>WNGG01010962.1_pt1 | contig 10621 bp, 7 predicted proteins | sample 5400661 | NCBI WGS metagenome assembly WNGG01 (sample SAMN13153372, study PRJNA577476) | soil metagenome | isolation source: 100 cm soil or saprolite under Garry oak tree replicate 1 | place: USA:California | collected 2016-06-15
CGACACCGATGCAGCCCTCCGACGGCTTTCCGCGGTTTCCGTCTCGCTCCATTGCTGGCAGGGAGACGATGTCGGGGGATTCGAGCAGCTGGACGGCAAGCTGGGTGGGGGGCTTGCAGCGACCGGCAACTATCCTGGTAAAGCGCGTACTCCCGACGAGCTCCGGCGCGACGCCGCGAGGGCCCTGTCCCTCATTCCGGGGACGCATCGTTTCAACCTGCACGCGTTCTACGGAGAGTTCGGCACAAGACGCGTGGATCGCGACGCGATCGGCCCCGAACACTTCGCGGGCTGGATCGACTGGGCGAAGTCGCTCGGTATCGGCCTGGACTTCAACCCGACCTGCTTCTCCCATCCCAAGGCGGCCGACAATTTCACCCTCTCGCATTCCGACAAAGCCATCCGGTCGTTCTGGATCCGGCATGCGGCGGCCTGCCGCCGGATCGGCGCCGAAATGGGGAAGGCGCTGGGCACCCCTTGCGTGACCAACTTGTGGATCCCTGACGGGATGAAAGACACGCCGGTCGATCGGGTTGGCCCCAGAGAACGGCTGACGGAATCACTGGACGCGGTGTTCAAAGAGGCGCTCGACCCGGCGTTCAACCTGGATTCGGTTGAAGGGAAGCTGTTCGGCATCGGGTGCGAGAGCTACACCGTCGGGTCTCACGAGCTGTATCTCGCGTACGCGATGTCGCGCAAGATTCTCTACACGCTCGACACCGGCCACTACCACCCGACGGAAACGATCGCGGACAAGATCAGCGCCGTCCTGATGTTCCTGCCGGAAATCCTGCTTCACGTCAGCCGCGGCGTACGCTGGGACAGCGACCACGTCGTGGTCCTCGGCGACGACCTGGACGCCATCGCCCAGGAGCTCGTCCGCGGCGGCTTTCTCCAGAGGACGCACATCGGGCTGGACTACTTCGACGCGAGCATCAATCGCGTGGCCGCATGGGTGATCGGGACCCGCAATACGCTCAAGGCGCTGCTCAAGGCGATGGTCGAGCCGATCGGCCGCCTTCGCGAGTGCGAGACCGCGGCCGACTACACCGGGCGCCTCGCGCTCCAGGAGGAGATCAAGGGGCTGCCGTGGGGCGCCGTGTGGGATTATTACTGCGCGACCGCCGGCGTCGCCGTGGGGCGGCAGTGGCTCGACGCAGTGAGGGAGTACGAGCTCGGCGTGATGTCGGCGCGAACCTGACGAACCGGCGGCGTGACCAGTGTGCTCACGTCGGGATTTGAACAAGAGGTCAGGAGTCTCTCTCTTGAAGAACAGCCCCTACTTCGTAAGGGCCGGAGCACAACGGGCCGGACTGTCCGCGGGGCCTTTGTCGCGATACACCTCGTGGCAGCTGGAACAGGCATCCGCGAGGTTGTTGGTGGCGTCGGACACCTTCTCCTGGTTCTTTGTCCGCGCAGCCTGGAGCACGGCCACGCCGGCCGCTCGCATATCGCGAGCGAACTTCTGGAAGTCCGCCTGTTGCCGCGGCACCGGTTTTCCGTTCTGACATAGACGTCCTGGCGCGAGGACCAGATCGACGCCGTCCGCCAGTGCGACGGCGGCATTTTCGACCGCTTCCCAACCCGAGTACGTGTTCGCGTACGCGCTGGTGGCCGCCGTCCCCGGTTCCGCGCTCGGCGTTTTGGCCACTCCGGGATCGTGCTGCTGAACGTCGAAGATCAGGTTGGAGTTTGGAAAGTAAATGCCGCGCATCACCTGCGCGAGCGTTCCCGTCGGCTTCGCCGAAGGTCTTGGCGTCACCGTCGTCGGCCGCGCTGACGGCGGCGCTTGCGCGGCGACGACCGTGGCGACCAACGCCAGCCCGATAGCTGCACCCATCATTCGCATGTGTGCCTCCGAGGCTCATCGACCCGAGTTTGCTCAGTATGGTAGTCCAGAGGCGATGAGGTTTGTGTGTGGATCAGAGCCGACCTGTCGATCGGATTGGTTCCGGTCGCACCGTTTTTCTGACAAAGACTTCAGAAACTCTTCAGGGACCACGCCGAGGTTGCTGCGTTACGATCCGCCAAGCCGCAATGCGACTGCACCACCGATGCTGCAGATGACTGCGGCTCTGACCTGAGGGTGCTCGATATGCAAAGAGTTCGAGTGGGGATCACGGGCTTCGTGATCTTGCTGACAGCTTGGGCCGTGTCCGCCCAGACTTCATCGGTGAGCGGGCGGGTGACGAATCAGCAAGGCGGCGCCGTCGCCGACGCAGAGGTCTCACTGGTTGCCCCTCCCGGACCGGCGATGCCGGGAATGCCGGCCATGCGGATGAACACCTCGCCCGACCGCACGGTCCGTTCGAGACCAGACGGCACGTTTGTGGTCGACCAGGTGCCGGCCGGCCGCTACATCCTGCAGGTTGATGCACCCGGACTCGGACGTTCCTCGCAGGAGATCACCGTCCCGACCTCCCAGACACTGGCCGTCTCGCTCGAGGCGCTCGACATTCCGGGCGGCGAACCGACGCGTGGGGCTGACGTCCCGGGAGGCGCTGCCGACACGCAAGCGCTTCTCGATCGCATCAAGGTGCTCGAGCAGCGCTTGAGCGAGCTCGAATCCGGCACCGTCTTGTCGGAACCCGAGACGCGCGTCAGGCGGATTGAGGTCTACGTCGACCAGAACGGCAACGAACACGACGCGCCGGTCGAGGGGGCAAGAAAGGCCGTGACCTACCGGCGGGAACGGGTCTACCGCCGGCAGTGGCTCAGCGAGAAGCTCGAACAGGCGTTCGCCGATCAGGACGGCAAGAAAATCGCGGTGGGCGTGAGCGCTGCAAGCGTCACGCAGTTCGCGAGACAAACGACAGGCGATCCGGCTCAGGCCGCCGGGCACGCCTATCAGCTCGCGTCGGCCGACCTGTTGTTTTCGGCCGGCCTGGCGCAGTACACGAGTTTCTTTGCCGACATCGTGGGCCTGAGCGGCGCGCCACCGGACGCCGAGATTCACGGGCTCACGCTGCTCAACAGCTATACCGCCCGCCTCGTGCGCCAAAATGAAGTGAACGTGCGTGAGGCGTGGTTGAGAACGGAGCTGTTCTCCCAGAAGCTCGCCATCAGCGCCGGACGGCTCGACCTGGCCAACTACTTCGACCGGAACGCGGTCGCCAACGACGAGACGACACAGTTCATCAGCGATGGGCTCGTGAACAACCCGACGCTCGGGCTGGCAACCAACGGCGCTGGCGTCGTTGGTGTCTTCGATCCGAAAAATGGCGTCGCCTTCAAGGCGGGCTTCCAGCAGAGCAACAGCGACGCGACGAATCTTTCACAATCGATCTTTTCCCTGGTGGAAGTGGATTACGTCGCGCGCCCGCCGGGGTTGTCGGAAGGGAACTATCGTGTGTGGTTTCGCAACGATAACAGCACCCAGCGCAACAGATCCGCGGTGGGGGTCAGCGTCGATCAGAAGCTCACGCCATTCTTCGGATTGTTCGGCCGCTATGGCACCGCGGAGGCCGTGAGCAGTCGCGACCACTTTTTCAGCGCCGGATTCCAGATTCAGAATGGCTTGGTGCTCAATCCACTGGATTTCTGGGGCGTCGGCTACGCGCAGACCGATCTCGCAGCGGGCGACCACGAAAAGCTGGCCGAAGGTTATTACAATTTCCAGGTGTCAGAGAAGCTTCGGCTGTCACTCCATCTGCAGCATGTGTTCGAGTCGTCGGCCGGGACCAGATCGGTCGGTTTCCTCGTGCCTGCTCTGCGTTTGCAGGCGAGATTCTAAGATTCGATCGGCGGAGCAGGAGGACAAGATGGCGACAAGTGCAAGTCGGTTTCTGATGGCAGGCGCGGCGGTTCTCGTCATCGGCTCGGCGCTGGTCGGTACCCGCCTGCGCGCCGCGGACGTGAAGGTGCCCGACCCGACCTCAGTGGTGATGATTGTCAATCGCGACTCGAACGACATCGCGTTCATGGACATCAAGACCCGCAAGCTCGTCGGGAAGACCTTTCTGGGAAACAACGTCAACCCGCACATGGTGATGATGTCCCCCGATGGCCGCTATGTGGTCACGGGTGGCACGCGCGCGAACAAGGCGTACGTCATCGATGCGAGAACGCTGCAACTGGTCAAGGTCATCCCGGTTGATATCGCCCCGGAGCATCTCGCGTTTTCACCTGACGGTCGTTGGTACTACCAGGGCAATCCCCAAGGCGACTCGATCTCGGTGATTGACATGGTCTCGCTCGCGAAGATCAAGACCATCCCCGGTCTTGTCGAGCCGCTCAATACGGTGTTCGTGCCCGACGGCTCGAAAGCGTACGTGGGCAACTACGGTGCGCATTGGGTGGGCGTCATCGATGTGAGGCGCCACGAGCTGTTGAAAAGGATTCAGATTGCCGAGGTGCCGGGCGTCGCGAAGCTGGACCCCGCGAAGTACCTGGGCGAGATCAAGGGCATCAACATCCCCCAGATCACGAACGACGGCCGGTATTTGTACGCGGCCGATACGGACCTGGGAATCGTCGGGAAGATCGACCCGCGCGAGGACAAGGTGACGAAGGTCATCAGAGTGGGCAGGGCGCCGTGGCGCATTTATATGAGCCACGACGGCAATTACGCAATCACGCCGAATAACGGCGACCAGACGATCTCGATCATGGACCTTCGCACGGACAAGGTCGCGGCGACGCTGGAAGCGGGAGAGAACATGACGGGCGTGAACTTTGCCGGCGGCAAGGCGTTCGTGATCAGCTCGACCAGCGGGTTCGTGTACGTCTACGATATGAAGACGTTGAGGCCCGCGGGACGGCTCAAAATCGGCACGAATATCCAGCTGGAAACGGCGACGACGGACGCTGGCGATCAGAAGATCTATCTCGCGGACTCAACTGAGAATGCCGTCGTGATTATCGATGCGAAGACCGAAGCTGTCGAGAAAGTGTTCAACGTCGGCCTCTTTCCATGGGGCACGCATATCATGGACAGCAAGGACAACTACTGCCATTGAGCCGATACTCGGTCCAGCGCCGCCGGCGGCATTCATGGTCGTCGGCGCTGGCAATCGCCGCCGACTGGCGATGACCCCGAAACATCCCCCTCTCCTGCTGATCTCACTCCTTGTCGCCGCTTCCGCCGGCGCCCAGGACGTCCGTCAGCACACGCGTCTTGCCGGCCCGAAGAGCACGACGATCAGCGAGTCACAGGCGGCTGCGCTCACCTTGACGTTGGGTACCGCCTCGTTCCGTCCTGTACAAACGTGGATCCGTACGGCAGGCACGATCGACAGGACCGGGAAGATACTCCGTGCATCCCTGTCTGGCGCGGAGGCGTCGCTCGTCAAGGTGGGCCAGCGGGTTCGCGCCTTCCCGCCAAGCTCGAAGTCGTCGATGTACCAGGCCTATATCTCGCGAGTCAGTGCTCGTCCTGGCGGCGCCATGGTCGAGGCTTCGTTGAGCGCTTCCGGGCGGCAGAATACGACCCTGTACGTCATGGAGATCGTCGTCGAACAGGGGCCATTCCTGTCCGTTCCGAACGAGGCGATCATCGAGGAGGGTGAGAAGCACATCGTGTACGTCCAGGAGCAGACGGGCCAGTTCGTCCCTCACGAGATTCACACGGGCATTCAGGGGGAGCTCTATACACAGGTACTCGACGGAGTACGGGAAGATACTCAGGTTGTCACGTTCGGTAGTTTTTTCATCGACGCCGAACACAAATTGAAAGGGACGGAAACGACGTCCGCCCGGATCCGTAATCGATGATCACCAGCGTCATTAGGGCCGTCATCCGCTGGCGTGCCGTTGCCTGGCTTCTGCTGGCGGCAGGCGCGATCTTCAGCGCCTTTTCCATCCGCACTGCCTCGCTGGACGCGATCCCGGACATTTCCGATCCGCAAATCGTCGTCTACGTGAAATGGCCTCGAAGCCCGCAGCTGCTGGAAAAGGAGGTGACTGAACCCCTCATCAGCGCGCTCGTCGGCTCCCCGGATATCCAGGCGCTGCGGGGATCGTCCCACATGGGGTACTCGTTCATCTATGTGGTCTTGAGCAACTCCGCCCGTCGGGCCAGAGCGCAACAACTGGTGCTCGATCGGATCAACGCCATCCGGCCGCAGCTGCCGCCGGACGCCAGCGTGACGCTCGGGCCCAATGCCAGCAGCATGGGCTGGATTTACCAGTACGCGCTCATCGACCGTGAGGGATCGCACGATCTGCGTGAATTGCGTCTCGTCAACGAGAGTCAGATCAAGCCCGCGTTGCAGACGGTCCCAGGCGTTGCGGAGGTGGCGTCGGTCGGCGGGTTGGAGAAGCAGTACCAGATCAAGATTTTTCCGCCACTGCTCGCCAGGGCCGGTCTTTCACTCAAGCAGGTGATCACGGTCCTCCAGAGTGTCTTTCAAGAGGCGGGCGGCCGGATGATCGAGGTGACGAACCGCGACTATCAACTGCGTGGTGCCGTCAACACCCGGGAGATCGACAAACTGGATCTCCTCGTGGTCGGCCGCCGTTCAGATGGAACGCCCATCTCCCTGAAGGATTTCGGGTACCTCGAAGTGGGCTATGACCAGCGGCGGAGCACCGTCGACCTGGACGGAACCGGAGAGGTCGTCGGCGGGATCGCCATCATGGAGCAGGACCAGAACGTCCTCGCCATCACGCGATCGCTCCAGCAGAAGCTCCAACAGCTCCGCGCGTCGCTGCCGCAGGGCGTCGAGATCGTCACCACCTACGATCGTTCCGCCTGGATCTGGGCGACGCTCAGGCAGTTCTTCGAGACGTTGGGCATCGAGCTGGTCGTGCTCATCGCCGTGACGCTGTTGTTTCTCCGGAACATCCGCACGGCGGTCGGACCGATCGCGATTCTCCTGCTCAGCACGTTGTTCACGGTCATGCCCCTGGTTGGCTTCAATCAGACGATCAACCTGTTCTCGCTGGCGGGTCTGGCGATCGCCATCGGCGAGATCGCCGACGCGACGATTGTGATCGTGGAGAATTGCACCGCGGATTTGTCGATGCGTGCTCCCGTCAGTCGAACGGAGAGGCAGGAGATCCTCATCCGGTCCATTGCCTCCGTCACGAAGCCGCTCCTGTTCTCCTTGTTGATCATCCTCGCGTCGTTCCTGCCCGTGTTCTTCCTGGAAGAGCGCGAAGCCCGCCTGTTCGATCCGCTGGCTTACAGCAAGACCTTTGCGATGGCGTTCTCGACGCTGCTCACCGTGTTTCTGCTGCCCTTGATCGTGCTGTGGATCTTCAAACGTGACACCATCGTTCGCAGGAACTTCCAGGAGAGCGCGGCCGTCAGGGCGTACCGGTCCGTACTGAGGCCGGTGATTCGGTACCGCTACGCCTTTACAGCCGCCGGCATGCTGGCGCTGATCCCCGCGGCTGTCTTGCTGACGAGGTTTCCGAAGGACTTTCTCCCTGACGTCGATGAAGGCGCGATCCTCTATATGCCGACGACGCTGCCGGGGCTGCCGAACCGGGAAGCGGGCTGGATCGTCCAGCAGATGGACAAGAAGCTCAAAGCCTTCCCGGAAGTCGAACGCGTCTTCGGCAAGATCGGCAGGGCGGATACGTCGACCGATCCGGCACCGCTCACGATGATCGAGACGACGGTACTCCTGCAGCCGAAATCCAGGTGGCGGAAGGGCATGACGAAGGACAAGCTCGTTGCCGAAATGGACAAGGCGGCGGAGACGATCGGGTACGTGAACGCCTGGGTGCAGCCGATCCGGGGGCGCGTCATGATGCAGAGCACGGGCATCCAGACGCCGGTCGGGATCAAAGTCAAGGGACCCGAGGTGTCGGTCATCGAAGACATCTCTCAACAGGTGGAGCAATTACTGCGGGGGCTGCCCGGGACGAAGTCGGTCATCGCCGAACGTATTTTGGAAGGTTATTACGTCGACGTGACGAACGACCTCGGGCGCATGGCGGCGCGCGGCGTGACGGTCGACGAGGCGATGGCGACGGTTCGCTACGGCATCGGGGGCGACAACATCGCCGGCGTCAAGCAGCCCGACAACACGATTATCCCGCTGAGCGTGCAGTATTCGCCCGAGTACCTCGACACACTCGACAAAGTGAAGAACACGCCGGTGGCGACCGCCGACGGACGGTCCGTGCCGTTGCGCGACGTCGCGGACGTCTCAATCCGGAAGATGCCTGAGATGATCAGGAACGACAACGGCAACCTGGCGGGCTACATCTATGTGGACCCGCAGGACGTGACCGGCCCGGACTATGTGGACCGCGCCCAGGCCTATCTCGCGAAGAGCTTGACGTTGCCGGCGGGGTACTCGGTTGAATGGACCGGGCTCTACCAATACGCCGCCGCCGCCCGCGTCCGGATGCGTCTCATCGTGCCGTTGACGCTGGTCATCATTTTCGGGCTGCTCCTCGTGGCGTTCAGATCCGTCGCTGAAAGCGTGCTGATTCTGTTGTCCGTACCGTTCGCGATGGTCGGCGGAGTGTTTCTCCAGTGGATGTTGGGCTACGCGATGACGACGGCGGTGATCGTCGGGTACATTTCACTGTTCGCGGTCGCCGTGCAGACCGGCATCATCATGGTCATCTTCATTCATGGCGCGCTCGGTCATCGCAAGGAGGGACAGTCGTATATCGATGCCGTGATCGACGGGTCGGCAGCGCGCCTGCGTCCGAAGCTGATGACGGTCGCCGCGATCGTCCTGTCGTTGTTGCCCGTGATGTTCGCGACCGGTGCGGGGATGGAGATCATGAAGCCCATTGCGGCGCCAAGCATCGGAGGGATGGTCACGTCAAGCCTTCACGTGTTGTTCATGACTCCATGTCTCTTCGTGATCGCGGAAGATGTTCGTGTGTGGTGGAAACGCCGTTCCGGGCAGACCGCACGGATTCGGGCGTCCGCATAACTCCAGCCGGGGCCGTCATCCGCGGCGTGCGGCGCGACTGGGGACTGGGAACCAGGAACTGGGGACTGGGGACTGGGGACTGCAACGATCAAGCTGATGCCTGCGGCGAAAACGAACAGATGACTCGGCGAGGTGGTGCGACCGCGCGGGGGTTGGTGCTCGCCATCGTCGCATTACAGCTTGGGTGCGGCGGCGGGGTGCCGGCGAAAATGACCGAGCTGCAGCGGGTCAAATCGAGCGGCCTCGACATCATTCTTCTGTCGCCTCGCGACGCGCTCCAGCATGGCACGGACACATTCATCATCGAGTTCAGGGCCAACGGGAATCTCGTTGATGTCGGCAACGTCCGCGCGACCGCAAGCATGCCGATGCCTGGGATGGCGATGTTTGGAAACATTCAGGTTCAGCGAACCGCTACTCCCGGACGCTACTCAGCCAATGGCGAGCTCGAGATGGCTGGGACCTGGCGCATGGCGCTCGACTGGGAGGGACCGGCCGGAAAGGGGTCGCTGACCTTCTCAGGAAGGGTGCAATGAGGACGCCTTTGGCTCCCGAGATTCACGTCCATGCGATGCCGTGCCGCCGCAGGCGTTCGACGTCGTGTCCGGTCAGGTCCGACGCTCCATCGATGCAGAGAAAGGGTTGCGAACTCCACGCCGTCATCTCGAGCGCCAATCCCTTCCCGTGCTCGCCCCTGCGACGAATCGCCAGCGGTTGATCGCGCAGTGCCCATCCGTCGCAGTACGAGCAATGGAAGACGCTTCGGCCATAGAACTCCTGAAACCCGTCAATTGTCGGGCCGCTGCCGCGCATCATCAGCACAACGAACACGATGATGGCGATCGTCGACAGCACGGTGTTCCAGTCCACGATCTCGCGCCACCCTTCAGCGATTAGAGAGCGCATTACAGCAACAGGCCCGACACTTTGAGCGTGCCCTTTTTCAGCGCACGCACTTCGCGATCGGCTTCATGATGTCGGAGCCCACGCCGCTGCTCCACATGATCGGCACGAGACTCGCCATCACGACGCTCACGGTCATGAGCTTGGGGCGCAGCCGCAGCACCGAGCCCGCAATCGTCGCCTCTCGGATATCGTCAGGCGTAATCTCCCCGCCCTTCCGCAAGCGGCGATCCAGGGCTTCGTGGAGGTACACGACCATCACCACACCGGTCTGCACGGCCACGCCGTACAGCGCGATGTAGCCGACCCAGACGGCGACCGAGAAGTTGTAGCCGAGCCACCACTGCAGGATGACGCCACCGGTCATCGCGTAGACGACCGACAACATCACGATGGTCGCCTCAGAGACCGAATGGAAGGTCATGTAGAGCAGCATGAAGATGATGAAGAACACGAGCGGCACCAGAATCTTCAGCCGCTCACGGGCGCGGACCTGGAATTCGTATTGACCAGTCCATTGCAGCGTGTAGCCGGGCGGCAATTGGAGTTTCTCCGCGACGGCGCGCTTCGCCGCGTCGACGTACCCGCCTATGTCGCGCGTCACGGTGTCGAGATAGATGTAGCCGGCGAGCTGCGCCCCTTCGTCGCGGATCATGGCCGGCCCCGGCGCCAGCGTGATCGCCGCGAGCTGCGAGAGCGGGACCTGACCGCCCATCGGGGTCCTGACGAGCACCCGCTCGAGGTCCGGAAGGCCCTGCCGGAACCCACTCTCGTACCGGACGTTGACCGGATACCGTTCGCGCCCTTCGATCGTCCGGGTGACGTTCTGACCGCCGATCGCGGCCTCGATGACGTCTTCGACATCCCCCACCATC
>WNGG01009512.1_pt1 | contig 10620 bp, 9 predicted proteins | sample 5400661 | NCBI WGS metagenome assembly WNGG01 (sample SAMN13153372, study PRJNA577476) | soil metagenome | isolation source: 100 cm soil or saprolite under Garry oak tree replicate 1 | place: USA:California | collected 2016-06-15
CCGGCGACGGTGCCAGTCGCACCGGTCGCGGTGCTGGATGAGAGCCGGGTCGGGCAGTCGGTCGGTGCGGCCGAGGCCGGGGGGCCCCGCCCGCGCCACGTCCGGTCATCACGCGCCGCGCCGCGGGAAGCGTCCACCGGTGAGGAGGCCTGACCGGGTGGCCCGGCCCGGTGCCGGTCCGGTGGCGCTGGGCCGGGTCACGCCGGGGCACCTGTCGGCGGCACCGGATCCGTCCGTACCCCCATCCACCGAACCAGACCTTGCCACGGTGCCGCCGGCCAGGGCCCCCGGACCCGCCAGAGTCGACCGGCAGGAGTTCATCCGCGCGTTCGCCGAGCAGTCGTGGGCCCGGCCGGGTACGGACCGGCCGGTGGCCCGGGTGCACGTCACACTGATGGTCACCATGGGCGCGCTGGTGATCGCCGTGGTCACCGGCGCGCTCCTGCAGATGGTGCACCCGGTCAAGCTGTCCGCGTCCGCCGCGGCGGCGCCGCTGGCATCGGCGTCGTCGCGCTACACCGCGGTCACTGGGTGGGACTGCGCTACCGGAGCCGACCGCGGGTTCGACATCACGGGCCGAACCCCCGAGTGGTACACGGTGGCGCGCGGCGGGTGGGCGCAGGACGGCTGCCACGGCACCTTCGAGGCGATCCCGATGAGCGGCGATGCCCGCAAGTACGACCAGGGTCAGTCGGCGGTCTGGTGGTTCACCCCTGGTGCCGGAATGACCCGCTGCGATGTCGCGGTGTACCTGCCGAACAGCGAGCACCCGGCCGACTCGGCCGCCACCGCCGCCCAGTTCCTCGTCACCGCCGGAAGGGGCGGCGGCACACTTGCCTCGTTCGTGCTCGACCAGACCTCCCAGCGCGGCGCCTGGCAACCAGTCGGCACGTTCCCGGTGAGCCACGCCGGGATCGCGGTGCAGCTGGTCAACCAGGGCGTACCGGTCAACGCGGCCGCCCGGCTCGCGGTGACCCAGGTTCGCGTCGTGTGTAGCGGCTGAGCTGCGAAGGAGCACGAGGAGAGGATGAGTCGGGTCGCTTTCCACCGTCCGGCGCGGTTCCTGCCGCCGCCGCTGCCGGACGAGAAGGTCGTGCTGCCGACGCCGCCCGAGGCCCAGTCCCGGGCCGGGGCCACGACCTGGATGAACATGCTGCTGCCGCTGCTGAGCAGCATGGCCATGGCCGGCTACATGATCACTTACGGCCGGCCGCTGCTGATCGTCATCGGCTGCGTGTTCGTCCTGGTCTCCATCGGTACCACCATCACCATGCAGGCCCAGATGCGCAGCGCCAACCGCCGGGCCGGCAAGCGACAGCGGGCCCGGTACCGCAACCACCTCGCCGCGGTACGTGCGCAGGCCCGGGCCGTGGCGACGGTACAGCGGACGCACGTGGCCCTGGCTCACCCGGAACCGCAACGGTTGTGGGGCATCGTCACCAGCTACGACCGGGTGTGGGAACGGCGTCAGAGCGACCCGGACTTCCTGCGCATCCGGGTCGGCGTCGGCCAGGCGCACCTGTCCACGCCGATCCAGATCGGCACCCGGCTGGACCCGATGGTCGAGTACGACTGGGACTCCCTGCAGGCCGCGCAGCGGCTGGTCGACCGGATGGGCCGGGTCGAGGGACAGCCCAGCGTGGTGGACATCGGTGCCAGCGGGGTCATCAGCGTGCTCGGCCCGCGCGGGAAAGCCAATGCGATGGTACGGGCGTTGCTGTGCCAGATCGCGGTGCTGCACGCGCCCGAAGACGTGGCGATCGCGGTGGATAACTCTGATGGCGGCTGGGCGTGGGTCAAGTGGCTGCCGCACACGATCGAGCCGGACGCGCCGAGCGAGGCCGGGATGGTACCGCTGGTCACCGCCACACCGGAGGACCTCGCCGACTACCTGGAGCGGGAGCTGGTGCGCCGGCAGGAGCAGGCGGCCGCCCGGCGCGGCCAGATCGGCTTCGACCGCAACTCCCCGCCCGTCCAGCAGCGGCTGGTGGTGCTGTTCACCGGCTTCGAGCCGGTCTCCGAGTGGGGCCGCTCCACGCTGCTGCGCGGGCTGCTCGAGGCGGCCGGCCCGCAGCTGGGCATCACGCTGGTCTTCCTGGCCGAGCGCGAGGTCGACGAGCCGAGCCGGGTCGACCTGCGCATCCGGCTCACCGACAGCAACCAGCTGGAGATGACCGGCCGGCGGGCGCTGGTCGCCGCCGCGGCCGAGTCGGCCGTACCCGACCTGGTGGCGCCCGCACTGGCCGAGCTGATCGCCCGGCGACTGGCGCCGCTGCGCCTATCAGACGAACGCGAGCACGTGCTGACCCGGATCGTGTCGCTCACCGAGATGCTGATCGGCGGCGACCCGGCCACCGTCGACATCACCGGGCGGTGGGCAGGAGTCACCGGGGAACGGCTGCTGCGCGTCCCGATCGGTAGCGACGGCGACGGCGAGCCGGTCATCCTGGACATCAAGGAGTCCGCGCAGGGCGGCTCCGGACCGCACGGGCTGATCGTCGGCGCAACCGGGTCGGGCAAGAGCGAGCTGCTGCGTACGCTTATCACCGGGCTGGCGCTGACCCACTCGCCGGAGCTGGTCAGCTTCGTCCTCATCGACTTCAAGGGCGGCGCCGCGTTCGCCCCGCTGACCGACCTGCCGCACGTGGCGGGCCTGATCACCAACCTCGCCGACGACGCCGCGATGATCGACCGAGCGCTGGCCGCGTTGCAGGGCGAGCAGCAGCGCCGTCAGCAACTGCTGCGGCGGGCGGGCAACCTCGACTCCATCCGGGTGTACCAGGAACGGCAGGCGGCCGGCATGCCCGGCGCGGACGGGCAGCCGCTGGAACCGCTGCCGTACCTGCTCATCGTCGTCGACGAGTTCGGCGAGCTGCTGTCGGGCCGGCCGGACTTCGCCGAGCTGTTCGTCCAGATCGGCCGGGTCGGCCGTAGCCTCGGCATGCACCTGCTGCTGGCCACCCAGCGGCTCGAGGAAGGGCGGCTACGCGGGCTGGACTCGCACCTGTCGTACCGGATCTGCCTGCGTACCTTCAGCGCATCGGAGAGCCGTACGGTGATCGGTACCACCGACGCGTACCGGCTCCCGCCGATCCCGGGGTCGGCGTACCTGAAGGTCGACGAGTCGGTGTACCAACGGTTCCGGGTCGCCCACGTCTCCGCCCCGTACGTGTCGGCGCGCGACCGTGAGCTGGCGCGCACCGTACAGTCGACGATCGTACCGTTCGGCATCCGCGAGCGACCCACCGCCGAGGAGCGGCCGGTGGCCAACCCGGCCGAATGGGTACAGGGGCCGACCGAGCTCGGCGTGGTCGTCGACCGTCTCAAGCTGGTCGGCCGCCCCGCACATCAGGTCTGGCTGCCGCCGCTGCCCGCTGCGATCCCCATGGACAGCCTGCTCGGTACGCCCGGTCTGCAGCCCGGTCGCGGCCTGGCCGCCCGCATGTGGCCCTATCCCGGCACGCTGAAGGTACCCATCGGAGTCATCGACCTTCCGCTGCAGCAGGACCAGCAGCAGCTGATGATGGACTTCGGCGGCCCGCACGGGCATCTCGCCCTGGTCGGGGCGCCGCAGACCGGCCGCAGCACCGCGCTGCGGACCATCATGCTGGCCACGATGCTCACCCACACGCCCGAAGAGGCACAGTTCTACGGCATCGACTTCGGTGGCGGCACGCTGCACCAGTACCAGTCCGCCCCGCACGTCGGCGCGGTAGCCGGTCGCAGCGACCATCAGCTCATGCGGCGTACCCTGGCCGAGATCCGCGCGCTGATCCTCGCCCGGGAGAAACGGTTCCGCGAGCTGGCGGTGGACTCGATCGCCGACTTCCGGGCCCGCCGCGCGGCCGGCCGGCTGCCGGCCGGCCTGCGGGCCGCCGACGTCTTTCTGCTGATCGACAACTGGGGTGCGGTCCGGTCCGAGTCCGACGAGATCGAGCCGCTCGTCGCCGACATCGCCGCCCGGGGTCTCGGTGTCGGGGTGCACCTGGTGCTGACGGCCAGCCGCTGGATGGAGATCCGCCCGGCCCTGCGCGACAGCATCGGTACCCGCATGGAGCTGCGCCTCAACGACCCGAACGAGTCGGAGGTCAACCGGCGGATCGCCGCCCGGATGGCCAAGGCGGTACCGGGCCGGGGCATCGCCACGCCGGGCGTGTACTTCCAACTGCTGCTGCCCCGGCTGGACGGGCAGGAGAGCGCGGAGGGTATCGGGGAGGCGCAGCCGGACGTGCTGGCGAAGATCAGCGCGGGCTGGACCGGAGCGACCGCGCCGCGGGTACGGATGCTGCCCGGCCGGATCACCGTGGCGCAGCTTGAGCTGCTGCCCGTGCGTACCACCGGGGTACCGGTCGGGATCGCCGAGGCCGACCTGGCCCCCGTCACCGTCCACCTGTCCGGGGAGAACCAGCATTTCCTGGTCTTCGGTGACGCCCGGTCGGGTAAGACGTCGTTCCTTCGCACCTGGATCACCGGACTGGCAAGCCGGCACTCCGCGTCGGACATCCGCATCGTCCTGTTCGACTACCGTCGCTCGCTGCTCGCCGTGGTACCGGCCGACCACCTCGGCGCGTACGCCCCGGAAAGCAGAGCGGCTCAGGTCTATGTGCAGCAGGTTTGCGACAAGCTCCGCGAACGGCTGCCCCCGCCCAGCGTCACCCCGCTGGAGCTGCGCGAGCGCAGCTGGTGGCAGGGCCCGGAGATCTACGTGGTGGCCGACGACTACGACCTGGTCGGCGGCGGCCCCGGCGCGCCGCTGGCGCCGCTGGCCGAGTTCGTCCCGCACGGCCGCGAGGTCGGCCTGCACGTCGTGCTGGCCCGCAGGGTGGCCGGAATGAGCCGCGCCTCGATGGCCGACACGCTGATGGTTCGGATCCGCGAGCTCGGATCCGACGGGCTGGTGCTCGATGGCGACCCACGGGAAGGACCCGTGCTCGGCGACGAGCGTGCGGCCACCCGGCCACCGGGCCGCGGGGTGCTGGTCCGGCGCGGTGTTCCGAACGCCCTGGTGCAGATCGCGCTGTCCGAGCAGGCCACTGAGTCCGCCGCGTCTGCGTTGGAGCGCGACTGATGTCCGCGCCGGGCAGAAGAGGTGCCCGTGAACCGGGTCTTGCCCTGTACCAATGGACTGCGGTCAATCTGACCGGAAGGATGAACCGCCCGCGAGGGCATGAGCAAGGAAGGTGGCGGAAGTGGACTTCAAAGTCACTCCGGAGTACATCACCAACGCGGCGGCCAACTGCGACGCCACGGCTGGCGAGATCCAGGCCCAGCTCGCGACCCTGAAGTCCTACGTGATCAACCTCGAATCGATGTACCACGGCGTCGCGGCCACGACGTTCCAGTCGCTGATGCAGGACTACGACGCGTACGGCCGGATGCTCAACAACGCGCTCACCGACATCGGCTCGGGCCTGCGCGGCACCTACGTCAACTACTCCGACACCGAGAACCAGAACATCGCGAACCTGGTGCCCATCAACAACGACATCCCCGGCGCGAAACTCTGAGCCGGATCCACCCACACCCTGACAACCACCCGAGGAAGGTGCCATGCCCGACATTTCCGGATCGATGCTCCAGGTACCCAGCGAACTGCAGGGCGCCGGCACGTACATCAACGGCGTAGCCGCCCAGATCGAGGCCGAGCTGGCCGCGTTGAAGAACCAACTCGCCCCGCTGATGGAGAGCTGGACCGGCGCGGCCCAGTCGTACTACGCGGGCCTGCAGACCGAATGGAACATGGCCGCGGACGGCCTGTTCGGCCCGAACGGCGTACTCGGCATCATCGCCCAGACCATGAACCTGAACTGGAACAACTACACCGAATGCGAGTGGTCCAACGTGCAGACCTGGAAGCGCTGACTGGCGGCGGCATGCTGGACGCGCGTAGCAGAGTGACGGTGGTCGGCACGCGGAAGCGGGTCGACGTGGCGTTGCCAACCACGGCGCCGATCGGCGAGTACGTCGCCGGTCTCGCCGAGTTATGCGGGCAGGAGCGCCGCAGCCCCCTGCCGCCCGCCTGGTCGCTGGCGTTGGCGGGGGAGGCGGCGCTGCCGCTGGACAGCTCGTTGGGCGCGTCCGGCGTCACCGACGGGCAGATCCTGTACCTGCGCGACGTCGCCCGCGACCCGGACACCGAACCGGTCGTCGAGGACGTCGGTGAGCTGGTCGCCGAACGGACGCAGGCGGAGCGCGACAACGCCCCGCCCGCCGGCTTGGTCGTCATCGGGTTCGGCCTGCTCTGGGTGCTCGCCACCGCGCTGCTCGCCCTGCGGTACCACGGAGTCCTGATCGGCGAGGCGATCGCGCTGATCGTGGCCGGCCTAGCCACGGTGGCTGGCGGCTGGTCGCTGAGCCAGCGGGAGACGCCGGTACCCGCGATCCTGCGGCTGCTGCTCGCGCTGACCGCCGTACCGTGCCTGGCAGTCGCGGGTGCGCTGGTGGCAAGCGCGTTGAACGGCATCGGGTACGCGTGGGTCGGCGCGATCGGCGGGGCGAACGTGGCCGGGCTGATGGTGTTGGCGGCCCTGCCCGAAGCCGTGGTCATCGCCCTGACGGCCCAGCTGGGCGTGGCCGCGCTGGTGTCCGCGTTACTCGTCGTGGTGCGCGCGGACGCGGTGCAGTCCAGCGCCGCCGTGGTCATCGCGGCGCTGGCGTCTCTCGGCACGGCAAAGCTGCTCGCCGCCGCCATCGCCGCCTGGTCCCGGCGGCCGTCGAAGAGCCAGTCGTCGATGGCGCAGTCCGTAACCGAACTGCTGATCCGGACGCGGCGGCTGCTGACCGTGGTCATCGCCGGGCCCGCGCTGGCACTCGCGGTTGCCTTCGTGGTGCTGGCCGCGTCCCGTGGCGGGTTCGCCATCGCGCTGGTCGCGGCGGCCGGCCTGGCGCTGCTCGTGCGTGGGCGGCAGCGGGGATTCACCAACGAACTCGTACTGATCGGCGGTGCCGGCGTCGTCGGCCTGTTCACCGCCCTGGTCGCGGTGACGAGCCGGTACCACCTCGGTGGCCTGGCGGTCGTCGCGATCCTCGCGGCGCTGGGCGCGGTGCTGGTCGGCGCGGGCATGGCCGGCACGATGCTGCGCCGCGAACCGCCTGATAAACCGGTGCTGACCACTCCGGCCAGCCCGCTCACGGGCGCGACGGTCCGGCCGGACCGGTACCGCTTCATCGATGTCGCCGGCGTGCTCTGCCACATCGCCACGGTCTCGCTCGCGCTCGGTGTCTTCGGGGTGTTCGACGACCTGGTCGGCATGGGCCGCACCATGGTGGGTTGAGAGGAGTCGGTAGCGGCGGGTCGACAGCCCGGCCAGCATCCGATGCCTGAATCACCCGGCCTACCAGCCTAGGCCGGGCAGACCGTCGGAAGGAACTGCCAGCTCGGCAAGCGGACCCGCCAGCTGCCGCCTCGTGGCACCTAGCGCCTCCTGGGCGTTGCGGAGCGCGGCTAGCAGCAGGTCTTCCAACGTACTCACGTGGCGCGCGTCGACCGCGCCCGGGTCGATCTTTATGCGGGTCACCTCGCCGGTGCCTCGCATCGTGACGGTGACCAGCCCGCCGGCATGTCCGGTCACTTCGGTCTCGGTCAGCTCCGCGTGAGCGGTTACCAGCCGCTCCCGGAGGGCCAAAGCTCGGTCCAACAGGTGCTGCAAGGTGGGAGGTTCGCCGGGTTGCATAACCATCTCCGCTCTGTCACACCGGCCACGCCGACGCGGCCGGTCCGATACCACCCCTCACTACGTTGGGCCCGCCGGCTCAGATCGAACCGACATGGTACGGGCGCCAGGCAGAGCCATGAAAGCCACACCCGGCCCCAACCGGTTACCGGCACCGTACTCCCCGCTGCGACGAAAGGCGCCGTGCCACGAACGCCCTGGTGCCGATCGCGCTGTCCGAGAAGACCAGCGACTCCGCCGTGTCCGCGTCGGTACTCGACTGATGTCCGCGCAAGCGCAAGGGAGACGTCCATGAACCGTGTCTTGCACCATCCCGATGGAGTTCGGTCAATCTGATCGAACGGACGAACCGTCCGCGGTCGCTGAGCAAGGAAGGAAGTGGAAGTGGGCTTCAAGGTCACTCCGCAGTTCGTCGCCGACGCGAATCTCGTACGCGCCCCGTTGGTCGCAGTGATGATCAGGCCCGACCGGCACCGCGGGGACGGCACGCCCATCCGGCAGTGGAGCCCGGATGGTTCGGTCCGCACATGCCGCCGAGGCGGTACGTCCACCGAGCGGGTGTCCGACGGTACGACCCTTGACATGGACGCGTTTGGGCATCCGGTTCGGGAGGCGTGATGCCGGACGGGACGACGTTCGACAAGCTGGACGGGCAGGGCCGGCCGGTCGACGGTTTCGACAAGGACCACCGCCATTTCGCCGTCAGCTACGACGGGGCCGGCAACGCCTCTTGGAAGTTCGACAACGGCGACGTGCTGGTGTACGACCCGAACGGCAAGCCGGTCCGTGAGGTGACGCCCGACGGCACCACGTTCACCAGCTTCGACGACAAGGGCCGGCCGACCGAGGGATACACGGCGGCTGGCATCCATTTCAAACTCACATACGACGACAAGGGTGACGTCTTCGAGCACCTGGGCGACGGAACGGTAATAGAGACCGACCCGAACGGGAAGCCGCTCAAAATGTGGCCCCCCAACGGACCTATGATCGACTTTGCGGTCGACATTCCCGCGCTTCACGACGCGATTGGTAAGGTCCGCACGGAGCGCGACTACATCAGTGACCGTCTCCAGGACCTCAAGCGGATCTCCACCGATGTCGCGGAAATGTGGGATAGCCCGGCCGGAAAGTCCTTTCCCCCGGTGGTCGACGCGTTCAGTACATCGGCATACACCTTCGTCGCCCTGCTCGACGACGCGATCAGCAGGATGGGGCGCGCTTACGACAACTATGGGTCGACCGAGAAAACCAACGTCGCCAATCTTTCACTGACTCACCGCTCCGCTCGGTTTAGCGCCGAGTGATCACTCCTGCCCGGAGTGATCAAGCGGAGGCCGTGGCCTGGCCGTGGCCTTGCTGGCGGCCACGATGTTGACCGGTCAATACGGTCCCGGCTCGGCATGCTGTCCACCGGTAGGAGTGGCTGCAGCAGAGCGCTCGGCCGACTCCGTGGCAGCCGGCGACCGCCGACGCCGACCCGGCAAACACCGGATCTGTCGGGTCGAACACCATATGGCGGCTGCGCCAGCCGGCTGGCGGCGATCAGCTTGGACAGCAGACCCGGCGTGCGCAGCTGCTGGCGTCCGGAGTGCAGCGCTATCCCCACGGGCACCGCAGTCGTGATGAGGGCGCACCGTCGCGGTCAACGAAAGCCGGACCGGGTGCGCACTTCGACTGCGGCAGACCCCTGGAATGGCAAACCAGCGTCGCACCGGCCGAAGCTACGCATCAGATGATCACCGGCAGGTCCCGGTGTAACGTCCAGGATCCGCACCAGCTCAGCGGCGGCCCGACGCTGCCGTGCAGCCGGCTCAACGTGGGTGACCTCGAACCTGCTTGCCGGTTCACCCCGTCGCCGGTGGATCAAGCGGCGCTCGCGGCGCTCGGCTCGCCCGCCACTCCAGGTCCCCGACGACGTTGAACACGCTGTCGAGGCTGTTCTGCACGGTCATGTCTGGAAGAAGGGAGTTCTTATCCGCCTTGACGTAGATCTGGCCGGCGTTGTCCAGCGCAAAGGCATACTGGCCGACGAGCTGGATTGCGTCGGCAACCTGCTGGAGAAGGTTGTCCGAGATCGCCGTCCCATCCTTCGTCCAGTCTGGATGCGGATCTATAGGGTCATGTGTGATATCGTGCCCCGGCTCATCCGGGTCATGGTTGCTCGGGTCATGGTTCCCCCCCATGTTTCCGGCGGAGCCCGTCGGCTCCGTTACTGGTTTGGTCAGGTCGTCGGGGTCGCGGACGTCAAAGATCCACCACTTCGTATTGTTGACGTAGTCCTTCATTGAGTTGTAGCTATCAACCAGAGTTTGGGTCTGCGACAGGATCCTGGACACGCTGCTTGCGATGCTGAACGGCGACACCCGGTAAGGGTGGACCCAGGGCGGCTTGGTGGGCGGGCTCTTTTCTTGCGTGGCTTGGGGGTCTGGCTCCGGTCCACGCACTGTGCCGTCCATGGGCGGGCCATAGTCTCCGCCGTCGTGCTCGACCCATACCTGCTTGAGGTCCGGGGGGTTCACATCAGGTGGGATGTCATCGGCCACGGCTCTTCCTTCCTACGGGGGTGTGCCCGACCGCCGTGCCGGCTGTGCCGTGCCGTGCCGCCTGTACTGTACGGCCGCGCCCGCGCAATCCATCGTGTTCTTCAGAATGAAGGTTGATGACATGACCACGGCAATGTCCCGGATGTGGTGACCGTCCGGCTCAGTGTTTTCGAGATCGTTGCCCCTCGATTGCGGATCTGTTACCTCCGAGTATCTCGCTCGTAACGTGATGGGTTGGATCGGCGGACGGGGGTTGGTCAACCGGGCATTTGGGAGGGAATCGGTGGAACTTCCTCCGTGGTACGACCACGAGAACATAGTCATCAGGGTCGACCCGTTGAACATGTTCCGTGAGGTGACCGTCGCGCTGCCCGCGGACGGCGGGCTGATCGCCGAAAGTA
>WNGG01037296.1_pt1 | contig 10619 bp, 17 predicted proteins | sample 5400661 | NCBI WGS metagenome assembly WNGG01 (sample SAMN13153372, study PRJNA577476) | soil metagenome | isolation source: 100 cm soil or saprolite under Garry oak tree replicate 1 | place: USA:California | collected 2016-06-15
CACCCGCGCCACCGCCGCCATTGGCGCCCGCTGCAGCACCACCTGTGGCCGCGCTCGTGGCTGCGATCACAGGGTTCGAGCCGGTGCTCGTCGCTGTCACTGCAGGCGCTGCAGCGGTGCCAGCGCCCGCACCAAACCCATTTCCGCCCGCGCCGCCAGCGACGCTCGAGCTCGTGGTGATTCGCGTAGAGGCTGTCGGACTCAGCTCTGTCAGCGGCCAGCAATAGTTCGTGACGTTGGTGCCGCTCGTAGCGGCGGCACCGCCTGCACCACCCCCGAGCCCACTATTCGCTCCGGCGTTGCCCGCCTGCCCTCCCACGGCAGATTGATCGGCTGCGCTCACGCGCAGCATCGTGACGCCCGACACCACGATCGACGTCGCTCCACCCGCAACACCGGGCTGCGCTGCAGCGCCGCCGAACACACCGCCCGCACCGCCCGGGCCGCCCGCGCCGACCGTGATATTTAGCGTGCTTCCAGCTGCGATCTTGGCCGGATAAAGCTGCAGCCGACAGCTGCAGCCGGCCTTTCCTCCGCTGCCTCCGCCACCACCACCCACGCCAGCACCTGAACCGCTCGCACCACCACCGCCGCCACCAGACGCGCCTGGTCGCGCGGCCATCGCAAACACCTCGTAGCGGGCTGGCAGCACATAGGCCGAATTGCTCGCGACAAACCCCACCTCAATGACCGGGCCTAAGCTCGGAATCAGCTGCTTGTAATACGTCTGTGTCATGGCTCCACGGCACGCAAACGCCGATTTTTTCGCAGCATACGCCTGATCGCGAACTGCGATTGCTCTGCGAGCTGCTCATCGGTCAGCGTCACCGCCGAGCGGACCACCTTCACCAACGCCGCTTGATCGACTTCGACCCAATAGCTACTGACACGAACCAACATCCGCCCGAGACGATCCAAAACAAGCACGGCTTTGCCCCTGTTTGATCGCACCTCGCACTGCGCTGCGATCTCCTCGCTGCTGGGCACATGCAGCGCCTGCGCTGGCGCGCGCCGCGTTGGCCTCGGTGTGCGCTTGGTCATGCGTTGTACATGAAGCTTACGAGATCGGTGGCCGCGGCGAGCTGAAAACCCGCGACGCTGCCGACCCAGTAGAGCAGATCGCCGGCCTGCACGGTCGCGAACGAGCGCGCTGTGGTGCCGCCGTCGCCAGAAAAATAGCAGCTTTTCGTCCTCACTCCGTCGCCCACGCTCTGCCACTGGCCATTGACGACGACACCGACGTAGCTACCTACTGCAGGTGTCGAGGCGAGCGCTGTCGCGCATGCGAGATCGAAGTCTGCCGCGGTCGTGCTCGCGGCCATCTCTTTGTTGCTCGTAACGGGATTCGCCACGGCACCAGGCCCACCGATCTCGATCCACACAATGGGCGATGTGCCAACGACCGGATCATCCGTGATCTGAAGCCACTTCGTATCCTTGTTCAGCGTGCCTTGTTTCACGCTGACTTGCGCGCCGTTCAGCTCGGCCGTGCTGTCGGCATCGGAAGAGCGTGACCACGCGCCTACTGCAGCATCGTAGATGCCGTTTTCGCTCTGCGTCGCTTGGTTTTTCACGAGCACGCGCTGGGCCGCGACGACCGCTACACCATCGATCGTCTGCGCGCCGCTCAGCGTGATATTGCCCGTTGTCGCAGCCTGTACGATCTGCTTCTCCGGCAGGTTGAACACATCCTGCAATCGCGCGGCATCCGTACCAGTGGACGGCGCTCCCAAGCTCGTGAGCCGCTGACCGTTGGCGTTCTGCGGCACCGTCCACGGCACGGCAACGTCTGGCTTTAGTACTCCGGTGACCTGTTTTCCCTGTATGATCGTCATGTCAGCTCGCCTCGAAGTAGTCGAATGTGATTACGTCCGTACCAGCGAGCTCGAAGCCCGCGACCGTCCCGTTCCAGTACAGCCGATCGCCCGCCGCGAGCGTTCCACCCGGCCCGAGCGTGCGCGCAGTGACGCCGCCGTCGCCCGAGAAATAGCAGTCTGCAGCGAGTCCCCCGAGGATCTGCTGCTGGCCGTTCACGAACACGATCGGGTAATGCGTCGCCGGCGTCAGCTGCAGCGGCACGAGCGTGGCCAACGCTCCGTCACCCGCGGTCGCGAGCGCGGCCATCGCGAAATTCAGTGGCGAAACGCTGAATGTGCACCCGCACCCGCTCGGATCCGGAATCAAGAGCTCGCGCCAGATCTGATCTTGGTCGGGTGCCGCGAAGACCGCCATGCGTTCATGACTCCGGCGGCCGTGTGGTTGGCGGGTACTGCCGGCGCTTCGCGCGGAGATACGCGCGCACGAAGCGCAGACCCGCGAGCAGTGTGATAGCTACCGCTCCGATCAGGACCGGCGACCACGCTGAGAACGCTGTAGCCCAGACGTCCATGCGCCTAGGCCTGTGCTGCAGGCCTGCGCGGCGGTGTGCGGTGCGCGTTCGAGTCCAACGACACACCGCCGCCTAGACCGCGCTGGTAGATCCACAGCGCGGCAGCGTACGGATAGACATAGTGGGCCCAGTGTGGGCGCAGCAGCTTAAGCGCGCGCTGCCAAGCAGTCTCGTCCACCACGAAACACGGCTGCGTGCCGACCTTGTAGCGATTGCCAAGCGCCGCGAGCTCGAGCCGCTGAGACGTATTCAGACCCTCGAGCTCGCGACTATCGACGTTGATCTCACGCGGCACTTCCAGCGCGATCTCGAAGCGTCTGCGCCCAGACTTTTGACGCCGCTTGCGCTTGGGTGGCGACGCAGCCGCGCGCTTGGCCACGCGCGCAGCCGGCACATGTGCGACCTCCGCAGTGGATGCGGCCTTGCGCGCGTGCTTTGGCGCGCGCTTACGTTTGTGCGCCGTGCTGCGCTTGCGCTTCGCGTGCTTTGCCGCGTGCTTTGCCGCGGGCTTCTTACGGCGTTTCGTGGTCTTGGCCATGATTCCTCGTTTCTTCGTACGTCGAGCCCTGCGACTATCAACGCGTCGCATGCGCGTTAGGCGTTGGCGATCTCCTGCACGAGCAGCTCGTAGGCACTGTCTCGCTCGGCGGACTTGCCATCGTCGACAGCATCGAGATAGGCGCCCAAGGCGCGCCCGATGCGCATGCGCGCCGATACCGTGCCGTAGCGCACGGTGTGGAGCAGCTGACCGTGCCGCACCGGCAACCGGAGCTTACGCACCAGCGCACTCTGGACCGCGACCTGAAAGCGCATCGCAGCGTCCTCGGCGGCCATGGCGTCGAGTCGATCGCCGAGCCACCAGGACCAGGTAGGCGTCGGCGACGGCCAGCTTTTGGCAGCCTCTGCCAGTTTCTCTTTGCTCCAGCACAGCCCGAGCGATTGGAGATAATCGAGCGAGATCGTCATCACACGGCTCCCAGTGTCTGCGTGCCACCCACGAGACCACCGCCAGCGGAATATGCCTGCGTCTGCGTGGTGAAGAAATCCACGAGCACTTGGCCCGAGTACGGATCCGGCGACGGAGTAAACGACGTGCCAATGCTGAGCGCGAACCCGACCGTACGGTAGGCGACAGAGATGTCTGCGCCATTGTTCGTTGCCGCATACAGCACGGTCCAGTCACAGCCGGACATGCTGATCTCCCACGATTCACGCACGTTGATCGTGTTCGCATCCACGCGCTGTTGGGAGACGCGAACGCGCACGAACTGCCATCCGGTTAGGGCCTCAGACAGCGGCGTGCTCGGCGAATCGAACGCCGCAACGTCTTGCAGCACCACAACCTGATTGACTCCTTGTGGACTTGTACCGCTGAGCGCGAGCTGCGGACCAAGCACGCGAAAAGAATCGGTGGCTGGGTTCGCGACGAGATCACGCCCGAGCACGAGCCCCGCACTGACCGGACCGTAACCTCCGCCTATGGTGGCCAGCCCCGAGACCGGCCCGAGTAACGCGCGCATCGAAAACACTTGCTCGCTGGTCGTACCGACCTCCGGCAACGGAAGTGATTGCAGATAGCCGCACCACGGCTTCGCTCCGGTCGCGCGGAGAACGGCCATCTGAATCGTGGCGTCGACACCAGCGAACGTGATCAGGTTCCCGGGATCCCAACGGGACCACTTCGGATCGATGATCGTGAATCCGGGGACCGGCTGCCCGATGTTGTTGACCAGCTGCACCGAGCCGGTGGAGAACGAATCACTCAGCCCGTTGTCTTGCTGCGCCGGCAACGCGCCATCGAACGGGACCGTGTAAATCTGACGATAGTTTCCCATGCGTATGTCCTCAATGCGTTGCACGACGCGGAGGATCGCGGCGTGGTTCACTTTTTCTTTCCACGCTGGGCGGCTCGCCCATCGTGGTTGCGACGCGACCCACGAGCGTGAGCAGATGGCCCACGCGTACGAGCTCGTGATCGTGATCGGCCTGGATCTGCTCGGACGACTGCTCTGTCACCGCACGAGCGATCACCGATGCACGGTGCACGATGCGCAGCCAACGCTCGAACGAGCTCATGACCGCCTATTTCGCAGAAAGACAATCGAGGCCCCGATACCGAGTCCGAGTCCGACAAACAACACCCCAAGCTCCAGCGCTTGACCTGCAGACTTGGCCAAATCGGCTGCGGACTTGGCCACAGTTTTCGCGCTTTTCGACGCCTGATCGACGATTCGCCGAGCAGCCTCGGTCGGCACCTCTGGGATCTCCTCGCCGACGTCGACACCCTCTGCACGCGCCCACCCCGCGAGATCGCGATAGCGGTCGAGCCACACCAGCGCCGGCAGATCGACGACGTTCACGATCTCGTTTTGGCCGTACGCCACGAGCAGCGCGGCGTTGTCCGCCGCGAACTGCCGCCACTCCTCGTAGGCCTGCCCTATAGCATCGTAGAGCAGCTGAGAAACGTTGGGGGGCTTCGTGACGCCGCGTCCGAGCACGCCGTTACGTAACGATCAGCTGGAACACATCGGGTCCCAGCTCGGCAAGTTTCTTCAGTGCGTTGACCTTCGCTTCAGTGAGCGGACTGTTGTCCGAATCGCCGTTCACCAAACGATCATTGCGCTCGCGCACGAGCGTCTGCAGCATCTGCGCCTGCTGATCGAGCATCTTGTTCTGCATGCTCAGCGCGCGCTCGTGTGCGGCGAGCGCAATCTGGAAGCCGCCGTTGACTACCTTCTGCTGCTGACGAATGTGAGACAGCATCTCGGCAAACATTTGATTTCCCGAAACGAAGCCCGCGGCGAGCGCACCTTCGTTCTCGGGCATTTCGCTCGGCATCGCGCGGTGGTGAATCGCGCGCACCACGTCTCCTGCCTCGTCGATCCATTGCAGTACAAACCTGCACGTCTCACCGAGCGAATCCGCATGATCACGCGCGGCTTCGACCACGGCCGCGCCGATGGACTGCTCTTCGGCGAGCATCTGATCGACCTCGTCGCGCTTCCAACTCGCGACGGTCATCGGCTGCGCGCCGGCCATCTGCTCGTGCACGAGACGCAACGTGCGGCCGCCCGGAACTTTTTTCGCCACCCACGACGTAATCTTGGTCGAGTCGCTCACGCGTTACCTCCGTCTTCTCCGCTTGGCGGCCTTGGCGGCTTTGGTGGCAATGAGGGTGCAGCCAATGGCGGCACCGGTGGCGGCGACAAAGATGGTTGCAGCTGCGTCGTTGCTGTGGCGCCTAAAGGGGCGGCCGCGCTGCGGCCTCCCATCTGCGCGTTCTCGAGCTCAGCGCGAGCGAGCACGAGATCAACGTAACGACGCGTCGACGCGGGCCACGAAGCCCGAGGCTTCTGGCCGACGTGCGGCCCAGCGTTGTATGCGGCGATTCCGCTTTCCTCGCCATACTGACGCATCAGCTGCGAGAGCAGCCGTACGCCGCCATCGATGTTTTGCACGAGATCAGAGGCATCAACCTGCAGTGACTTTGCTGTTGCAGCCATCAGCTGCATTACGCCGAGCTCGCCCGAGGTACCGCGCGCGACCTGACTGCCACGACTCTCGGTCCACGCGACTGCGCGAGCAAACGCGCGCGGAATGCCGTATCGGTCGGATGCGGCATCCAGCAGCAGCGCAACGTCAGGTGGGAGCGTGTTTTTCATCGGTAGGCGCAGTAGACGTGACTGTCAGGTGCTGCCGCGATATTCATGTTCCACGCTGCCCATCGGATATTTATGGGACTCCAATCCGCATACTTGCTTCGGTCCTGCAGAGTGAACACGCCAGGATTCGGCAGCAGCTGACCTGATGCGGCATAGAGCTCGATATCGGTCGCAAACCCAGGCGCAAACGGCTGACCGAACTGATCGAACAAGCGCCACTCATGCGCCTCGGCAGGGAATATGGCGAGCTTGTTGGCGATCGACCGCGTCGCTACATCGCCGACCGGCATAGGCGGTGGAGTCATCGCCGTCACCGGCAAAAAACTCACTTGGACGCTTACGCTCTCGTATTCTGCGGCTGTGGAGTAGCCACCCCAATAGGTCATGCTGACCATGAGCTCCCGGGACGACACGCGCGTGACCAGTCCACGCGCTGGCACGTTGTATCCACCCGGTCGCGTAAAGAGCCGTGCCGTTGGCTCGGTGACCACACTGCGACCATGGCCATACTCGAGCGTGTAGAACACCTGCGGGTCGGTATGAGCCCCACCGGTCGGCGAATTGAACGCGAGCCAAACGATCCGCACCTCGACATCCTGCGCCCGTCTATCGGTGGGTGCCCACTGGATGGATTTTTTCTGTCCAATGGCCATGGTCAGCACTTCGGACGAATTTCCGCGCAACGGCATCACGCTGGGAATGCCGTTGTAGACGAGTTGCTCGAACCCGGTATCCTTCGGGATATACATGGCGTCCTCTGTTTTTGTACGCGCGATCCACGCTACAGCCGCACAAAACAGTGCGATCAGCGCGAGGATCGTCGCGTGGGGGATCGTCCTTCTCATAAGCTGATCCAGAAGATCCGACCCTGTCGATGCGCACCGAGCAATTGCTCCGTCGTGACCACTGATCCATCGCTCGAACGCACGTGCCCCGCGCGCGCATGCGCGAGGATATCCGTGCTGCGCGTGCTAGGAGCCGCGCGAGCACTCGCACTTGTGCTCGAGGTCGTGCACGTGGAGCAGCCGGGCGCTGCGAGCGCACGCGTGCTCGATGCCGACACCCGCGCCGGCGTCGGTCCGCGACCCGTGCCCTTGTCCTGGATCGTCTCCGCGCGCAGGCGTTTGGTGTTCGCAGCCGCGAGCAGCGCGGCCGCGGCCTCGGGCGTGCTCGTGAGCCGGCGCGCGTCGAGTGCTGCCGAGCTCGTGAATGCGCGCGCGACATTTTTCGCGCCGCGCGCAGCTGCGACGCCTGCAGAGCTGAGCTTGCTCGCGATGCCCATGCCCGCAGATGCCGCGAGCGCAACAGGCGCGATCGGACCGAGCAACGGTGCAGCGATGGCGAGGCCTGCGGCGGCCAGCTTGAAGACCTTTGACGTCGCGATCCCTTTCGCGAGCTTTCCGATGCCCTTAGTCACACCCTTCAGCATCTTGCCGAAATTGAAACCCACCTCAGGGTGATAAGCGAGCTCGGCGCCGATAATGGCGCCCGCGACACGCTTGGATTCATTCGGGTCGACCTTCGCGCGGTAAACCAACTGCTGACCGTTCGGCAGCATCAGAGTAAGCACCGCCATCTCGGTCCCGTCGCGAGCCGTTTGGTAGGCGATGTGTTGCTTGATTTCTTGTGTCGCCATGTCGCTCGCTCCTAGGCCCGCTTGGGAAATTTCTTGTGCGTGAGCGCGGTACCCCGCGCGGCAGTCTTCGGACCGTAGACACCATCAGCCACGAGGCCGCCCATGTCGTGCTGCGCGGCCTCGACCAGCACATTCGGACGATCACGCGTTCCGAGATCCACGCCCGGGCTCGTGACGAGAAGATACAGCGCCTCGGCCGCTTGCTGTGGCGAGTAACGAATGTCGACCTTGGGCGCAGCCGGCGCTGCAGTCGCGGGCGGCGCAAACGCCGCCGGCGGCGAGAGCGGCACCGGCCCGCTCTCGGAATGGGAGGTTATGACGCGACGATTCGCAGGCGGCGTTCGCGCCGGGAACTCGCGACCGAGTAGCTCTTTTCCGCGCGCGGCCGTCTTTGGCCCGTACACACCGTCACTGCGAATGCCGCGCATGTCGCGCTGCAGGATCGCGATCTGTGGATTGGGCGCACCCTTGGTGCCGAGCTGATCGAGATCGCCCGCGCGAACGATCTGCGTCACGAGCGCATAGAGCTCGCGCGCAGCTGCGGACGGCGCGCGCGTGGCTGGTGCGCTTGTCACTGATGCAGCGTCAGCAGCGGACGTCGAGGTGATTCGCGCTGGACCGATCGCAAGCGTTGGCTTGGACGTCCAGTCCACCGGCGCAGACGACGCGGCTGGCTGCTGCGCGTTCATCGCCCGCGCAAGGCCCCAGTCTACAGGCGGCGAATGCTCTTTGATGCTTGTGGCGGCCGCCGCTTTCTTTTCCGTCTGCGACGGCGGCAGGTCGCGCAAAAACTTGGGCAGCTTAGTCGTCGATACCTGCGCGGTCTGTCGTGACAGAGCGATCGCGATCATCGACGCAAGCGACGTGGCCGCGCCAAACAAAATCGTGCTGGTTCCGAGCTTCATGAGGTGGGCATTCCTAGGATGGCGGATGGATCTTCGATCGTGCCGTCGCCACGGCGCACGACCACATGCCAGCCGGCTGCGGAGCGACGTGCGTAGGCGTTGGCGCGCTCACCCTGCAGACGCAATTCAGCTGCGCGCAGAGGCGCGAGGTCATCGCAGTCACCGGCCCCACGGTCATACACGCAGCGCGCGGTCAAAAACTCTTCGCAAATGCGCAGCGTCCCGCTTTCATCGCGACATGTCGGCTCGCGTCGATACACGATGCCCGCGCTGTAGAGTGGCGGCGCCGGATGATCGTGCAGCTGGCGCATCGACCAGGCCGTGCTCGCATCGAGCGCGAGGCTGAGATCGCGCGCGGTCTCGTACGGCATGCGAATGCGCACGTGCGATCCGTCATACGAGAGCTTCGGCTTTGCGCCGTGCTGACGCAGTAGCCGATGGATGGCCTGACCGACCTTGACATCGTGCAACGTGTCAGCGACTCAGCGCTTGACCGACGCTTTCGTTCCGACCGTGCCGGTGATCGCGGTCGCGGTCGTGTTCCGCAAGGTGATGATAAAGTCGAGACCGGGACCAATCGGCGAGAAATTGTCGGGCACGGTGTCGGTGAGAGCCGATGCACCGTAGAGCTCGACCGGCACACCGCTCGCGAGCGTCTGCTCTTCGTCGCCGACCTTGATCGACTCGATCACCGCGCCAGCGATGCTGGGCACGATGAGCAAACGATCAACGTGCGCGACGCGCGACACCTTCGCGCGCATCGTCGTGATCGCGCCGATGGCGGCGGCCAACGCGAAGAAGTTCCGGCCGGTGCCGTCTTCCGTGAAGCCGAGCGGCGCACGCCGCTCGGTGCTCCGGTCCGACATCGCGAACGGAGGCGAAGGCAAACCCATGCCCGGAATATTGGGCCTTGCCGGTGCTGCGACACGCCCGCGGATCGAATGCTGGCGCGCCGAACGCAGCGCTTGCGCGCCCACCTCGGTCAATTGCCCGACGGCGACCAGGTTTCCGATCACCCCGTCATCGCCCGACACGTCGTAATCGCTGTATCCCACCACTAGATCGTCTGCCATACCTCCACCGCTAACTGCGCCACGGCCACTGTTGGCCGTCTGACGCAGGATTTCAGATACGAGATCAAAATCAGCCATTGCTGACCTATGCCCGCGCGATATTGCACGCGAGCGAAACGTTCGACCCCATGGCGTCCGCAGCCATCAGCTGCGGACGCCATGTCCACGATCACGCGTGCGCTCAGAGATTGCCGGACTGCGGAGCTTCGCCCGCAACCCAGTTGCTGGTCGCGACCGCGTTGGCCGTGTACACCGCCAACGCGGCATCAGCCATGCCGCCCGCGATCGTGGCGAAGGCACCGGGGGCCATGGCCTCGATCGTCTGCGTGATCAGCCACAAGGGCAGCTTCCAGGGCACGCCCTTGATCTCCGGCGACACCTCGTTGCGCGCCAACACACCGAACACCAGGGCCGTGGCTGTCACTGATGCTTTGTGGAGCACCGCGTGTTCGATCGCCTCGGTCGTCTCTCGGTTTTTTCGATTGATGGTCGAGATGCGATTTTCGAGGCGAGCGGTGTGCGTGATAGCAGCCATGCGTTGATCTCCGGATCGTGTTGGGGGTCATGCCGCGCACGGCGGCAGCGACAGCTATCATGCACAACACTACGCGCGTAGTCATTGTGTAGTCGCGTGTGGTTGGCCTGACACGTGCTCTTCCCCTTCCCTGCCTCTGCCTCTCCGGCGCGCTCGTCGCGCCGGTGATGACCTCTCGCCCTGACCTCCGACCGGCCCGCGGTGGCGATGCAGAGCGTCGCAAGGTGTCGCGCCCGACTGCACGGCGCCGCCGAAGTATCGGGGCGGTCGGAGGGCTGTCCGCCAAGTCCCATCCCGAGGCCGGCGGATCGGGCGGATCGGTGGAGTCGTGGACCACTGGGAGGGCCACCCCGAGATGCGTCGCTCTATCGGCCTGCAAATTCTCTCCGACAACAGTCGGAGTAAGCGCCTCACTGATG
>WNGG01009520.1_pt1 | contig 10616 bp, 12 predicted proteins | sample 5400661 | NCBI WGS metagenome assembly WNGG01 (sample SAMN13153372, study PRJNA577476) | soil metagenome | isolation source: 100 cm soil or saprolite under Garry oak tree replicate 1 | place: USA:California | collected 2016-06-15
GGGCGAGAGCACGCGCGGCAGCTTGCGCGGCTCGTAGACGAACACGAGACGGCGCGTCGTCTCCGGCCGGTCGAGCGTCACCTTGAAGAAGAACCGGAGCGCCGTCACGGTCGCGTTGATGCTCGGTGGTTGCAAACCGGTCTCGGTCAGATGCAGCTGGAACGCGCGCAGCTCTTCAGGGGTCGCGGTGTCAGGGGAACGTTCAAGGAAGCTCGCGAGCTTCTTGACAGCACGGATATACTCGCGTTGCGTATCGGGCACGAACCGGCGCATGTTCATGTCTTCGAGCATGCGTTGGCGCAGCGGGCTGATGGGCTTCTCGCTCATTGGGGGCTCCTGTCTTGAGGTTGGAGTGCTTGACCCCTCGACCCTCAAGACGGAGCGCCCGCCCGTCACCTGCGCTCGTTCAAATGGTTACTGCGGTAGATGCAATGCGTCCGACCACGCCGCCAGCGCCCTCCCGCGGGAGCGGGTTCGTTCGTTGGGCCAAAGCGGACTCTGCGTCCCGCCCAGCGGCAAACGACCTGTGGCGTTTGACCCGTCTCGGACATGGAACCTGATCAGTTTCCGACGCCGGTTTCGCGACATTTGCCGCTCGCTCGACGGTTCGAAGCTGCTATAGTTTCAGAATTGCGCAAGGCCCGCTCTCGGAGGGTCACATGCGACGGCGCGAATTCATCTGCTTTCTTGGCTGCGTTTTTTTTGCATGCCCCTGTATCGCCTTGGCTCAACAGAGTGCAAGGCGGACAAGGATTGGCTGGCTTTCTGCTGGCTCACCCGGCACCGCTACTGGCGCGAAAAGCTGCAGGCCTTTCGCCAGAGCCTTGAACACCTTGGCCATATCGAGGGTCGGGACATTGCCATCGAATTTCGCTATGCACATGTCAACTTCGACCGACTGCCTAGCCTGGCGGCGGAGCTCGTCGACCAAAAGGTAGACATCATCGCAAGGGCGCTCGGCCTCACCATCCCGCCAATGTTGCTTGTCCGCGCCAACGAGGTGATGGAATAACGATATCATTTGCTCCGGTGCATGAAGTCTGGAATTGGCAACCAAACGGACATGCCGGGGCAGACTCCTGAGGGTAAAACGGACGTGCCGGAACGGCCGTCAAGTTTTAAGAAATAGCTGTAAATTAGCTCTCCGGCCCAAGGGATGGCGACGCCAACCCAGCGGCAGTTTTTCAAGTGACATTCCTCACGGACCGATTCGTAATTTCTAGGGCAAACATGAATAATGGATTGAAACTGAGCATATTGGGGCGAGCCATGTGGGTACGGAAACGATTTTTGCCGACGTTGTGTATCGCGTTTGGATTGGCCACTTTTTCCGTTCAAGTCGCGTCCGCAGGTCGCCCCGATCCCTACAATTGCAGACTGAAAGTCCGTAGCGAGATGGGAATTGCTCCGCACACGGGAAACTCCTACCCGGATTTCTGGGAAAGGGTCGGCCGCTGCGTGAGAGCCGCCCAAGGTGGCTCGGACGCACAAGCGACTCGCTCGACACAAGCGACTGAATCAGAACAGCCGGAGAAGAAGTTGGTCGCAAGGACGAAGCTCGACAAGCGGGCGCCGTTGACGGGACGTCTCAAAGATGGTCTCGGAGGCGAGCCCGCCGAAGTCCATTCCGCGATGTTGCCGGCGCCTTCGGCTCCTGCTCAACTAGCACCCCTTGCCGCGTCCCATTCGGCCCCGGAATATGGTCGGCGCGTGGCGCTTGTCATCGGGAACGGGAGGTACGAGCATGTTCCGACCCTTCCAAACGCTGCAAATGATGCGGAGGCCCTTGCTAAAGCTCTAACAGCAACTGGGTTCCAGTCAGTCACGCTCAAGACCAATCTCACTCGCGATCAGATACTTTCGGCTCTCGCAGATTTCGCAAAGCTGGCAGATTCAGCGGATTGGGCCGCGGTGTATTACTCAGGTCATGGCATTGAATCCCGGGGCATAAACTACATGATACCGGTCGATGCTCAACTGAAAGTCGATCGTGACGTTGATCTGGAAGCAGTCGACGTGAGCAAGGTGCTCAGCGCGATCGAGGGCGCGAAGAGACTTAGGCTTATCATTCTCGATGCTTGCCGCGACAATCCATTCCTAGATCAAATGAAGAGAACGACCGCCACTAGGTCCATTAGCAGAGGTCTTGGTCCGATGGAGCCAGATGCGGGAATGTTGATAATCTATGCTGCCAAGCACGGCGAGACAGCGCTCGACGGGGACGGAAAGAATAGCCCTTTCGCGACGGCGCTGATCAATCGTATCCAGACGCCAAACCTTGAGCTACGCCGCCTTTTTGACCTCGTCAGGGACGATGTTTTGGCGACAACGAGCAGGCGTCAGCAGCCATTTAGTTATGGTTCGCTCTCGGGGAGTGAGGACTTTTACTTCGAAACCAAATGACTAGTGCAACCAGAGCGTCGTTGCGGTATTCGAGGTAATGCGACTTCCGGTATTGTGACCCGAAGCTGACCAACGCGTCCATCGCGATCCCCGTATATCAACTTGCAAGCAATGATCTATAAGGGGCGAGGTGCTAGTCGCATGCCAGCCACAGGGCTTCGCCATTCCGAAGCTGATCGCAACCGTAGGTGTCGCGGTCGCGTTCGTCCCGACGCTGCTACGTGTCGGTGGCTGCCCAGCGCAGCCGCGATCCGTAAATCTACGTAGTCATGAATATTTCAAACGGACGCGATGCGCTTAGGGGATTGGCAACCTGAAGATGATGATAATGTCTTCATTAAAATAATGGAGACTTGTACATGCGTAAAACAGCAATGGCGCCGGATGCCTTCCCGCATCGCGGCACAGCCGCCCCTTTCCGTGTCGGCATCGGTCTGGCGCTCGCAGCGGGCGCCGGCGCGATGTTGTGGGGCGTCGGCGCCCACAGCCTCTCCTTCATGAGCGAAACTCCCATGACGGTCGAGGACCGCGTCGCTGACCTGACGGCAGGGCTCGCCCAAGTCAAGGCGGCGACCGCCAAGCTGCGCGAGAGCCAGGGCGACACCTCCGAGGAGCTTTCCCATATCCGCGCGAGCCTCGCCAATACCGAGATCGGCCTTGCGGCGCTGCGCACCACCACCGGCGAGAACGAGGCGCGCGGGCGCGATACGGCTGCCCAGATCGAGTCGAATCTCGCCCAACTGAAGCACGAGACGCTCCGCCTCCGCATGGCGCAGGACGACACCGCAACCGAGCTAGGCTCGCTGCGCGCCGGCGTGGCGAACAGCGAGATTGGCGTCGACTCGCTCCGCGCGACCACGGGCGAGATCCGCCAGCAGATCAGGCACATCGAGGCGGCCAGGGACGCGACCGGCTCGATCGCCAGGAGCCACAAGCATCAGGGTCGCAAGAAGTGGGTGGCGCAGCGCTGAGGCGCGGGCACCACCCTCCTCAGGAGAGTGGCCTGGAGGGCGTGCGGGAGGCGGAAATTGGCACCAACCCGACATGCCGGGGCGGTCTGACGATGTCCGTTGATCGGGGTAGACCGGAAGGGGCCAGCCCACGGTCAAAGTGACGCGATTGACCCAACAGTAGGCGACGTCAAGCTATCGTATTCGATCACCTCACCGGACCGGCACCTTGGGCACGGCAGCTTGTTCATCACAAGCCCGCGTTCGGCTTCGGGGGCGCTCCAGAGCCGCTTTCAAGCGGTCTAAGAAACGACCGATCATGTCTTATGAAGCATTTAGTCTCCCGGTAATATGCCATCGCCCTCTGGCAATCAGGATCGCTGGGCGCCTTGGAGCGGTAGGCTTCGTAATCGGCAAGCGAAGGAAAAGAAAACAATGCGATCGCGACGTAGTCCCCGCCCTCGTGCGGAAGGAAATAGCCGTGATGCGTGCCGCCGAATTTTTTAACCAGTGGCAGCCACATCTTGGCGTACTCGAATTCTTTCGCTTTGAAGGGATCGATCTCATAGCGGAGGTAGCAGGTTATCATTCTCAGTCTCCTCATGACGGGCCCATTGGACGCGCACGCAATCGGGTTGATACTCGGCGGTAGATCAAGCCGGAACCCTATCCGCCCCGTGTACATCGCCTGTGGAAAGCCTTGCCCACGAACGGTACGAATCACCTATCATCGCAGGCTCGACCAGGAATGGCACAACTCTCGTCGAACGTTGCAACATGCGCATCTTCCTAGCTGGCGTCAGCTGTGTAGGCAAAACCACAATTGGCGCACAACTGGCTGGTCTCCTCGATTATCGTTTTTTCGACTTGGACGTTGAAATCGAGCGTTTCTTCGAAACATCGATCGAACGTCTTCTAAGCCGTCATCTGACGTCGCAGGATTTCCGCCGCGCGGCGTCTCAAGCCTTGCAGCATGTTCTGTCTCGGGAGGACAGCTACAACTGCGTCATTGCGTTGCCGCCGAGTGGGCTACTGGGCGGCTACTGGACAGTTGTCAGCGAGACGCGAAACGCCGCGATTGTCGTGCTTCGGGACGCGCCGGAGAACATTCTCAAGAGGATCACGTTTTACGACATCGACTCCCGCCCGGTGCAGAAGAATTTGACGGATCGGGAGAAGGACCTCTACCTCCGGGAAATAAAACGGGACATCACCTACTTCAGCCGCTCCTTTCGCAGAGCGCACGTGTCCGTTGACATCACCGGCTGTAGCCCCGACGAGGCGTCACGCAAGATCAAGGACGCACTGACGCCAGCCCCGTTTAAGGACGAAAGCGAAGAGTCGGAACGATGCTCTGCGGGGATACACGCATTGGTCTAGCCTGGACGGTGCAACACTGGCACGTGCGAGAGATGAAATACGCGAGCAACGAATTGCAATGGAGGCCGTCGTCGATGCCTACGGTTCCGGCGAACGTGCGATGGGTTGGTATTACTACCTCGATGGCAAGATGAAGGTCCCGTTCAAGGCGCGCTGCAGGTTCGTGCGGTCCATCTCCATTCTGAAGGTTAAAGAAGAAGTGAAAGTCCTCGGCATGGCTCCGGAAGAGGAATGCGAGCGCGAAATGTTTGTCTGGATTGAACGGGCCAAGGCGCGAATTGCCGTCCCTTTGGCGCAACTGCGACCATTATCGAAAGATCAAGAGACCCAGGAGTCCGTCGGTGATTGGCTCTATTGGGTGGATCAAGGGTACGAGCTGTGAGCACCCCCGAGCATGGTGTCCGACTCGCGCGGCTTTGACCTGTGCGGCTGACGAAACCCCACGCGTAGTCATGCGGTCACTGTCGGTTTTCCGAGCATTGCCGTCCGATCAGGCGCGAAAATGAAGGTGTTTGGCGGCGATACCATATTCCGAAATGGCGCGCTCAGGAATGTGCTGAACGTTCAGTTCACTTTCTCTTCCGCCGGACCGGGGTGCCGCGATCTCTGGGCAGATTGCAGCGCTTTCCTGAGCTGCTCACGGAGTTCGTTCAATTCGGAGATTTGAATACGGATATTGGTCTTATTATCGTTGAAAATTGAAACGTTATCTTGAAAAGAACGCATTTTTTACACTCGCTGACTGACGTTGACTTTCCGTTGGTAGGGCAGGCTCAAGTCGACATAGGCACGGGTCGGCCTGAGCACCTTAACGTGCGGATGTTACATTTTAAACCCATTAAATGTTACATTTTGAACACATTTAAAAAAATAGTTCCATCCATGGAACTCCCTAAGCAGTTTCTCAAATATTCGGACGCATTCTACTTATGATAGCGCAGTCCAAAATTGGAAATTGTCATGAAGCAGAGCGAACTCGATTCAATGTCTCTCGACGAGCTGTTTATGCTCCACGAACTACTCACTGCAACACTTGAGGCAAGGATCACTGCCGAGAGGAAAGCGCTTAAAGATCGGCTGCGAACGATTGGCTCGTCGAAGGGCCGGGCCCGGGACATCTGAAAGCTTCGAACAAACCCGGGCGTATCGCTCTGGTTTGCAGGATCGGCTGCCCTTATTTTAAGTTCGCGCTCTTCTCCGGCGGATCCGCAGCCGCGATCTCCGGGCAGATTGTTCCGCTGTCCTGAGTCGCTCACGGAGTTGCTTCAATTCGTGTAATTGGATGACGAGATTGGCTGCATTATCGGCTAAAATTGCAATGTTAGGTTGAAGAGAGCGCATTTTACACACCCCACTCACTGACGCCGCTGACACTCCATGGCAGGGCGCCCGCCGCCCTAGACATGGGTCATGGCGGTCAGCCTAAGGTTCAAATGTACCTCCGGAAACCCAGCATTAATGCTGGCGCACTTCGCCGATCGCAAAAGAGTGGCAGACCGCGCCTTACATCCGGGTTCATCCGGACGATGAGAGGTGAGAGGGGCTTCCATTTCTCCGGCGCTCGACACAGCAACACCGCGGGGAAAGGTCGCCGGAGAGGTCGACGTCAATGACGCGCTGCTTTTTCATTTCGAGGTCCGCAAGGCGACCATCAATAGCCCGGAGCTCCTTCTCGATGCTCTCGCCGGCGTCTCGGTGGTCTTCCTTGAAGTAATCCATACACTCGCGGAGCTTTCCAGGTTCGAGCATGACCTGCTCAATCGCGGCGAAGACGCGATTTTCAAGAACCGGCCCCTTAAGACCTATGGTGCAGATTGCCACGCCTGGACTAATTGCACTTGTATGCATAGCGGTGAATGACGCAGACCGGCCCCTTGGCCCGGCATCGCTTCGCTGAACCCCTTCCAATTGGCGCGGGGTGCCATGAAAAACTCCTAACGCAACAGAAGCTTAGGATTCAAAATAGTGTTGTCGCAATCGTTCCGGCCTTCAAATGACTTTCAACTGAAAGGTGTCTTGCAACTGAAAGGTGTCTTGCTGGGTTATGGCCCTCGCGATCTGTTCTCTTTTAGTTCTTGTCGAGAACGACCACTGCGTGAGCGCGGGCGATAGAGTCTCTTAAAGTGGAACGAAGTGGTGCCCGCCCCCATTTCTCCTGGTGAGAATTCGCTTGTGTGCGCAAGCCTGGCGCTAACGCAAAGAAAGGGTTGGGCATGTCGAGCTTGATAGCGACGATCCTGGTCCTGGTACTGCTCGTGTATCTGGCCTGGCCTTGGTTTTGGCACATAGCGATGGCCCTGGCCCTGGCACTCCTCGTGTATCTGGCCTGGCCTTGGTTTTTGCAGAAGCCATGGGAAGATTTAATATCTTGGCTGCAGCAAATTCAGGTGCCGCAGCAGAGAGCGTCAGCGGCCAACACGCCGAGCGGACGGCTATATGTCTCTCCGCAACGCACGGACGAGTCGCGCGTTCATTTTGAAGAGCTCGGCCAAGAGGAGTATCCGCGTCCTTATCCGAGACCGTTTCTTTGTGCCAAAGACTGGGCGGGGAAGGATGTTTTCCTTTGGGAAGGAAGGCGCTGGTATTTGCCTCACAACGAAGAGCCGTACAGATACCTCTGTGTTCCGGAGAAAAGACTTGAGTGGTGTTGGCCGATACCGCCAAATGCTTCTGCGGTGCCATGCAAGAGTCCCAATACCGGTGAGGGCGGGTGGTGTTGGAGAAAGGAGGTCAGCTACCGCAATGATAGCTGATAGGTCTATTTGACATGATAGATTGGAGTGGTGCCTGACCCCATTTCCTTCGACGTGCCGAACTGCTCGGCTTCAAGCCGGCCGATCGGAATCAAGACGACCTCCGCAGCTCATCGCAGCTTTCTGAGCCAATCTTGCGTCGCCGTGCCGGAAGGTGTGCCGAGCACGGCGCGGATCTTGCGCGCGAGTTCGATCTTGCGATAGGGCTTATGGATCAGCGCGATGCCGGGATCAATCCGGCCGTGGGTCGCCATCGCATCCTTCGTGTATCCGGATGTGTACAGTACCTTGACACCCGGGCGCAGCCGCAGGATCTCATCGGCGAGCGCTGGACCGTTGAATCCGCTGCCGAGGATCACATCGGTGAACAGCAGGTCGAATGCGCGGCCGGCGGCGATCATGTCGAGAGCCTCGCGCGCCGAGGCAGCGGCGAGCACCGCATAGCGCAGGCTTTCCAACTGTGCGACAACGTATTGACGGACCAATGCGTCGTCCTCGACCACCAGAATGGTCTCCTTGCCGCCCTCAGCGGCGGCGACCGGTCGCTCGATCGGTGCGACGGACTCGCTGCTGCTGCGCGGCAGGTACAGCTTAAAAGTCGTGCCGTGGCCTTCCTCGCTGTCAATTTTGATGTGGCCGCCCGATTGCTTGACAAAACCGTAGACCATGCTGAGCCCTAGTCCGGTTCCTTGTCCGACGTCCTTGGTCGTGAAGAACGGCTCGAACACACTATCGCGAATGTCTGCTGGGATTCCGACTCCGGTGTCGGTCACCGCGATCATCACATAGGGGCGGGGCCGGACCTCCTCCGCATGGATCGTGGCAAAAGACGCATCGAGCATCGCGTTACCGGTCTCCAGGATGAGCTTGCCGCCACCCGGCATGGCATCGCGGGCGTTGACCGCCAAGTTGATCAGCGCGGTGCCGAGCTGTGACGGATCGATCATCGCCGGCCAGGCGTCTTCCTCGAGTGTCATCTTGATCTCGACGCTCTCGCCGAGGGTTGGACGAAGCAGCTTGGCGGTGTCGAGGACCAACCGGTTCACGTCGGTCGACTGCGGCTGCAGCGGCTGCTTGCGGGCGTAGGCGAGCAACTGCTGAATGAGGTCGGCGCCACGCCATGCTGCGTCGTCGATCATCCGGGCAATCGCCGCAAGCTGCGGCGAATGAGCGACCGCGTCGGCGAGGATCTCGATGGTCCCGGTGATGACGGTAAGGATGTTGTTGAAGTCGTGAGCGACACCGCCGGTGAGGTGACCGATCGCATCGAGCTTCTGGGACTGGCGCAGCTGTTGCTCCAACGCGATGCGTTCCGTCATGTCGCGGCCGATGAAGAAATAGCGTTGCTCCAGCTCGAGCCACGCCCCGCTCAAGGTGAGCGGCACGATCCGGCCGTCACGGTGCACATAGCGGCAGTCGAAGTTTCGCGTGGCGCGGCCTTGGCGCGCCGCCCGCATTTCCTCGCGGGCCCGCTCAAGGTCGCCAGGATGCAGGAGCGCGGCACCTTTGCGGCCGATCATCTCCTCCGGACGATAACCGAGGATCGCCTCGGCGCTCGGGCTGATGTCGATGACGGTGCCCTCGCGGTCGACGATCAGGATGAGGTCGAGCGAGCTCGCAAACAGCCGCCGACGCTCGACGATCTCGGTCTCCAGTGACACCGTTTTTTCACGCACCTCGGCAGCCATACGATCAAAGGCGCGGGCCAGTGCGCCGATCTCGCCGCTGGACCGGGTCGGCAGGCTCAGCGGCTCGCCGCGCCCGAAGCTGTCGATCGCCGCCGTCATCTGGGTGAGACGCCGGGTCAAGGAGCGCGCCAGCACGATGGCCAGCAGGACGGCGCCGATCGCTGCCACAGGGACCGCCGCCACGGTGGAGTTGCGCACGGTGGTCAACGTCGTGGCGAGATCCGCGTACGGCACCGCCTCGACGACGAATAGCTGGGGTCCTTCGGCAAGCCGCGCACCGGCCAAGGCCGCGCCGAACTCCGCACCGCTATGCTCCTGAACCACCTGCGGCGCCGCCTTGCCACCAGCCAGCATGCCGCCCAGCGTCGGAAAATCGTCCTGCAGGCGCGACGGCGCGCCGAGCTGGAAGCCGAACTCGCGAGCCGGATCGGGATGGACCAGATAGTCGCCGTTGCTGTTGACGATGTAAACTGCGCCGCCGGGTCGGGCGTTCTCGCGCACACGCGCGAATGGCCCACGCAGGTCGATATCTATGACCACAATCCCGAATGGCCGCCCGTCCGGCCCCACGACCGGAGTCGACGCCCTAACGACCAGCAAATGTGGCGTGTCGATCGCTCCGTGCTCCCGATCGAGCTCGACCGGTGAGATATCGACCTCGTCGGCGCGCAGCCGCATGGCGCGCCGGAAGTAATCACGGTCGCCCCTGCGCTGGAGCTCGGCTTCGGGCGCGACCCGGACGGCGTTCTCTGGCCCCATGCGGTCGGTCCGCGCGATCTCCCGGCCACCGTCGGTGGCACCGATCAGGCGGATCTGACCGTAAGCCGGATTGGCGGCCAGTCGGGCGGCGAAGCTCTCGCTCAGCGCGCCGCGCCATTGGGCCAGCGTCGTGACGCCGAAGGGATCTACGCCGCCTCGCGTCGCGCGCCTGACGCCTTCGACGGCGACGGCAGCCGCTCTCGGAATGGCGAGCACATCACCTCGCAATACGCCCACAGAGGCCTCGAGATTGGAGGCAAGCAGACGGGCATGGCTGTCGAGGCGATCAAGCGCGCGCGGAACCTCGACTATGGACACATTACGATAGGTGAGCGCGCCGGTGGCGGCCACGGTGAGCACGATCAGGGCGACCATCCCCGCAGTCAATCGCGCCGACAACCCCATGCCCGGCTCCGTCCTGGCGCTCCGCGGCTTCAGTCAGAGCCGGCTGCAGATCAGTACCGGTTGGACCCGCCGGGAGCAACGCGACGACTGGCTCCGACCGTGCTCACAATCGACGGCGCGAGCGATCAGGCCGGGCGACGCCACTACGTAAACGTGTAGCAGCTTCCCGCCACCTGGTCAAAGCCGCCGGTCAGCTATCGGGGAGCCTCCATGCAGCCGCAGGGCGCCCGTCACGCGCCGCGCGGACGGCGAATCAAGCTGCCCGGTCAGCATCTAAA
>WNGG01029951.1_pt1 | contig 10615 bp, 9 predicted proteins | sample 5400661 | NCBI WGS metagenome assembly WNGG01 (sample SAMN13153372, study PRJNA577476) | soil metagenome | isolation source: 100 cm soil or saprolite under Garry oak tree replicate 1 | place: USA:California | collected 2016-06-15
CGATGCCGAAGCGATCGGTGATCTTGCCGGTAGCGACGCCGCCGAGGCCGAAGCCGAGCATGGTGAGCGTAAAGGCCAGCGATACCGCGCCGCGGGTCGCCCCGAACTCCGGCTGCACCGCCGGCAGCACCACCACGACCGACCACATCCCGACGCTGCCGATCGAGCCGATGATGACCGCAAGCACAAGCCTGACCCACGCCTGACCGGAGTCCGGGGTGAATGCGGCTGATTCTCTGGGGCTGGGAGGAGCGTGCACGGGCGCAACTTCCTCGCCCGCTGCCTCCAGGTCAACCAGCATGGCGCGATATTGGGCATGCAGATGCACCGCAACAGGGCGTTCACGTCGCCCTGTTTGGGCGAAAGTTTCATCAACGATTCGGGCGCATCGCGCCGCGGGGCCGCGGATGTGTGTTTGGCCGTCATTGCGAGCGCAGCGAAGCAATCCATCTTGCCTCGCAAAGAAAGGATGGATTGCTTCGCTTCGCTCGCAATGACGGCTGTTGCTTTATGGATTGCTTCGCTGAGCCTGTCATCGGGCGCGCGTTCGCGCGACCCGCTGGCTCGCAATGACGGTCCTATCGGCTTGACCGAGGCTGACGGAACGACGGTCCCGTTAACGCTTTCCTAACCATAAACTGGGCAAAAATTGCCGAGTGGAGTTTGAGTATCGTCAGCCGCGTAAAACGGGGGGACTACCCGTGGACGCCAGTGCGGTGCCTCACTTTCGAAACGGGGGTCCTTCGGCCGCCGCGCAGACGTTTGGCGCCCGCGACCGGCATACGCGGGGGGAAGCAGCAACGATGGTCGATATCACGGCAGGTCAGGGCGGGGCGACGGGAAGCGGATTTCCGAGTTTCAGCGAAATCGGGACCATCTTGAAGCGCGGCGATCTCGCGCTGGCGTTCGGCATCCTCACCATCCTGGTCGTGCTGATCCTTCCCCTGCCCTCGATCGTGCTCGATCTGTTCCTGGCGATCTCGATCACGCTGTCGATCCTGATCCTGATGACTTCGCTGTTCATCCAGGCGCCGCTGGAATTTTCGTCGTTCCCGACCATCCTCTTGATTTCGACCATGCTGCGGCTTTCGCTCAACCTCGCCTCCACGCGGCTGATCCTGTCGAAGGGCCATGAAGGCACCGCCGCCGCCGGCCACGTCATCGAGGCCTTCGGTAATTTCGTCATGGGCGGTAATTTCGTGATCGGAATTATCGTGTTCGCGATTCTCGTGATCGTGAATTTCGTCGTCATCACCAAGGGTTCGGGGCGCATCGCGGAAGTCGCGGCGCGTTTCCACCTCGACGCCATGCCGGGCAAGCAGATGGCGATCGACGCCGATCTAAGCGCCGGCCTGATCGACGAGAAGGTCGCCAAAGAGCGCCGCAAGGCGCTGGAAGACGAAAGCGGCTTCTTCGGTGCGATGGACGGTGCCTCGAAATTCGTGCGCGGCGACGCGGTCGCGGGCCTGCTCGTCGTGTTCATCAACGTCATCGGCGGCATCGTTATCGGCGTGGCCCAGCAGGGCCTCGGTTTCGGCGAGGCCGCGCGAACCTACACGCTATTGACCGTCGGCGACGGCCTGGTCACCCAGGTGCCGGCGCTGATCGTCTCCACCGCGGCGGGTTTGCTGGTCTCGAAAGCAGGCGTCAGCGGCGCCGCCGACAAGGCGCTGATGAAGCAGCTTTCCGGCTATCCGCAGGCGCTCGGCATGTCGGCCGGCGTGATGCTGGTGCTGGCGCTGCTGCCGGGCATTCCGATGATCCCTTTTCTCTTGCTGGGCAGCGGTGCGGCGGCGCTGGCGTTGACGGCGCGCAAGCGCAATCGCGCGGTCTCGGAGGCCGAAGCCATCGCGGCGGCGGCTCCAGCCGCGGCCGCGGCTGCAGGTGCTGCGGGGGACGAGCCGATTGCAACCGCGCTGAAGATCGACGATCTCAAGATCGAACTCGGCTATGCGCTGCTGCCGCTGGTGAATGGCCCCGACGGCACCGACCGCCTGACCGAGCAGATCAAGGCGCTGCGCCGCTCGCTCGCGGTCGAGATGGGCTTTGTGATGCCGGCGGTGCGCATTCTCGACAACGTGCAGCTGGAAGCCAACACCTACGTCATCAAGATCAAGGAGGTAGATGCAGGCTCGGGCAAGATCTGGCCGAACCAGTTCATGGTCATGGACCCCGCCGGAAATCAGGTCGGGGTGCCCGGCATTCACACCATCGAGCCGACCTTCGGACTGCCGGCGACCTGGGTCGACGCCTCCTTGAAGGAGGAAGCCACGCTGAAGGGCTATACGGTGGTCGACGCCGCGACCGTGCTCTCGACCCACCTCACCGAACTGCTCAAGAACAACATGTCGGACCTGCTGTCCTATGGCGAGGTGCAAAAACTCCTGAAGGATCTGCCGAAGGAGCAAGGCGAGCTGGTCAAGGACATCGTGCCGAGCCAGGTCACGATGTCGGGCATCCAGCGCGTGCTGCAGTTGTTGCTGGCCGAGCGTATCTCGATCCGCGATCTGTCGACCATTCTCGAAGGCATCGCCGACGCACTGGCTTTTTCGCGCAACCCGTCGACGATGGTCGAACACGTTCGCGCCCGGCTGGCGCGGCAGATCTGCGCGCAGAATACCTCCCACAACGGCTACCTGCCGCTGATCGCGCTGTCGGCGAAATGGGAGCAGGCCTTCGCCGAATCGCTGATCGGCCAGGGCGACGAACGCAGCCTCGCCATGCAGCCTTCCAAGCTGTCCGAGTTCATGACCTCGGTGCGTGACCGCTTCGAACAGGCGGCCCGCGAAGGCGAGGCCCCGGTACTGGTCACCTCGGCGGCGATCCGGCCCTTCGTCCGCTCGCTGGTGGAGCGATTCAGGTCGCAAACCACGGTTCTGTCGCAGGCGGAAATTCATCCGCGCGCGCGGCTGAAGACGGTCGGGAGCGTCTGACAGCGGGCAAAATCGACGCGCTGACGGCGGGGCTTTTTCGCCACAGGCAAACGATTTATCGGCCGGCGACGATTCCTGCCTTTTTGCGGCGCAAGATTGGCGAAAATATTAAGTGTATGTAATAATTAAACTATTAGGCTCCATCGGTCAACCCAATCGCGGCGGATCAAGTCTTTTCACTGCCTTGTGATCGCCACTTTGGAACCAAACGCCGAATTCCTACGTTGCCTGCCATGAGATGTTGAACCTGCCAGCGGACGAAGCCGACCAATTCGCAAGAGGCAGTACGACGGCAGGAGACTTCGATGAACCATTCGATCTACAGCGCGGATCGCACGACGCACATCAAGATCGTGGTCGTCGCACTCGTTGCTGGTATCGCGGTGGCGGGCTTCGGCATCTCGGCACACAACAATTCGGACCAGGGATATAGCCAGAGCGCGCGCGTCATGAAGGCCGGCAAGGCCGTGACAATCACGAGTTCAGACACATCCACGGTCCGCTAACAAAGGAATTCCGGAATTCACGCGGCATCTTTAGCAGCCCCCCAAAGTCGCCACGTGAGTATGTAGAAGACCCCAACTACCCCAAGTCGACTACCGAAAACGCCCGCTCCCCACGGGCGTTTTCTCTTTGTGCGCCTGCGGCTCCGGCCCGCGCAAATCTCCAGACATGAATCATGCTCTATCGCGCAGGCGAAGGCGCTGCCGGCGGAACGGCCTCGATCAGCTTGCCGGTAAAGACGGGCGCCGAGTGCGGGTTGCCATCAGGCGATCCGCCGGCCTGCTCGACCGTCACCGCATAGGTTGCGGTGTTGATGGTGTCGTTATCGTAAGACGAAAGCACCGGACGCGCGGTGAAGTCGCCGCCACCAATCACGCCCAGCGAACGCGGCCGCTGCAGCTTGTCGGAGATCAGCCACAGCTCGAAGCTCTTGCCGGGCTCGGGGGCCGCGCCCACCTTGCGAACGGTAAAATTCTTGCTTGCCCCGTCGACCGTGAGAATGAACGCGGGCGCCCCGCCCTCCTTCTGCAACACGGCGACGTATTGCGCGGACGACGCCGCCGACACGGCGGGGGTCCTGACCTCAACCACCTGCACGCGCGGTTTCGGACGAACGCCATCGGGAAGTAAATCCGGCTGATAGACCCCGACCGCGATCATCGCGACCAGTGCTGCCGCGATCGCCGTGGTGAAGCTCGCAACATTGCGCCAGCGCCGGGCCTGGGCGGACAATCGGATGACGTTGGAGGTGTCCACCACCTCGGCAGGCTCCTTGACCTCAGGCACAACAACCGGCGGCGGTGCCTGGGGAAGCACCAGCGGCGCCTGCGGTTCGGAGTGTCCTACCGCTTCTTTGATCTTGTCCCAGACCTCGGCGCGCGGCTCGACCGATCCGACCATCTGGTTCAAGACACTGAGCTTGTCCTCCCACGCATCGACAATCGCCGCGAAGTCCTTGTCGACGGACATCATGGTCTCGACCTGCGCCCGCTCATCGGCATCGAGGGTGCCGAGTGCATATTCCGCGGCGAGCGCGATATGGTCTTCGCTATAGGGCATCATCTAGAGTCCAAGACACTCCCGGATATCCAACATGCTGCGGCGCAGCCAGGTCTTCACGGTATTCACCGGCGTCTCGAACTTTGCCGCCAGTTGCTCGCGGCTCCAGCCGTTGTAATAGGCCAGCAGCACGAGCTTTTGCCGATCCGGCTCCAGGCGGCCAACACACTCCAGCAACCGCTTCAATTCTTCAGTCATCTCCCGGCGCGCCAGCGGATCTGGGGTGTCGGCAGCCACTTCCATGGCCGCCGGCTCTTCTTCGATCGAGAGTTCGGTGCGTTTGCGCACGACGTCGATGGCACGGTTTCGGGCGATCGAGGCCATCCACGTGATCGGTGACGACAGGCCGGGATTGAATTGCCCGGCACCGTTCCAGATCTTGACGTAAGCCTCCTGAATCACCTCCTCCGCAAGGTCCTGTCGCCGCAAGATACGAAGCACCACGCCAAAGAGTTTCGCGCGCGTGGCGGCGTAAAGGCGCTCAAAAGCGGCTTCATCCCCCTTCGCAACCGCGGCAATCAGCCAGACCAGCTCTGCTGGCGTCAGCATTCAGTATCCCCAGGAAATCGCGATGCCCCATCGCTTTTGTACATACCGGAGCGGCAAACCAGATCCGTCATATCATACCTTGTGCCAGACCGGGTCACCAAGCCCGTGATGGCCGGGCTGTGGATTGATTGAGAACCCCTCGATGGTACTCGTCCAGCGACCATTCCAGCGGCGCCAGGGCCGTCGATACTCGCATGAAGTCGTATCACGCATTGACGCCGCGGTCGGCGAGCAGGCGTTCTGAGGTGGCGACGAGAACGCAGGTGGCGAGCGCATGGACCGCCGCACGGACCTCGTCCGCCGGCGGGAACGAGGGTGCGATACGGATATTGCGGTGAGCACGTCAAGGCTCACGAAATAGCCGCCGCGTGGCTGGGTCCAGGCCGCGACACCGGTGCCGCCGAGCCGGGTCTTGAATACTTCCTGCACCGCCGCGAATTTCGGCGCGAGCAGACGGCGCTGCTGCTCCATATGCGCTGATATCCCGGCATCGTCATGCAGAACCAGCACATGGCGCAGCTGGTTGAGCTTGTCCGGCCCGATCGTACGTGTCGACTGGCGCGAGACGAACCAGCGCATATTGGCGGCCGACGTCGCGAGCATGCCGAGACCAGCCTGCGCGAAAGTGATCTTCGAGGTCGAGCCGAACACCAGCGCCCGGTCCGGGTTGCCGGCGGCGGCGCAAGCGTCAAGCACATTGTCGAGCCGGTCGGACCTGCCGGTCAGGTCATGAACCGCATAGGCATTGTCCCAGAACAGCCGGAAGTCGCCGGCAGCGCCCATCCGCGCCAGCCTCGCGACTGTCTCGGACGAATAGGTTTCCCCGGTCGGGTTGCTGTATTTGGGAACGCACCACATGCCCTTGACCGCCGGGTCAGCGGCCAATCGCTCGACCTCATCCATGTCAGGGCCGGCCCCGGTCAGCGGCACCGCGATCATCTCGATCCCGTATTGCTCGCAGATCTGGAAATGGCGGTCGTAACCAGGCGAGGGACACAGAAACCGGATCGGGCGGTGCTGATCGCGCCATGGCGCGATGCCATCGCGCGCGCCGGTCAAGAGGGCATAGACCACCGCGTCGTGCATCAGCGCCAGACTCGAATTGTTGGCGACCAGTACCTGTTCGGGCGGCGCACCGAGCATTGGCGCGAACAGCCGGCGGGCCTCGATCAGTCCTTGCGGGCTGCCGTAATAGTTCCGGCAATCGTTGCCGTCTTCGGTCCAGCACTGCTCCGGTGTGGCGACTGCCGTCAGCAATTGGTTGGCAAGCGCCACCTGCTCGGTCGCGGGCTTGCCGCGCGCCAAATTGAACGGGATGGCGCGCGCCTTGATCGCTTCGTAGCGGGCCCGCTCGCGATCGCGAAATTCACGCAACGCGTCGGTCGACAACCGCACCAATTCGCGGGGTTCGGCGCTTGCCACGCTATCGGACTGGGTCATCGCAACATCCTGCACACATCGCTGGGGCGGCAGTTCTAACATACCGCATCATAGCGTGTGTCAAACCGGTACACCAAGTCAGGGATAGCCGGCCCCGTGGACATTCAAACGAAAACCCGCAAACGAAAACCCGGACCTCACGGCCCGGGTTTTCGTTGATGCTGCAGATGAGGCGGAAAAGCCTCAGGCGTTGGCCCCGAGGCGGGCGCGCATCAGGCCGATACTGTCGAGATCGGCCTGTTCCCGGGCGTTTTCTTCGGCCCGCTCGCGTGCCTGGTCGCGCTCGTCCAGAAGCTCGACTTTCTTGAGCTCCTCGAATGCTTCGCCCAACAGGGTCTTGGCGTCCTCAAGCTGGATCCGCAATTCGTCGGCGGAACGGGTCAGATTTTCCCGGCGCTGGATTGCGGCCTTGGCATAGGTCGGATAGGCGAAGTGCGTGGGATCGTTGATCCCGGCGCGCTCCTGTTCGGTATGGATTTCGCGTTCCAGATCGACCGACATACGCCGGAAATCGGCGATCATGCCTTCAATCTGGGCAACCCTTCGGCGCTTTTCATCGACCTGAAACTTCTTCAGACGGATCAGCGTTTCGCGTGACTTCATCGACTCATACTCCCCAGAAGTCCCGATCTGAACGCGGGACATGCCCGGCATCCCCCAGGGGCGCTACGGGCATCGCTAACTAAGCAGCCGGGATGATGGCCTGACAAAGTTAGCGTTCCGTTTCCAAACTGCCGAGGATCCGCTCAAGTTGCCGGTAACCGTCATTCAGACTGGCCACTTCGTCCTTGGCCTGGCGCAGAAAGCCCTCAAGCGGTTCATGCAGCCGGATCGCCTCGTCGACCTCGGCGCTGGAACCCGCGCGATAGGCCCCCAGCCGGATCAATTCCTCCATATCGGCATAAGTTGCCATCACTTGACGCGCCCGGGTGATGGTCGGCAGATAGACCGGATCGGCTGATTTCGGCATGGTGCGGGAAACCGACTTGAGAATGTTGATCGCGGGAAAACGACCGCGCTCGGCGATCGATCGCTGCATCACGATATGGCCGTCCAGAATGCCTCTGACCGCGTCCGCGATCGGCTCATTATGGTCGTCGCCATCCACCAGCACCGTAAAGACGCCGGTAATGGTGCCAACCCCGACCCCCGGACCGGCCCGCTCAAGCAGCTTCGGCAGTTCGGTGAACACGGTCGGCGTGTAGCCCTTGGCGGTCGGCGGCTCGCCCGCCGACAGTCCGATTTCACGCTGGGCCATCGCGAAACGGGTAACCGAATCCATCAGGCACAGCACATCCTTGTCTTCATCGCGGAAGAATTCGGCGATCGCCAACGTCAAATAAGCCGCCTGCCGCCGCATCAGGGCGGGCTCGTCCGAGGTGGCCACCACCACCACCGACCGCGCCAGCCCCTCGTCCCCGAGGTCGTCCTGCAGAAATTCCTGCACCTCGCGGCCACGTTCGCCGACGAGGCCGATGACCGTGATATCCGCGTCCACATTGCGCGCCAGCATCGACAACAGCACCGACTTGCCGACGCCGGAACCGGCGAAGATGCCGAGCCGCTGGCCGCGGCAACAGGTCAGAAAGGTATTAAGCGCGCGCACGCCGAGGTCGAGCGGCGGACCGACCCGTCGGCGCGAATGTGCCGGCGGCGGTGAGTTGCGGTAGGGCATCGGCGAGGCGCCTTGCGGCAACGGCCCCTTGCCGTCGATCGGCTCGCCCATCGCATTGATGACTCGACCCAGCCATAATGGCGACGGCCGCACCTGACTCGCCGCGTTGGCGATGACGGCACGGCAGCCGCGCCTGACACCCTCAAGGCCGGCGAACGGCATCACCACGGCATTGTTCCCGGTGAAGCCGATGACCTCCGATGGGATGAATCTATTGCCGCTGGTCTCGATGACGATGCGGGCACCCACCGACATCGCGTGAATGGGGCCCGCGATCTCGACCATCAGGCCGCGTACGCCGATGACGCGGCCATATATATTGACGCCGTCGATGTCGGTGATCTGTTCGGCGAGTGCCTTCATTGCGAAAACCTTAAGTTTCCACGCGTTAGGGCCATTCCTTAACCTCGTGTTTACCCGCATCGTTAATCATTACGTCACTGTCTTTGGTGTGACTGAACGCGCTCGACCATCAATATGAAGGGCGAGTCATGAGAGTCGACTAGACCCGACTCTTAATGTGGAACCTGAACGAGGCTGGAAACGAAAAGCTGCTTCTGCGCAACATCTTAGGGCGATTCGTTAAAAATTGCACTGAAAGAGCTTGCGAACTGGAAACAGATTTTGTTAACCATATGTTGTCAGGATCCGAATCATCAGTTGTTCAAAGGCGTTTTGAGTGCCGCAAAGTAGTGCGGCCGACCTGACGCCCGGAGCGGCGACTAGAGGGGACTGGCATGCGCGTATTGCTGATAGAAGATGACAGCGCCGTCGCGCAGTCGATCGAACTGATGCTCAAATCCGAGAGTTTCAACGTCTATACGACGGACCTCGGAGAGGAGGGCGTCGATCTCGGAAAACTTTACGATTACGACATTATCCTTCTCGACCTGAATTTGCCCGACATGTCCGGTTACGATGTGCTCAAGCAGCTTCGGGTGTCCAAGATCAAGACACCGATTCTGATCCTCTCCGGCCTCGCCGGTATCGAGGACAAGGTCAAGGGTCTCGGCGTCGGCGCCGACGATTACATGACCAAGCCGTTCCACAAGGACGAGCTGGTCGCCCGTATCCATGCCATCGTGCGCCGTTCCAAGGGCCACGCCCAGTCGGTGATCCAAACCGGCGATCTCGTGGTCAATCTCGACACCAAGACCGTCGAGGTCGGCGGCCAGCGTGTCCATCTGACCGGCAAGGAATACCAGATGCTGGAGCTGCTCTCGCTCCGCAAGGGTACCACCCTGACCAAGGAAATGTTCCTCAACCATCTCTATGGCGGCATGGATGAGCCCGAACTGAAGATCATCGACGTCTTCATCTGCAAGCTGCGCAAGAAGCTCGCCAATGCTTCCGAAGGCCGCAACTTCATCGAAACCGTGTGGGGCCGCGGCTATGTGCTGCGCGAGCCGCACGAGGTCGAAGAGCGCATTCCGGCCTGATCACGAGTTGACCCGAGAGCCCGTCAGGCTCCCTCCTCCCCGACTGGACCCCGCCGCAAATGGCGGGGTTTTTGTTTGTGGATTGAAGCGGCCCTTGTCGTGCGCCGGCAGACGGATCGTGCAACCCTGCGGGTTGGGCGACGGGAGCCCTTTCGGTTCTGATTCGATCAGAACCGAGGCTCTATTTTGTTGTTTTGACGTGTTTTCTTTACGCGAACCGATATCCACCCCAGGATCAAGTCCGAGGGCATGCTTCGCTCGAAAACACGCTAGCGCGGGATGACTTTTCTTCGAATCGTCATTCCGCTCTATCTTTTTGTTTGAGCATGATCTTCTCGGAAAACCGGTACCCACTTTTCCGAATCATGCTTTGGGGGCGCCTTTTCAATGATCCTGCAATCACTGGCCGGGCTTCCGGCCTTTTTGGTCTACTTCTGTACGGCCCTTGTCGCCGTCGTCGCCTACCTCTTCGTCTATACCCGGGTCACCCCGCATGATGAATTCCAGCTGATCCGCGACAACGTGCCTTCGGCCGCGATCGCGCTCGGCCTCAGCCTGCTCGGTTTCGTGCTGCCGGTGGTCAGCGCTATCGCCCACTCCGCGAATGTCGTGGATTGCCTGATCTGGAGCGCGATCGCGCTCATCGTCCAGATCGCCGTCTATTTTATCGTCAAGATCCCGGTGCCGAACCTGTCGGCGCGGATCGCGGCGGGCGAACTCGCAGCCGCGGTCTGGCTCGGGCTTGCATCGCTCGCCGCCGGCGCGCTCAACGCCGCCTCGATGATCTATTGATCATGGCAGAGAAACCAGACAGATTCATCAACGCCTCGGGCGCATTGCGTCGCGAGGGCGTAAACGTGTGTTTAGTCGTCATTGCGAGCGCAGCGAAGCAATCCATTCTTTCTTTGCGCGGCAAGATGGATTGCTTCGCTGCGCTCGCAATGACGACGCGGGGAGTTCGGGACGCGAAGGCCGGTTGCGATGCAATCGTCCGCGCCGGTGAAGCGCTCCCACCA
>WNGG01009523.1_pt1 | contig 10614 bp, 5 predicted proteins | sample 5400661 | NCBI WGS metagenome assembly WNGG01 (sample SAMN13153372, study PRJNA577476) | soil metagenome | isolation source: 100 cm soil or saprolite under Garry oak tree replicate 1 | place: USA:California | collected 2016-06-15
CTGGGCCTTCAATTGCTCGTTCTCTTGCAGAGCTTTTGTGTCTTTGCAGGCAGACAACGGCAAACTCAGAACGACCGCCACACCAAGTGTCGCCCAAATGTTTTTGCGTGTCATACGTCATCCTTCATTGACAAGAATTTGACTTGAAGCTGGAACGACCGATAGCGGGCTGGGAGGGAAGGTACCGCTGGCAACTGCGCCAGCGTAATAGAGTTTTTTAGATCACGCAAGCCTGGGGTTGACTCTTTGCTATGTAGGTCCTGAACTCCCTCTTACTTCGGGGGCTGTTGATTCGGTTTTTTCTTCTTTCCGAAGATTCCCATCAACTGCTGCACTGGATTCTGTTCTTCAGGCTGCTGCTTTCCCTGTGCTTGCGAATCTTGAGCAGGATTTCGTGGGCCTCCGAGCAGATTTTGCAGTGTCCCGGTAACCGATGCGGGGTTGTCGAAATTTGGGACTAGTCCTTTGACCTTCATCTGCGCAATCTGTTGGATATCAAGAGCGAACTTGGGATTGGAGAATGTGCCCGTCACCAGCGCGGGAACCACCGGTTCTCCCTGCTTGTTGGCGAGGGCGTCTGCATCGACATTTAGTACCGTTTGTGAAACTTGCCGTCGACTGCAAAACCGCCGTTTTCGTCTCGAGTCACGCTAGCGGACCAACGTTTATTGAACTGGTATTCCCCTTGGATGAGCTCTCGCTGTGTGGAGGTAACGTCAGTCGCGAAAGTGAACAAGAAGTTGTTGGTAACCCGCTTTTGCATCGCGATGCGGGCACCTGGATCGGAGTTGTTGCCGCCTAGTGTCGGGTCGATCGACAAACTCGAGAGACCAGCGAGCTTTTGGACTCCGCCGCTCACCTGACTAGCAGCCCCTTGCGCCAGAAGCGAACTTGCTCCAAAGTTCGACGGTGAAGCTGCGGCCTGTTGGGTAGTTTGTCCTCGGGCAATGAGATTAATGATGTCCGCTGTTGGGAGAGGAGGATCGGAGACGTAGCTGGTTTGCATTTTGTCGAGCGGTCCGCGAAACGTCAGGCTCAAGTTGTATTGGTTGATCGTGGTCGTGAGCAGCAAGTTGAGCACCGGTTCAGTGCGCTGTGGATTCGAGAACTCGATGACTCCGCGCTCAATCTGGTAGCGCTTATTCATCAGGAATATATCCCCAGCCGTAAACTCTGTTCGCCCGACGATGACGGGATCAGCGGCAGTGCCGACCAGGTGCAGATTGGCTTGTCCTTGGAGGCTTACGGCGCTGCTCGTAAGGTTAAGATCGCGAGCCGTTGCGACCGCGATATCCAGCTTGACCTTGTTGGCCATCCCCTCGCTGGGGGCGGATTCCGGGCCCGATTGGACTTGCCCGGCCAGCGTTGCCAAGTCGAAATTCTGCGTGAAACTTAGACTGTCGATGAGTACCCGACCATTCAGATTCGCCGCCTGGCTTGTACCGACCAGATTCAGGTCGCCCCCGAGAACAGTCCGGACTGCGTCCTGGTAGCGGATGCGAACGTTCTTGGCTTGAAGAGCGACATTCATTTGAAGCTGTGGCCGATACCCAATCACCCCTCGGGCGGAAATCTGTCCGCCTCCCGACTCCCCGGCAAGTTGTGTAATCGTTACTTGGTCGTTGCTCACGTCGAGGACTCCATTCAAGTTTTGGAGGCTCACGGGAGCATCGGCTGGCACTATGGAGACGTTCTGTAAGCGCAACTGCCCTTGGACAGTTGGATGATCCGTTGGGCCGGCCGCGCGAACATCGAGCTGCAGTTTTCCTGAACTCTGAAGATCACGCTCAAAGAAACGCACGAGCTGCATATCCACTGTACCTATAGCGGAGAGCGTCACGGGTGCCGTGCCTTGCAACGGAAGCTGACCTTGGAGCCGTAAGGTTGTGTCGGTTCCAGAAATTTCCGCAGGGTCGAGCACAACGATGGCATTGGCGTAATGGATGTGAATGGGATGCGCATTCCCGATCTGTAAACCCTGGTACTCAGCCTTGAGAGTTGGAATGATCACCTGCGCTTGCGCCCGGGTCTTATCATCTAATGGCCCTTCGGCGGAAGCATGCACTTCCACGATGCCGCGTGGGCCGTTGCTTTTGGCGGGCCCGCGCAGTGCAAGAAGGCCCTCGATCGGCAGTCCTTTTGTATCGAGCGTTGCGCGAGTGTAGTGCCCATCGCTGAGATTCATGGTCGCGCGGGCTTGCACGGAGGTCTGTAGAACCTCTGAATCCAGTATGAACTGCGCTTGATGATTGGCGACGGTGATGTCTGCTTTGATGCCCGAGATACTCGCGTCGCGAGCCTGGAGTTGAGGGATGTGAGCCGTGAGTGTCAATTGCGGATCGTCTATGGTTCCACGTCCGTTCGCATTCGCGGTGAGTACGCCTGCCACTCCAAGGTTTTTATCTTGTACTGCTTTCAGTTGTGCCAGGTTGATGCCAGGAACGTTGAGTTGAAGCTCGTAGCCTTTGCGTTTCGGATAGAGAACGAGATTCGCTTTCGCAGAGCCCGCTGGCAAACTCATCTCTAGCGACGAGGTAAGCGCATCCCCGTTTCCTTCGGACTGAATGGATAATTGCTGCAACGACTGTCCATACACGGTGGCTCTCGTCAGCCGAACTGATCCTTTACCGATCGGGTTCAATTGAGAGCCATGCATCGAGAGATCGACAGAAAGATTGCCGGAAATGGGATAGTCAAGCCTCGCGAGCTGCAGTAGCTGATTGATTGCAAGATCCCTCGAACTCACCTCCAAGGTGATGGGGCTCGACGGCAAGTAATGCCAGTTTGCGAGACCAGCGCCGACGGCGAAATTGATGTAGCCCTGGCGCGCATTCACGAGCGAGCCATTCTGGATCGAGATGCCCGATTTGCTGGCCTGCAATCTCAGCTCCAGGCTGCGCCACTGGGTATTCTTCACTTGAAGGCTTCGGCCGGCCAGCTGGCCTCGAATACGAGGGTCATTCACAGTGCCCTCGACGAGTAGCTGCAAATCAGCGGCACCGGCGAGATTCATGGAGCGCGGAGAGGAAGTGCTTGCAGACGGTTCTGGCCCGATTCCCTGGAATGCGGCAACGAGAGCATCTACTTCTGTCAGGTCTGCCGCATGCGCTTGTATTTTGAGATTGAGCTTCTGGCCCGCGGTTCCGTTTATTTCCACACGCGTCTGCGGCGTATCGACGGATGTGTCTGTGAGCGTCGCCGTTGCGGTTCGACCGTCATAGTTCAAGTGAACCACACCGTGGACGGGAACAGGCGCTGTCCGACTGCTGGGGAGAGCCGCCTTCAGCGTGATCTCCGAACGGGCCTCCATGTTCTTGATGCTGCCAGCCCACGCTGCATCAGCGGTTCCGCTAATCTGTCCATCTACCGGCATCGGACTGAGACGCGTGGTTCGTAAGGCGGCGTTAGCGGCACTCAATGAGATTGCCTGCACGGACGCATGGAGCTTAGCTACCAAATTGGTGTCAAGATGCTGGATCGTTGCCGTCGCCGTCATATGTCCACCAAGCAGGTCTGCCTCGAGTCCATGCACATCGAGGTTTCCGTCGAAAAGTTTGAACTCCCCGCGGATATTGCGAACGACCGCATTAAGATCGGCTGTGCTGACCGCCAATTCGCGGCCATTCAAGCGCCCATCCAAATCCAGAGCGTGTATCGCTGGCCCGTTTTCCTGCTGTTGATACCGTATGGAACCCGTCAACGTGATTTCACCAGCTGGGAGGGCAGTGTTCCTGAGAGCCGACCTCGCCTCCTGCGCGTGAAGCGTAACCTTGTAAGACCCGCTGGCCGACGGTTGAGAGTAGTTCTGTACTTGGCCTTGCAATTCCAACGTGGAGGAAGCCACCGTAAGAAGCAGAGGCTTCAGCGTAAATTCGGAAGGAGTTGCGTTGAACGCGGCGGTCAGGTCGTGAGGAAGCGGCTTCATATTCCCATACAAAATGCGTCCGTTTCGATACGAAAGCTTGCCATTGTAACCTTTTCCAATGAGCTCAGCTTTGATTTCGACTTGTAGATCATGCAGCTCGGCGTCCAAAGGGGTTTTGACGTCGTTGTAATAGATCTCGCCATGTTCGAGCAGAACGTGTCGGATTCCAAGATCGAACAGATTCGTGGTGTTGCTATTCGATTTCGGAGGTGTCGGAAGATTCGTGGTCCCATCCTTTCTGACTTGGAAATTCACCACTGGGTGACGGAGGACGATCTCGCTTAGATCAACCTTTTTGCGTAGCAGCGAAATGATTCTTAGACGAATCCTGAGTTGGTCCGCTTGAACGAGCGGGCGCGCGGATGCCGGCTGATTGCCACGCACTGTAATTCCGTAGGCGTCGGCGGTGAGCTGTGAGAGGTGGAGCGCCAAATTCTGAACTTGCACTTCTGCTCCCGTGGCATCGCTTGCTTGTTTCTCAATTTGAGCGAGTAAGTATTCCTGGAATCTCGGGCTGCGGAGGACGAGGTACCCGGCCGCACCGAGGACCGCGATACTCGTCACGAGAACCACTGCTATCGAACCGAGTTTTCTTTGCCACGTCATAGGGCACCTTATGTGGATCTCAAAAAGCCTGCCCCAGAGTGATGTAGAACTGGGTAGCGTTCACTCCCGTAACAGGGTTCAGATTTCGTCCGATGTCAAACCGGATAGGACCCACCGGAGTCTTATACCGGAGCCCCACGCCTATCGTGTTCGTGTAGTCTTGAATGAAATGGCTAATGTTGATTGCGCGGTAGACGTTGCCACCGTCGTAGAAAACCACAGCGCCCAATCCCTCTTTAATGCCCAGAGGAAAACGCAATTCCGAATTGAGGATGAATAGCTGACGGCCTCCAACGGGTACCTGGAGGTTTACACACGTGGCGGGGTCAGCGGGGTTGCCGCACGCGGGCACCGTGCGTTGAGGCCCTGCCCCGTTTATAGGAAAACCCCGAAGAGTGGTTTCCCCTCCGGAGAAAAAGCTTTCACTGCTAGGCACGTCGCTGTTGCCGAAAGCCTTGGCGAGGCCCAACGTAATTCTGTTTGCCCAGACTGTCGGACCGAACGACTTGTAGTAGGAACTCTGCCCCAAGAAACGTGCGAAGTTGGCGCTCGAGCCCAGAGCTTTTGGGGTGATTCCCAGATCCAAAGTCTGGTAGAAACCGCGACTCGCATCCAGGGGTTTGTCACGAGTGTCGCGAATCCAGGTGGCGGAAAGTGTCGAAAGGCGGACTCGCTGGTCCTGCGGCAACACCAATCCAGGAATTAACAAATCGGACAGAATCGTTCGGCGCAACCGATAACGGAGCTGAATTCTCCGCGTTTTATCTTTGTTCAGTGGTTTCTCGAGTTGCCATGAGCCTTCCGCCAGACGCGCCGCGAAGGTGGGATTCTCCGTGGTGCGCTCGATCGACGCACTAAACAGCGAACTCCAGCTTGACGCTCTGAAGTGTGGCTGGGTGTAGGTGGCAAGAGCACGTTGATCCAGCCGCGAAATCAAAATGGAAGCGGACGCCGATTCTGCGAGACCACGAAGATTGTAGCGGGTGAATGTGATCGAGCCCCGAGGACTCACAAACGTCTTTTCGTCAGCGGTGAAATTCGCCGCTCCGCTAGTAATAGGCGGCAGCCCAGGAAGGGCGATCGTACCGGAGGGGATATTTCCTCCACGGCGAGCCACTTGCAACCCAAAACCGTAGGTAATCTCATTCCTGCCGGCTTCGTGTAGTTTGATGAGTACATCCTCCTTCATTTGATCGGTGATGGTGCGGCGAGAGTCGACGCTCTCCCAATCAAATACGCCCAGGTCATGTAATCCGCTCTCGCCTGCCAGCAAAGCTCGTTGACTCAAAGGGGCTGCCGGGTTGATGTGTGCGGTCTTTTTGATTAACGATGCTCTCGTCTTCTTATTGCCGAGGAGAACCACTTCGCCTACTTGTACCTGCTGTCTCTCCGTAATCGTGTAGGTCACATCTACTCTGTGCGGATTGTCCGGCAAACGTGTGACTTTGGAGTCGAAGTCGGAATTGAGAAAACCCTGGTCCAAATACACGGCCATGATGTGACTGCGGTCGTCAGCCAGCGCTTTCGGGGAAAACGGCTGGCCCGTCCTGAGCCGCAGGCCCCCTTTCGGCGAGAAAGCCGAGCTGGGTATGTGGGCGTTCCCCTCAATCGTAAGGTTGTGAACCAGTGTTTGCGTGCCCTCGGCGATTTGAAAAGTCACGTAAACTTTCAGCTCACGATCGACAACATCAGTGTCAACTTTTACGTCTTCGTATCCCAGGTTTTTGTAGAACGCGGTAATGCCCGTCACACTTTGACGGAGCAGCTTTTCACTGAACTTCCCTCGGGAAAGCAGAACGAGACGGTGAGGCTTCACGGTGACCTGCCGGATCAGCAGATCGTTGTCGAAATGCTCGTTACCTCGGAAATCGACGGTCTCCACTCTGTGGCGGGATCCCCGCTCGACGTTGTAGACCAGCTCGACGTGCGAGGACTCGTTTTGGAAACTCGTGGTCACTTTCACATCGAAATAGCCCTTGCTTTGAAAAAAATCGATCAGATTCCGCCGGCCTTCTTCCACCAGGTCAGGGTCTACAGCTCCTTCGGAAAATATGGGAATCAGTTTCTTCATCTGCCTATCGCGAAGGAACGGAAGCGCCGAAAGCTTCGCGCCCGTGACATGTACCTTGACGATCGGGCCCGGCCGGGCATCAATAACCACATCGGCGCGATTGCTGTCTTTGTGATAGTCAGGGTGCTCCAGACGAACCTTGCTGGCGAGGTGATTTTGTTTTGCGAGATCCCGCTTCATGCGCTTGACGCCTGAATCGATTCGTTTGGGGGTGTACGGCTTACCAGGTTTGAGAGAAGCTCCCGTAGCGGTCGCCCAGAGGGAACGCGTTGCACGCCGCAAGCGATCTGCTTCGCCGGGTTCCGCTCCCTGAATTTCTATGTTTCCCAACTTCGCCCGTTTCCCCAAATCGACGGTAAACACCACATTGGCGAGCATGTGAGCTTCATCGAACTGGGATTGCGCTTGCACCTGGGCTTGAAAGAAACCGGCGGAAACAAAATATTGGTGAAGATTGTCTTCAGCCTTCGATACGAGTTCCCCTTTGTACGGCGTTCGGTTCGGGATATCCACGACTTGCAGGAGTCTCGTGTAGGAAAAGCTCTTGGTCGCGCCCGGAAAGTCGAAAATTCCAAAGTACAACGCCAGCTCCAGAGCGAACGTCACCTGCAGCCCGCCAGGGTCTGGCCTAACGTCGACTTCTATCTTGCTGAACCGCCCAGTTCCTTGCAGAGCAGAAATCGTATCGGCCACCTTCGAGCTTGAGTACGATTCACCCGCTCGCTGTTGCACCAACGGTCGCAAAGACTCTACGGAAATCTTCGGATTCGCGACCAACTCCACTGCCGTGACCTTTTGGCCTTCATAAGAAACTTTGTTGCTTTGGCTAGTCTGCTGGCTCCGGGTGAATGAAGACCACGCGAAAACGACGAGAATCGGAATGACCCAGCTGCGCATAGATTAGTTGGCTCGCAGTACGTGTAGGTCCAAATCGATGCCATGGCAAAGCCACTGAAACGAAAACTGCGTGCCGGGCGTTGGAAATTCATCTTGGCCTCAAACTGGACACTGCCTCCGGATAGATACGGATGCATGCGGCTGGTTCCATTAAGTCTAGGTCGAGGTGGGATGACCGCAATCCCCTGAATAATGTAAACGCCTGAGCAGGGTCTCAGACTCGGTCGCACGCGAGATCGGCGATTTTAATGAGAGGAGCACGAATAAACGACTGCTCGCAAGACCTGCATGGACATCCATAATCCCCTGTATGGTCCGCCTCGCATTGACGGTAGAGAATCCAATTGCGTTGATCGTCGCGAAGTGTGAAACTCAGTGAAGTTGTCGTTAATATTTTCGGTGGACTAGATATCTGGGAATTCCCCGGCCACCGGATTGACCGCATGTCGCGTGGAGAAGGTGTATGGTTTCTCCGTCCGCGAGCTCCCCCAACGTTGAGACCCACGCAGTCGAAGCTGGGCCAGCATCCATTTCTGCGTCAGAGAACGAACAGAGATTGCAGGTCCAAGCTGGGTGTGGGTTGCGCTTGTTCTTTAGGCCGAGGGCGATTTCCGCGCTGCTCAAAACCGCCTATTTGGAATGGAGCAAGGACAAAGCGCCCCGGATGGGCGCAGCGCTGGCTTATTACACTATTTTTTCTCTGGCTCCCCTCCTGATCATCGCGGTTGCAATTGCCGGCCTGGCTTTTGGGATGCAAGCTGCGCAAGGTGAAATTGCTGGGCAGATCCAAGGACTCGTAGGCCGAGATGGCGCGAAAGCCATTGAGGCCATGATTCAATCGGCCCACAAGCCTGCCCGCGGAGTGATCGGAAGCTTGATCGGTGTGTTCGCGTTGTTCTTAGGTGCTTCCGGGATATTCTGCGAAATGCACGATGCTCTGAACAGCATTTGGCACGTAAGTCCGGACACCAAGGCTGGCATTCTAAGCCTGGTCAAGGAGCGTTTCCTGAGCTTTGGTATGGTGCTCGGCATCGGATTCTTGCTTTTGGTTTCGCTGTTGCTTAGCGCGCTTCTGGCCGCCGTGACAAAATATCTTGGAGGCATGCTTCCGATTCCGGCGTTCTGGTTTGAATCCCTTGATTTTCTTCTCTCTCTGCTTTCTATCACCGTTCTGTTTGCAATGATCTTCAAGTTTCTGCCTGATACCAAAATCGCCTGGAGTGACGTTTGGATCGGAGCGGCGCTCACATCCTTGTTATTCACCGCTGGAAAATTTGTCATTGGGTTTTATATCGGGAAGAGTGTGTCGGCTTCCGCTTACGGAGCCGCCGGTTCTTTGGTGGTCGTCGTCGCCTGGATCTACTACTCCGCGTTGCTCTTGTATTTTGGCGCGGAATTTACGCGGGTCTACGCGCGCACGCTCAGTTCGCAAGCAAGGGAGAGGACCTAACCAATCGTGGGGACGTTCGTCTGACGGCGCAAGGCAAACCCGCAGAGGCGGCATTCTTCCGTAAGCGCGGATTTCGTGTGCCTATTTCCCGGCAATGGCTTCGCGGAGTTCCCGAATCCGCCGCAGAAAGAAATACCACAACCAAGGAAGAGAGCACAGGAGTGGGATTGCGATACCAGAGATTTGGGGCCAGTTAGCCCATCGCAAAACATCGCGTTCCGCTGCGGCCAATTGTCCCTGAATGCCACTGTAGCCCTCAGATCTCGCCAAATCGACGGGATCACATATCGCCTTTCCTGAGAAAATGCTCGCCAACGCGGAAAAAGTCCCTTGCTTCTTCGCTTCTGCTTCCGTTTCGGCGACACACGCTCTCTGCAGCTCCTGAACCCTGCGCTCTAGCCGGTGCGTGTTCACTTCTCCAAGACCGTAGATCAACGCACCCACGAAAATGCCGCTGATTAGAATTTTTGCTGGCTTGTCCAAATTACAGCACCGCTTTTCTTCAAAACGTCAAGATTTCAGCTCGTCTTGCGCAACATCCTCCGCAAGTTGCAAGGCAGCAAGTGCTCTCCGCAGATCAGCCGACAGGATACATCGCCATTGTAAGATGGCCATCGCCGGATGGCTGCCAGCGGGCGTGGCGGGCTCGGGAGCGTCAGCGAGAGTCGGTCCAGCTAGGAGTAGCCGATCAGATGTCTTCGATTCTCGGTCTCAATGCCTTGAATCCGGGTTCTTTACGAACCTTGGTTGGTGAGCCACGCGGTGGGCCTCCGGCACCCTCTCTCACCCATCCAGATTACACGAGGCTGCGCACCCTGTTTCAATTTCCGTCTAGCAAAAAGCTCCCGAGGCGCGCGAGCAACTGGGCACGATCTGCATACCGTTACTTCCGATAGCAAAGCTGAAAATCACAACCAAATGCATCAAATTGCGCAGAGTGCGGTAACGGCTAGCATTGGCACAGCGATTGCTAGTTTATTTCTTGCGGCGTTTCTGGAATTTGCGGAACGACTCTTTAATTGCCAATTCGTGTAGCTGTTTTTTTTGGTCCGCAGCCTGCGTTGAGCCATTGCGAATTCTCTTTCGCACCTTCCCAAGTTCTGCGACCCAATCTCCATACCCCGGACCAAATTGTGCTTCGAGTTTTTTCCTCAGGCGTTGTGCAAGCGCTGGGCTTTCGCCTCCAGTTGAAACAGCGACTTGCAAAGCCCTACGCCTTACCACGGCAGGGTAGTAGAAGTCGCAGAATTTCGCACGTCCACAACATCGCAGAGCACTCCTCTGCGCTTTGCCAATCGGAAAATTCTCTTATGCAGTTTGCTTGATGAGGTGGCAGCTACAACCAAGAAGCAGTTGGCCAAATCCACGTCATGAAATTTCCTCTTCCGCAGCGAAGTCCTTTGCGCGCCCACCCCTGTATCTTGGCCGTCGCGCGGGGCGCCACTGCTGGCACGCTGGTTCCTGCATCGAGCAGGGTGGCGATTTTCGATTCGCCGATTTCGCCAGCCCCGACAACAAAGCATTTTCGTCCTTTCAGTTTGAGCAGAGTGGAAATAGTCTTTCCATCTACTTATTACAACCAGTACTCGCTCGTCCTATGTCACGTGGTTGCGGCCCCGGTGAAACGACTTCCTTGTTCTGGTGGTCGCGCTCATTTGACTACCG
>WNGG01012939.1_pt1 | contig 10613 bp, 11 predicted proteins | sample 5400661 | NCBI WGS metagenome assembly WNGG01 (sample SAMN13153372, study PRJNA577476) | soil metagenome | isolation source: 100 cm soil or saprolite under Garry oak tree replicate 1 | place: USA:California | collected 2016-06-15
TGGGCGCGCAAAGCGTGGCCTGCGAAGGCGCGGCAGATCAATTGAGTGCACTGGACCGTAATTCTTGTCACCGTAATTCTGGACACTTCAGTGAGCCGAACACGATAAGCAGGATTCCATGCGATGACTGACTTCGATGACATGTTAAAACGAGCTGAAGACGGTGATCCAACTGCTCAGGGTTTCCTCGCTCACGCGTTTTTCAACGGTGAAGGGGTAGCTGAGAACAAGGAGGTTGCCCGTTACTGGCTTCTGAAAGCCGTTGCTGGCAAGGATCCCTGGTCTCTCACGGTTCGCGCCATAGAGCTTCGTTCAATGGGAGATCCCACGAGCCTGACTGAAAGTGCTCGGCTCTTAGAGATAGCTGCTGGCAAAGGGAACGCGGTTGGACACTTCACGCTCGGACTGCATCTTCTTGAGGGTATAGGCATTGAGAAGGACGCACATCGCGGAGTGGCTGAATTGCTGATGGCCTCCTTTGCAGGATCTACCGATGCAGCAGAGTTATTTAACAAGTACAAAGTTACCGTTTCCGAAAAATATTGGCCCCTTGTGTTCGATCATGTTCGCTGGCCGATCCTGACTTTTGTAATGGGCCCCCTCGTAGATGGACACCTCGATGGCCTTACGCAAAATCGATTAGAAGATGATGGTACAAACAATGCTCCCTGGCTTCAGTACGAAAGGGAGGTCGCGGATGGTCTATTTGTAAATCATTCGGAAAACAATTTTGCCCTCGATCAGATCTTTGGCGATCACGTTACAATCAATAGCATCCTTGTTGGGAGGGCGATCGTTGCGGGACAGCCCGTGGCAGCGACATCGATTAGCTTTGGCAACGTTCTGCTTCCAACCGGCTATCCCCCGTTTTATCGACCAACGGATGACGCACTGAACTTTGTCACAAGTACTATCGGGGGGCTCGAAGCCCGTAAGTGGGTTCGATGGATGTATCAAAGCTTTTGATCGGGCTGCGATGCAGCGCATAGTTGATTGGTCACTTCATTTTTCCTGGACCAAGTTGTTTGGAAAGAATTTCATGCATGGGCTTGATCGGAGCTACAAGAATTGAAAGCTTGAAGATTTCGGTGTAGCATTGCTCTCAACGACCCCTGCACTACGAAGCAAAACGCTGCCCAATTCCGGGCGGCATTTTATTTAGACGTGATGCCTCGTGTCCTGGACGCGGTGCAGCGTTCTTCACGCTGCTCCGCAGAGCCGGGACCCATACTTGCGGTCGTTATGTTATGGGCCCCGGCTCTGCGGAGCACCACGCCGCTACGCGGCGCAGTGCACCGCGTCCGGGGCACGAGCGAACGCGAGCCTCAGCGCGGCGCGTCGGCCAGCGCCGCAAGAATTCGCGCCCACGAACGAATGCCCTTGTGGAAGCTTTGCAGGTCGTATTTTTCGTTCGGAGAATGGATGTTGTCGTCGTCCAGACCGAAGCCCACCAGCACCGTGTCGAGACCGAGCGTGCGCTTGAAATCCGCCACGATCGGGATCGAGGCGCCGGAACCCATCAGGACCGTTTCCTTGCCCCACTCCTCGGTCAATGCGCGCTTGGCCGCGACGAGCGGCTTCATGTTCCAGTCAAGCGCAATGGCCGGCGCGCTGGAATGGTCGCCAAACTCGGCTGTGCAGTCTTTCGGCAGCCGCGCGGAGACGTAATCGCGAAACGCCTTTCGGATCTTGCCGGGCTCCTGCCCCTCCACCAGCCGGAACGAGATCTTGGCCGAGGCTTCCGCCGGAATCACCGTCTTGGAACCCTCGCCGGTATAACCGCCGATGATGCCGTTGACGTCGCAGGTCGGGCGCGAGGAAATTTGCTCGATCAACAGGCGGCCCTTTTCGCCGGCAGGCACCGAAAGCCCGATCGGCTTGAGAAAGGATTCTGGCGTCAGGTCAAGCTTCGACCACTGGGCAAGAATATCGGGCGGAAGGTCCTTCACCCCGTCATAGAAGCCTGGGATGGTGATGTGGCCGTCCTCATCGAAAAGGCTGCCGAGGATACGGGTCAGCACCCGGATCGGATTTTGCGCGCCACCTCCGAAGATGCCGGAATGCAGATCGCGATTGGCGGCCTTGATCTTGACTTCCTCGTAGACAAGTCCGCGCAGCGACGTGGTGATCGCCGGCGTATTCGGGTCCCACATGCTGGTGTCGCAGACCAATGCGAAGTCGGCCTTGAGGTCATCCTTGTTCTTTTCGAGAAACGGAACGAAATTTTTCGATCCGATTTCTTCTTCGCCTTCGATCACGATGGTCACGTCGACCGGCAGCGAACCCGTGACGGACTTCCAGGCCCGGCAGGCTTCGACGAAAGTCATGAGCTGCCCCTTGTCGTCCTCCGCACCGCGCGCGACGATGATTTTTCGCCCGTCGGCATGGTCCGTAACAGCCGGTTCGAATGGCGGACGATGCCAAAGATTGAGCGGATCGACCGGCTGCACATCGTAATGACCATAGAACAATACGTGTGGCCGCCCGTTTCCCTTCGCGCCGCCATTGGGTTTGGCGACGATGGCGGAATGACCGGCCGTCGGCCGCACCTCCGTCGCGAAGCCGAGCGACGCGATATCCTTGGCAAGATGATCGGCCGCCGCCTTGCAATCCCCGGCGAAGGCCGGGTCCGCCGAGATCGATTTGATCCGCAGCAGGGCAAACAGCCGCTCGAGGCTGTTGTCGAAATCGGCATCGATGCGGTCGAGGACCGGCTGAAGTTGCGGCGCGTTGGACATTCTCATCTTCCCTTGGCTAGCGGGGTTGCCTGCATGTCAGGTTGTAACTCGCCAGCCGCCGGAGACAAGGCGCAAGCAGTGCCCTCCGAAGTCGGATGCAGGATGTGCCAGGCCAATCCTCCCGCAATCACGGCGGCGGCAGCGAGGTTGTTGCCGTAGGCCTGCAGATCCTTTGGAAAAATCGGAAACGACAGGCACATCAGACTTCCCGCGACCGCCAGCACGGCCCAGGTGCCCACCCGCATGGCGTGACGTGGATCGTAGGCTGCCCGGTGTATCAGGATGGTCATCGGGAAGAACAGCCACAGGAAATAATACTGCCGGGCCAACGGCGACGCCACCGTCATCAGGCAGAACAGGATACCCAGTTCTTCGGCATTCGAGCGTCGTGTTGTCCGCGAACGGGCCGGCATGACCGCGACGTATCCAAGCCCGATCGCCAACGATACCGCGAGCACGATCCAATTCGCTGTCTTGAAATCGAGATCGACCAGATTCATGTATTGCGGCGCCTTGGCCGGATTATCCTGGTTGTAATTGACCGGGCGCGTCAGCCGGTGCGTCACCGCGATAATGGACTGGTTGACCCAGGACCAGTTCTGCTCGGCGCGCTGCCCGAAGCCCTGCTCCGAGCTGGATCCAACCATTCCCTGAAACCATGTCTTCAGTTCGGAAACGTTGTGCTGAAAACCACGCACCGGAGCCGGAACCACGAACAGAAAGATTCCGAGGAAGACAATCATGCCTGCGGCTGACGCCCATTGCCTGCGCCAAAGCAGATAAGGAAACACCGCCACCGGGAAAACCTTGATGGCGGCAGCCAGCGCAAACATGCTTCCCGACATCCACGGGCGCCCGTGCTGCAGCAGCCAGAACCCAAGCAACATCATCGCCAGCAGAATGAGATTGGGTTGCCCGAGATCGAACATGTCGAAAACAAAGGTTACCGTAACGAAGCCCGGCAGCGCCGCCAGCCAGGGGCCGGGTATTCGCCCCGAGCCCGTCATCGCGTTCGAGAATTGAGCCGTCATCCACCACGCCGCCGCGTTGAGAGCCGACAGGCATAGATAGAGAGGTATCTTGCCGAAATAGCTGGGTATCGCGAGCAGGACCGCGGGCAGCGGCGGATAGATGAATTCGAAATAGGCATTGGGATCGCTGGGATAGAGATCCCTGCCCTGCAGGACCTGCTGCCCGGCCCAGAACCAGAGCGGATAGTCCTTTGTCTTTCCGTTCCCCCAAATTTCCGGAACGAGAACGTCGGCGGTCAGCGCGATACAGCAGACCAGAAAAAGAATATCGAGCGGCGCTCGCAACGACGGATATCTCAGCACACGCAACTTTCCGAAAAATCAGGAGGAGATCCCGTCGCGGCAAACAGGCGCAAAACTGCAAAGACTCTACCGTCGCAACAATCCGCCGAGCGCGCCGCGTACCAGCGCGCGGCCGACCGAACCGCCGATCGAACCGCCCATCGATTTGCCGAGATCGGCAGCCAGCCCGCCGACCACCTTGTTGGTAACCGAGCGCGTGACGCTTCGCGCGATAACCTGACCGGTCGACATCCTGCCGCGCGATACGTTGGTACCGAAAATCGTTCCGACGATCGCGCCGATCTGCCCGAGAATTCCCCCGTCTCCGCCGCCGGCGGATCCGTCCGCGGACGCGGCGGTTCCGGCCACGCGCTTCTGCAGCACCTCATAGGCGGATTCGGAATCGATCGTGGTGTCGTATTTGCCCTTTAGCGGGCTGTTGTTCATGATCGCTTTGCGTTCCTCAGGCGTGATCGGTCCGATCCGAGCCGTGGGTGGCCGGATCATGACACGTTCGACCATCGCGGGCGTGCCGTTGCCCTCGAGAAAAGACACCAGCGCCTCGCCCTTGCCCAGTTGGGTGATGACCTGCGCGGTGTCGAGCTTCGGATTGGGCCGGAACGTCTCCGCCGCCGCCGCGACCGCCTTCTGATCACGCGGGGTAAAAGCCCGCAACGCGTGCTGCACGCGGTTCCCCAATTGGGCGAGCACCTTGTCCGGTACATCGATCGGGTTTTGCGTCACGAAATAAACCCCGACGCCCTTCGAGCGGATCAGCCGCACGACCTGCTGAACCTTGTCCATCAGCGCCTTCGGCGCATCGTCGAACAAAAGATGCGCTTCGTCAAAGAAGAACACCAGCTTGGGTTTCGGCGGATCGCCGGCCTCCGGCAACTCTTCGAACAACTCAGAGAGCATCCATAGCAGGAAGGTCGCGTAAAGCCGGGGACTCTGCATCAGCTTGTCCGCCACCAGGATGTTGATCATGCCGCGGCCATCGCCATCGGTGCGCATGAAATCCTTCAGCGCCAGCGCCGGTTCGCCGAAAAAACTGCTGCCGCCCTGATTTTCCAGCACCAGAAGCTGACGCTGGATCGTTCCCACGGTCTGCTTCGAGACGTTTCCGTACTGCGTGGTCAGCTCGGCGGCGTGTTCCGCAATGAACGACAGGATCGCACGCAGATCCTTCATATCCAGCAGCAGCAACCCCTGCTCGTCGGCGACCCTGAAGGCGATGTTCATCACGCCTTCCTGGACGTCGTTGAGATCCATCATGCGGGAGAGCAGCAGCGGACCCATTTCCGAAACCGTGGCGCGCACCGGATGACCCTGCTCGCCGAACACGTCCCAAAAAACCGTCGAAAACTGGTCGGGCTGGAAGGCGAGTTCCATTTCGCTGGCGCGCTTGACGATAAAGTCCTTGGCCTCGCCCACCTCGGAGATGCCGGAGAGGTCCCCTTTGATATCGGCCGCGAACACCGGCACACCTGCGCGCGCAAATCCTTCAGCCATCACCTGCAGTGAGACGGTTTTTCCAGTTCCGGTAGCGCCGGTGACCAAACCATGGCGGTTTGCAAGCCCGAGCGTCAGCCAGGCGGGCTGTTCACCCTTGCCGATGAAAATCTTCTGGTCGGTATCGGCCATCTTGTTATCGGACGTAGCCATTGCATCGCCTCTTCGCGCGCATCAGGGGTTCAGCCGCGCCATAATCATACCGCATGTTGCAAGCCGATTGAAATCGGTCAACGCCATTGACGAGACAGGAAGTTCGGTTCGTCGACAAGGATCGACCGACTTCGTTCGTTGAGGCCGACGAAAGTCGTAGCGAATGGGCTCGCCGCGACAATCTTTCTTAAGAATTTCTCACCCACTCTTGCATTGCTGCAACACTCGCCACGCGATCGTACTCCCGAACGCGGTCATCGCTTGTATTTAGTATCGCGGAAGGTCAAGATATTCCTGGGCAAGGACCCGGTAAATTACCGGTTGAGGGCAATATGGACGAACTAACTGCACGGCTGGCCGCAAAGGCCGGCATTGACAATGCTGTGGCTGAAAAAACTATCGGTATCATTCTCGGTTTCCTTCGCAACGAGGGTCCTTCCGATAAAGTTCAGGCATTGATCGACAAGATTCCGGGCGCAGAAACTGCAATCGCAGCCTCCAACAATAGCAGCGGTCTTGGCAGGTTGATGGGCGGAGGCTTGATGGCGCTCGGTACCAAGCTGATGGGACTTGGTTTAGGCATGGGCGAAATTCAAAGTATCGCACGTGAACTTTTCCGCTTCGGTCGCGACAAAATTGGAGCTGATCAGATGGGCGAGATCATCGCAGGGACGCCAGGCCTCAGTCAGTTCGCCTGAAGCACCTTTCAGTTCACCTGAAGCACCTTTTCAAATTGAGTATCATGACATATCCAATCTCCGAGATTGATGGCTTGACCGCCCTCGCTGCTTCGAAACTGAAATCGCTTGGCATTCGCACGACGGAGGGGTTGCTCGAGGCCGCTCGAACCGTAAAGGGACGCAAAACGATCGCGGCGAGAACCGGCATCAGCGAGCAGCAACTGCTCGAATGGGCCAATTTCTCCGACTACATGCGGATTCCCGGCATGGGCAAGGCAAAGGTCGGACTGGTGCGCGCCGCCGGTGTCACCACAGTTCGCGAGCTCGCGCTTCGCAATCCGGCGCGCCTGGCGCAGAACATGAAAGAGGTGAATACCAGGCGCAAACTCGTCCGCATATTGCCTTCGGAAAAGTCGGTCGAGCAACTGATCGCGCAGGCGCGCAAACTTCAGCCCAAAATCAGTTACTGAACAAGATCAGTTACTGAACAAGATCGGCCATTAGACCGGTTAACGGCATTTGGCTGGCGCGCCTATGGGCGCGTTCGGCATCTTGACTCCCATGCGCGGACCGCGCAAAGCGACCGCATGATCGCGACCACGCCCAGACCCCTCCCCGCGGCCAGCCCGGCAGATCATCCGGTGTTGCCCGCACTGCTGTCCCGGCCGTATCCGGCGGTGATGGGCGTGCTGAATGTTACCCCGGATTCCTTCTCCGATGGCGGCCAGTTCATCGCGCCGGAACAGGCGCTGGCGCAGGCCCGGCAGATGATCGCCGAGGGCGCCGACATCATCGACATCGGCGCGGAATCGACCCGGCCCTATGGTTCGAAACCGGTCCCGGCCGACGAGGAACTGCGACGTCTGCGGCCAATATTGAGCGACGTGGTTTCGCTCGGCGTTCCCGTCTCCATCGACAGCATGAAATCGGTGGTCGTGGCCTGGGCGCTGGACGCCGGCGCCGCGATCGCCAACGATGTCTGGGGCCTCCAGTACGATCCCGGTATGGCCCCGCTCTTGGCGGCGCGCGGATCGCCCGTCATCGTCATGCACAACCGCATCAAGGTCGATGCCGACATCGACATCATGAAGGATATCGCCGCCTTCTTTACGCGGTCGCTGGAGATCGCCGCGAAGGCGGGTGTTTCACGTGGAAACATCGTACTCGACCCCGGCATCGGCTTCGGCAAGACCCCCGAACAGAGCATGACGGCGCTGGCCCGGCTCAAGGAGCTCAGCATATTCGGCCTGCCGCTGCTGGTTGGTGCCTCGCGCAAACGTTTCATTGCCTCGGTGACGCCGTCGGAGCCGGATCAGCGCCTTGGCGGCTCCATCGCGGCCCATCTGGTGGCGGCAAAGGCCGGCGCAAACATCATCCGCACCCATGATGTGTGGGAAACCGTACAGGCGCTGCGGGTGGCAAGGGCGATTTGGGACAAGCGATGACCGATACGATCTTCATCACCGGGGTCGTGATCCATGCCCGTCATGGCGTCATGGAACATGAGACCGAAGTCGGGCAGCGCTTCGTGATCGATCTCGAACTTTCAGCCGATCTGTCGGAATCGTCGCGCACCGACCGCCTCGCCGATACGGTGTCCTATTCCAATGTGGTCGCAACCGCGACGGCCGCGTTCAAGGATGCCAACTATAAACTGCTGGAACGCGCGGCTGGCGCCGTTGCCGAGGCCATACTGGCGGCGTTTCCGCGCATTAGCGCGATCACGGTCACCGTTCACAAGCCGCACGCCCCGATCGCCGCGATTTTCGAAGACGTCGGCGTGGTCCTGACCCGCACCCGGCAAGCGCCGTCTCATGGCTGACGTTCTGATCGCGCTTGGCGGCAATGTCGGTGACGTCCGCGCGACATTTCAAAAGGCGATCGCCAATATCTGCGGCATGACGCAGGCGGCATTGCTGGCACGGTCGTCGGACTACGCCACGCCACCCTGGGGCGATGAGCAGCAGGCCCGCTTCATCAATGCCTGTATCGAAATCGAAACCGGCCTCGATCCCCACGCATTGCTATTTACGCTGCACAAGGTCGAAAAGAAGTTCGGCCGCGATCGCGCCAACGAAAAACGCTGGGGTCCGCGCACCCTGGACCTCGATCTGATCGCCTATGACGACGTTTCGATCGAAAAGCCGGAACTGACGCTGCCGCATCCCCGGCTGTTCGAACGCGCCTTCGTGCTGGTGCCGCTGGCGGAGATCGTACCCGATCGTGTCATTGCGGGACACAGCGTCACCGCCGCGCTCGCGCAGCTATCCACCGAGGGAATCCTGCGGTTACCCGACCTCGGCTGACCAAAAGGGACCCAAAACAACCGTTTGGCTTGGCGGTCGGCACGTGGCAATTTCCTGCTGACAGTGGGAATGGCCCGAAGGAACGACCTGCCGAATGACATCTGTAACCGACCACCTGCGGCTGGCAGCGGATTTTGCGCCGGCAACCTATGACGATTGGCGCAAGCTGGTCGATGGCGTGCTGAAGGGCGCGCCGTTCGAGAAGCTGGTCGGCAAGACCTATGACGGTTTGAAGACGATCATCCGGACGCCACGATGGCGAACGCGCAGGCGCTGCACGATCTTGAGCACGGCGCCACCGGGCTGACGCTGGTGTTCGCCGGCGCCAATGGCGCCCACGGCTTTGGGCTCGAACCATCCGCGGAAGCGATCGAGAAGGTTCTCGATGGCGTCTTCATCGATGCGGGCATTGCCATCGAACTCCAGATCGGCCCTCAGTCCCGCATGGCCGCGATTCACATCGCCGAATATGTCAAGCGCAAAGGCCTCACCCCCGCGGCCTGCGATATCAGGTTCGGGCTCGATCCGGTCGGCGCCTGCGCGGTCTGGGGCTCCAGTCCCTACACCTGGCCTGAGATCGTGCCCGCGGTCACGGGGGCGATCAAAGGCCTCGCGGGAATTGGATTCAAGGGTCCGTTCGCGGTTGCCGATGGACGGGTGATCCATGATGCCGGCGGATCGGAAGTACAGGAGCTGGCGTTCGTGCTCGCGGCCGGCGTCGCCTATCTGCGCGCGCTGGAGGATGCCGGTGTTGCGCTGGAAGATACCCAGGGCATGATCTATGCGCGGCTTGCCGCCGACGCCGATCAGTTTTTGACGATGGCAAAATTCCGCGCGCTGCGATTGTTGTGGGCGCGGGTCGAAGAGGCCAGCGGCCTTGCGCCGAAGCCGATCCTCATTGCCGCCGATACCGCATGGCGGATGCTGACCCAGCGCGACCCCTATGTGAACATGCTGCGCGCCACCATGGCGACGTTCTCCGCGGGGTTGGGCGGCGCCGACAGCATCAATGTGCTGCCGCATACGCTGGCGCTGGGATTGCCCGACCCGTTCGCGCGGCGTGCGGCGCGCAATACACAACTGGTGCTGCTGGAGGAATCCAATCTCGCCAAGGTCTCCGATCCAGCCGCCGGCTCCGGTGGTATCGAAACCCTGACGCAGCAGCTTTGCGAGGCCGCGTGGCCGCTGTTTCAGGAAATCGATAAAACCGGTGGCGTGTTCGCTTCCCTTGAGCAAAACCTGATCCAGCGCAAGGTCGCGGCGACACGGGCTGTGCGTGAAGCCAACATCGCCAGGCGCAAGGAGGTGCTGACCGGCGCCAGCGAATTTGGCGAGGCCAAATTCAAATTCGACGCGCTGCCGCCGATGCGGCTCGCCGCGCCGTTCGAGGCCTTGCGCGACCGGTCGGATCAAATTCTGAAGGACAAGGGCGTGCGGCCAAAGGTTTTCCTCGCCAATCTCAGCACACCGGCCGATTTCACCGCGCGCGCGACGTTTGCGAAGAGCTTTTTTGAAACCGGGGGAATCGAGGCTGTCGATAGCGAGGGATTTACCGATCCGGCGGCCCTCGCCACAGCTTTCAAGGCTTCCGGCGCGGCGCTGGTGTGCCTGTGCTCGTCCGACAAAACCTACGCCGGATACGCGACCGCCGCCGCAAAAGCTCTTCAAGCCGCGGGTGCAAGACATATATATCTGGCAGGGCGCGCGGGCGAACAGGAAGCCGCGCTCCGTGCTGCTGGTGTTAACGATTTCATCTTCGCCGGCGGCGATGCGCTGGCGACGCTGCAGGAATCCTATCGGTTGATGGAGCGAGCATGACATCAACGACCAAACCCGTTCTGACCGGCGGCTGCCAATGCGGCGCCGTTCGCTTTGCGCTGTCGGCGGTGCCGGTGAAGGTCAGCATCTGTC
>WNGG01015716.1_pt1 | contig 10613 bp, 12 predicted proteins | sample 5400661 | NCBI WGS metagenome assembly WNGG01 (sample SAMN13153372, study PRJNA577476) | soil metagenome | isolation source: 100 cm soil or saprolite under Garry oak tree replicate 1 | place: USA:California | collected 2016-06-15
ACTTGATAAGAGCAATTAAACATGACAAGACACTTCTCAACGACGAAGAACTGACAGATTTCCTAGAAAGTATATGGAACGCAACATTTGGAATAGTTAGAGTCCACGATATGAACACCTACAAGACTGAACCGGCTGAAAAAGGTGGTTTACACCAAGAACTTCTGCAGTCATACTTCGTGTACGTTCCGCTATTGCCTCCGGCTAAGTAACGCCAATACCATCAGATTTTATCTACAATAAAATCGGACAAGAGTCGCATAAGAGTTGAGGATAGTAAAAGTACAGAGGAAAGGCACGAGCACGTCGGTGGTTGGAACGCATCTGTAAAAAATTATGAATTGATTGACTGTCTTCGTTAGGGAATGTTATCTTTCACTACAGTCACGGTAGTTTTGCCTAACCATTAACCGGCTGTATATGTACTGAATATAACTTTTTCAAGATTAGGATCCCAATATAATAGGGAATATTATATAATGCGGGTAGGACCGCGGTTTGGATACCAAAAAATTGTTCTGCGAAAATTGCCACTAGTATATTGTTCACGTACGCCATTGCAATCAGCCCGTCGATTGCTACCGAACGTTTCCGTTCTATTTTGGTGCTTGATTTAGTATCATTAGTAGTGGTTTTCCCTTCAAATGTGGTGCGACTTGTAATACCAGTAGTAAATAACGTTAATGTGTAACCGGCCATTCCATATATGCCGAATAATATGAATGCAACTAAGACCATCTCTATGACAAATAAGGGAGATTCGAAGAAGTAGGTTGAAAATTTTGAAAAGAGTGCCATGTTTATTATCACTATAAAAATGATCGAAAGGTAAAGGGATTTTTCAGAGACAATTTCAGCTATTTTCGGCACAAATTTCTTTGTAAACCATCCGGCAAGCAAAGGGATGAATAAGGCTACCGCAAGCAAGACTATCATGCGTATAACAGGGATAGAGAAGTGTGAACCAAACAGTATCTTCACGAGTGGAGGGAGAACAAATGGTACGGCTGAAGAGGTAACTATAATCAATCCGACAATTAGAGGCAATTCACTACCCACAAAATTTGCCACGAATGGCGCTCCTAGTCCTGTAGAGATTCCAGATAACAAGAGCACTGGCAATGCCAGTGGTGGGTAAATTAGGGCTGTACCTGCGTACAACCCAAGCGGCAAAACCACCAATTTAATTAATGATAAAAACGCAATCTGTCTTGCACGAACAAACGCGGATATTAGCTCTGCCGTATTTAGCTGGATTAGGTTAATAAATAATAAACCGCCCAGCCAGACTAAAATGTAAGGCCCAAAAATCTTACTGAACTGCGGCAATAAAACACCGATCGCCATCGAAATCGTTACCGCCAAAAATAGCATGGCCGAAGAATTCATGGATAAACTCAGGACTTGTTGACCTAAGACAACGAGACCATCATCATGGTCTTACCATGATTCATAGTCATATTGCTTCGTCTCCTTTCGTTCATTAGATGTCATGTGATTGTCACATGATATCAAATAGGATTGCCCTCGCCGGCGATCCGTCTAATCCTTTGAACAATAGTGGTAGACAAACCAAGAACATCCTCTTTCCAACAAAGTTTTTCAGCTCTTTGTCAAGGCCTTCTATGATGCCTATGTCTTTAGCCAATAGTGTTTTATGCACCGTCCCTTCAGCAAAGCCATACTTTTCTACGCTGAATGAATCTATCCCGAGACACTTGACCTTATGATTCACGATCCAATGAGCTGCAGATGCTTCAAGGTAGGAGAAATTTTTCCGAGGGTTATTTTGCTCTTGCAATCGGTCATTGGTGCCAGTATAAAGTAATATGATGTCTCCGGCTATCACACTTTTCGAATAACTACTGAGGTCAGCGTCTGTAATCCCTTGACCAATTTCTTTGTACGACATATCCAAAATTACCGCTTCACCAATAAAGGTCTCCGGTGCTACCTTGTCTATAGTAACGCCATCAGAGAAGAAATGTTTAGGAGCGTCGACATGGGTGCCGGTATGTGAACCTAAAATGATTAGAGAAACATTAACTTTATCTTTTCCGATTCTAAAATAGGGTTTAATTTCGGGCTGCGGTTCACCAGGATAGACGGGCATATCTCCAAATATCGGCTGACTCAATTCATGAATTTGCGAGCCTTCTAGCCTAACCTTAACGTTAATCTTCTCATCCATATTCTACATCTTACAAATATCAGTTGCCACTTGCATTTTAATCTAGAGTCTTTCTGTTTCAACGAGTTGGAGCATATCTCTACCTGCCTCGCTTAGTTCCCTGATATATGTGGTAAGCAGCCGTATAACAGGTTAGTGTAAATCATTTTCCTGCCTATCACCACAGGTACCGCAGAATTTGGCCAGGATCGGAAGTACAGTCCCGCACTCCTTACAGGTCTTTGATGGCGGCATCGTGGAGGGACTGCCGATCTCCATTTTTCTGGAAAGCAACACATCTTCGTTCTGAGGTGCAGGCACAGTATGCTCTTGCCTTAAGGTGCCGACCGAAGAGATAAAGCTGCTAATTCCAAAGCCGGCACTTTGGGCAGGTGAAGACGATGACGCTACTCCTCCATATCGTTGTACCCTTTTCCAACGCAGACCTCAACTCCAAAATTACCCTAACCGTAAGGAAATTCAGAGCTGAGACGGTGACCACGTAATTGAGAATTTTAGAAAAGAAATCTTTTTCATTGATCTTATCCTCTTTGTATAGCTTCGTTAGATCAATAAACAAACGCTGATTAGCCTGAGTTTCGTTCATCAATTGTTTTAACTTTTCGCTCAGGGTTCCGAGAACATCTACGCCAAAAGGCATCATCGAAAATGTTATACAAAGCGCCTATTAAAACTAGGAGAGTTTGTTAATCTTCTATCACTCCCTCGACTAGAACAATCTAGTCTGGTCTAGCAAATAGTAATGAATTTTTACGTCTTAGCCACTCCTCTCTTGTCTTTCCGCTTTTTTTGCCACTCTAGTCGTCTTGAATTAAGTGATTCAAAGTTTTCGTAGATATGAGGTCTACTGTTTCGCATGCCCTCCACGATCATCTTGGACTTCTCCCAAAAAGGAGTGGGATTGAAAACATCGAAATAAAGCTTTTGATCTATTAATCTAGAATTTACGAGAACTCCTGACAACTCAAAAAAGCCACACACCGTTATGAAATGAAACCTCGAACTTGAGGAGCCTGAATACTTTTGATGATATTCTTCGTAGTTACTCGCATCTAGATCCTCGAGAAACCAAAGGACTGAGTCTCTGTGCCGATCATATATTTCGTACAACTTAAGCAACGCTTCGACACTCTTGGTGGGGGTCATTAAGAGATAATTCTAATGCAGATAATAAAGTGTTCTGTCACCTGTCCAACTTGAAAAGAATGCTATTGGATTAGCACGGACACTTTCAAGATTATCGTGCTCCTGATTCTTCGATAGGAGGGTAGGAAATCATTGCCCTCCATGCAACCTGGTGGATATACATATGGCCAAGATACACGGCAATTCAGCTGGAAATGAAACATAAGAATTTGAAGTAAATATTAAATAGAATAAACGTATATGTAAGATTGACATGGAATCAGGTATACAGCAATTAGAAATAGCTCCTGGCCTGAAAGAGTCGTTGCTGAGAGCTGGTTTAACTGTGGAGTCTATTGTATTGGAGGGACCAGATTCAGTTTCGGTTGCGTTAGGAATCGAATCCTACGTCGCGAAGATAATCTATGATGCTGCAAAAAAAATCGTAACTGAAAGCTCCATGGTGGCCTCATAGCTGGTTCGTTCACCATATATAACAACCTGTAAAATATTCTTACATTTTTAGCAGCATAGGAGCCACCTTTTATTTGAGTCTTAACTGTAGCAATCCTACGGGAATTTCAATATACTAAGTCGTAATGGCGATTGGATACAACGTAGGTTATGAAAATCTATGCGTTACTGTATATGATATTCGCTCATTATGGGAGAATTCTAACGATCTTTGTCAAACTGTACGCCAATAGATACGAGGATAGGGCTTCCCTCCCGGGAGGATAGTGGTGGTGGTTGGTGACATGCCAAGTAGAACTAGAATAAAAACACTTTGGATTCATTTTTTATCATATGTTACGCTTTACCTAGCGATTGATAGGAAAGTCGTGGATTGTCTTCATTCAAGCAATACTGCTCTCATTTGAATCCATAATCGTCGAATTTCTGACAGACATCCCTGGGATATCTTCTCTTCTGGTGGGAGGCATAAGCATCCCCATTGCTGGCGCGATACTGCTATTGGCCCGAATGTTTTTCTTAAATAAGAATATCACTGTATTCAAATCATGGAAATTATTGCTTAGCGGCTCCGCATTCCTCGCTGCAGCAGTATTTTTGTGGTATGATTCTGTGACCAGAGTGGGAGCATCAAAAGAGGGTCTTTTAGCCGGCCCACTAGAGACTGTTGTGGTATTAATTCTTGCATGGTTATTCCTGAAGGAAAAATTGCGAAAAAGACAGCTTGCTGGCGTTATCATAGCCTTATCAGGATTCGTCGCAGCTGTCTCAAGTAGCTCTTCGCATTTGAATTTGCCATCATCAATTCCTTTGACATCAGGGGACTTCGAAGCAATACTGTCGGCTTTCACGTTCGCCGCAGGAGTAATACTCATGACCAAGCTGGTTCAAAGGCACAGTTCCATTGAGGTATCGGGTGCTTCACTTTTAATTTCTGGGTTAATCTTGACAACGATTCTCATTTTGCGGACGCCTTCATTACCTACAAGTGTGGATTGGATATTTTTGGTCCTTTTCTCTCTAGTCCCACTATTTGCTGCATTACTATATGTAGTAGGACTCAGCAGAATAGGGGCTTCGCTGACGTCCACCATCGCATCTTCTAATATTCTATTCACCCTCTTGTTCCAACTTTTGTTCCGTGGATTTGGAATTAGAACCAACGTACCAGAAAACATTCTGCTAGCTGTCATAGGAGGCGCTTTGGGAGTTTTTGGAATATATTTGATTCACGTAGAAAATAATCCTTTATTTCGCAAGGTTTAGCGCTTTAGGCTTTGTGTACGAGTATCGAAGATTCCGAAGGAAATACTGAAATATCTGACCATCGAGCAGAAAGGAAAAACCAAAGAAGTGTTCAAGATTCTTTCAACTTCGAGGATCAGGATTATTGGATTTATTAGGTGTAAACTTTTGAAAGTTGGCTAACCATTGTGATTTGTTGTACTCAAAGTGCAGTTGAGCGCATCATCGTCGTCCTAAAACTTGAATGGGAAATGAAAAAACTAATAGCTTTTAAAGAAAAAAAGTTATGTGTGTGTTGTCATAATTGTTGTTTGCAGAATTATAATAAAACAATTTACTACTGCTAAGAATCATTTTACTTTTATCATTTGTTATCTTTACTTTCACCAGTATCATGACACTCGAGCTAGTCAAAATTAAACCGTATATGCCTATATCACTTTTCGTATTCGTGACAGTTGCAATAATTGTTCTTCTTCTAGATAATGCCAACTTAGATAATGCAGCATATGGCCAATCGCTACTATTTCCAAACGCTCAGAACTCTGGTCTTTCTTCCAATCCACCAATATTACATTATCAACAACAACCTTCCTTAGCAAATCAGCAAAATCAATCTAACCTTCACTTAGTCAGGATTACCATACCTACTAAAGGGCAGCAAGTCCCTGTTGGTAAAGAGCTATTTATCCTCGGGACATCTACAAATAATGCAACTACTGGCTGCAAAGTGTCAGTTAAGGTAAATAGTGTCAATCCATATCATGATGCTTCACCTAGTAGTGGGGCCGGACGTTCGGATTATTCGAAATGGAACTTCACTCTTTCACCAACGTATACTGCTATTAAACAAGGACAGAACAAAATAACAGCTAAATTCGCTTGTAACAATGAACCTGCGTTGGTTTCACATTATAGTGTAAATGTAACTGGTGTTAGTCCGGTTAGTACTACATTGAGCCCCAACCATCAATATCTACAACCAACAGTTAATTCTAAAGCCACTACTACCGCTACTACTTCTACTACTAGTGCTACCGCTGCTATTCACGTTTCTCCGTCTAAACCTTCACCAGTAAATACCAACCATCAAGTGTCATTAGTGTCACTCTCTATTCGGATAGGGAAGAGTTCTGTTCATCCAGGAGATACAGAAATTGTAAGTATTAGTGCTGTTGATAAGAATTCGAGTAAACCAATTACTGGGGCTTCAGTTTCCGGAAACATTAGTTCATCAGGATTACTTAAGAAATTCAGAGGCAGCACTGATAACAGCGGCAGGGCTTCGTATTCTTGGAAAGTTAGTAGTGGAGATACGACAGGCAAGTATAGAGTGATCGCGCAAATATATTCTCCAGATTATGAGAGTAAATCAGCTTCAAAAATGTTTAAGGTAAGTCCGGTACCTGATATTGTTAGTAGTCCAACTTATACAAACAATAATAGCTTGACCTCATCTAGCCATGTTACTAATAATGGTAACAATAATAATAATAATATTTCAAGTGCAGCTCATATTAATACTTCTAAAAATAAAAATCGTCACCAGCATACTTCACCTATAAATCCAGTTAATAATGGTAATAACAATAATAGTCTCGCGCCTTCCCCGAATACACCTGGTAGTGATACTAAGAAAAGCAACCATGCTACTTCAAACGCAGGCCAAATTAACAATTCTAAAAATAATAATCTTCATTATCCTTTTTCAATTATTAGTCCTAATCAACGATTCGGTGTTCCAATTACTCATGTTCCGTTCGTCATACCCTAAAAATAGCCCTACGAAGTACTTGCTGAATCAGCCATCACTTTGTCCTGAAGGATTCCTAATTGCTCTCCGCACCATCATACTGATGAATTGGCCATCGATCAGCAAATAGCCAAGGTAACTGTATTTGTCTACCAGCCAGCCAATTGAAAAGACCAAAATATGTTTGCCATTCGTTTTTAAGGAATGACTTCCTGTGCTATGAGCCGATTAAGGCATGAACAGCAGGAGGCATTTCCTTTACGTACAGAACCGATCAGAAACCCTGAATGCTTTCAGCAATGATTTTTTGATTTTGTCTTCTCCGGTACCCCCTATTCAAGAACAAGCATTACAAATGGAAGTATTTGTAGACACAAACGAACGAATTATCAAAGATATTACTTACTCTCATCTGCTTCCTTTAGATAGGTAGTAAAATCAGTCGAAGTAATAATGCCCAACGCTTTGTTTACGTCTTCATTCTCAACCACGAGCAGGTGGCGCACTTTATTTTGCAGCATTAGATCCGCGGCTGCTTCAACTGAAGAGTTCGCATCGATTGTAATAATCGGAGAAGCCATTATGTCTTCTATGAGAACTATTCCACTGTTTGCGTCATTAGCAACTACTCTTCTTACCAGATCGCGTTCTGTTATTATGCCTACTGGCTTCTCGTTGAGATCTGTCACTATCAACGAACTAGTATTCACAGTACCCATTTTGCGTGCTGCTTCCTGAGCGGTCTTAGACACCATAATCTTTTCGAGCTTTTCATTCATTAGTTTGCGAACAGACCTTGAAGTAGTCATCTGGTGCCTCCAACTGCATTCTGAAATATAAGTTGCTAGGATTTCACGAGAGCTCGATCGACGTGCTTACGAAATTTCAAGGTAATCATCATGTAATGATTGGTTCATACTGACATCCGTGTTCCAAATCGACCAACGAGGAGGCCTCAAACTTGCCACTACTTACCACGAAAGAGTTTCATTGTGCAGAGATCATCAATTACCGCGATTAAGCATGATCAACAATCTTTTTTATTCCGGATAGGCCATCTAGGTACATGGAATTCACAGACACTGAGACACCTGATATCAACAAGCCAATACTTGTAGCCGCGATGCAAGATATGGGTGACATCGGCAGCGTTGCTATACACTTTATCAATAAGAATCTCAAAACTATGCCATTTAGATATGTTTCTGCTTGTTATCCAAATTATGTTATGGACCGAGGCGGCTACATTGATTTCCAACAAGAACGATGGCAGTATCGATACGCACGAGATGTAATAGTTTTTGGAGGAGGTGTGGGACAACCTCAAACAAACGAGGAGCTTTACAAACTCTGCCAAGATGTGATTGATATCGCCAAAAAATATTCTGTTCAACTAATTTACACACTCGGTGCATTTCACACTGAAAGGAATTTGGATAAGAAACCAAAAACGTTCGTCACTACCACATCTCAGGGATTGACAGATCAAATTAAAAAATTAGGAATCGAGACCACGCCATCATCGTCACTGATCACAGGTTTCAACGGCTTAATATTGGGTTTTGCGAAACTGAATAACATACAAGGAATCGGATTGTATGCTGAAATAAACGATCCGCAAATACCGCAGTATCGTTCAGCAAAGAGTGTTCTGCTATTACTAGAAAGACTGACTTATCAGAAGTTCAAGGATCTTGGTGAGCTCGATGCTATGGGAGAAGCTGTAGATAATGAAATAGACAGAATGAAAAAGTCCGGCGATATCTGAAATGTTGAATTGGGAGCGCGTTACTTAAAGAAGCCGAACATTCTTTGAGATCATCATCGCCATTCTAGTGTTTCGATGAACCATCTACTTAGATAGCTGTGGTTCATCCGTAGGTTTTAAACGTGTCTACAATCCAATTTACGTCTTGCTCGCTCTTTGCGAGCCGGCCTATTTTCAAACAGTCTCGTATGTCCTTTGATTTCATCTTAGACCACACCGCATTTGCTATCTTAGAAGCCAGTTGACTCCCGACTCCTTCTTGCACCAGCATGTGGGATGCGACTTCATGAAAGTTTTCAAATTTATATCGTTTAAAATGCAAGGTAACAAACCTTGACAACAACGGTGTTAGCATCCGTTCGGTACCATTGCTCGTAGCAAAGACCCATGTTTTGAGTTGGGTGTTACGTGTTTTTTGGAATTTCGTTTCAGAAAGAATGCCAGTCTCCATCAAGCTCAACAGAGCTGTCTGGTCTTTTATGCCCATATGTTCGATTTCGTCCACAATCAAGTACCTTGGTCGGCTTTCAAATAAATAATCTAGCATCCCAGATCTTGTGCTGTGACTGCCAATCGTAAAGTAGGACCGCTCTAGCTTCATGCACTCTAGCATGAAGAGTGTCTTTGCCGACGCTGGCGGGCCAACTAGTAGTATGTGAACAGGTTTCTGAGAACTGATTGACAATCCAAAGATTTTCTTAACATCATTGTACCCAACAATGGTAGAAAAAAGTTCGCCAGATCTTGGATACGAGTCTCTGGCGCTAAGATCTATTTTATTCTCTTCCATCACAACCGGTAACTCATTTTCTGTGGACACGACAAGTTTAGGTTTAGTTAGGATTGATATACATATTGTTGAGAAATTGTGCTGTCAAATTGCTCTACGAATCTAGACATCTATCTCTTGAGGCTCGAAAAGACTCAACTTTATAAGTAGGCGATCATTAGGCGCTGAATAATAACACTTACCAAAGTCACGATTTATTTAGCATATAGTTATTCCACGGACTAATCGCGTAGCAGTATTATATTTTAATTAAAGGCCACTCTTGCGAAACACAGCAGTCTCATGTACAGCCATACCTGGTGTGCGGCCTGTTAACTCAGCAATTATGTTGAGGACTTTGCTCTGTCATTCACTCATTTGGATATTTGTTAACTCACTCACCTCATTATATCTGATAACAAATAAAGTCGATTCTTTGGTACAGTTTTAAACACTATAAGCCCAAGTTTCTATAGGCTATTGATTTTTATAACAAAAATGATAAGAAGAGAACATGACGGCAGTTAGGAAAAGGTCAAAAAAGAATTCTAAACGATTATCTAGTCCTAATCAGTTGCGCTATTTGCAGTTATCTACCAACGTCAACGATTATGACACAGGAGAAACAGAAATAGCGCCTGAAAAAGATAGAAAGACAGTGACTTCCAGTGTCACATCAAAGAAAACCGGAGATAAATTCCAAGAGCTCGAGAAATGATACTTAATCCAGCTCTGGGTTAAGATGATCGTAGAGGTTTACCGAACCGGATTTGGCGAATATGAATACGAACAAAGAGCAGTAAATAGCCAAAAAAGATTGGACGTAACAAGAGTACATCAGTTGTGTGTTGCACATCTGTGAGAGCAATTGTCGTTTTAAAGGGGATGTGTAGAACGTTCTTGTTTTTTGAATCTTCCTGTGCATCACAGACAGACAAATGGCGGTATCTATAGAATCATTCTTTGAATAGAATATATTATGTTTTAAAAAAAATGTGGATGCTGAACGCTGCTGGGCTTGCCGGGGTAGCTCAGCTTGGTCAGAGCGTTCGACTCATAATCGAAAGGTCGCGGGCTCGAGTCCCGCCTCCGGCACTCTTTTGAGAATTGATAAGATGTCTTTTTCACCAAGCACATGGCACAATAAGTGAGTTGCTCAAGTCAAGCATTCCAACCGATATATGACTATCAAATTCCCGTGTATACAGTACAGCAGTCAATATTATCATCCTGCAAGGATCCAATATCCAACTAATAAGGAGAACTCGTTGAGGAGGCGACCAAGCGT
>WNGG01029736.1_pt1 | contig 10610 bp, 13 predicted proteins | sample 5400661 | NCBI WGS metagenome assembly WNGG01 (sample SAMN13153372, study PRJNA577476) | soil metagenome | isolation source: 100 cm soil or saprolite under Garry oak tree replicate 1 | place: USA:California | collected 2016-06-15
CGCCGCGATTCGCTTCGTGGCCTCCATATCCTTCATCGAAACGACCGATTCGAAGCTGCCCTTCTTTTGCATCGGGTCCTGGTACACCTCGATAAATCCGTTAACCGCGTCGATCCGCGCGGAGGTTTCCGCCACCCATTTGATGCAATGCTGGTTGAATGCTTCGAGATCTCCGGTTTCGTAATAACGAATCAACTCGGCGAGGTGTTGCTTCTGCGTGTCATTCTCCGCCACTTCGATGGCTTTCCTGAGCCAGCCCGCAACCTTCTCCAGAGCCGGGCCGTACATTCCCCCAATTTTCCAGGTTTGTTCGACAACCTTGTCGTCCTTCTTCAGCACCTTGGAGTTCAGCCCCAGGGAGAGACGATGCTCCGGATCACTCTTCGAGAGTTCCGCATAGTATTTTTCGGCCTCGGACTGCGTGACCCCTTCATAAAAATTGACCGCTGAAGCCTGCACGTTGTCGATGTCCTTGGAAAGATCGACCAACTTGGCATCGACCTTCGGATCGAACAGGATCGGCTCCAGAAACCGCGCGAGTTCATCCACTGATTTGCCCTCAAGCGGCAGTTTCGAGGCTTCGCTGTTGCTTAGCAGCTCTCGGAAAAAGGAAACAGAGAACCCGGGGTCTAATTTGATATTCGAGTAATGATGATGGATGCCATTGCCGAAAAATACCCTTTTCGCATAGACCAGAAACTTCTGGTAATCCTCGCCCTGCTTGTTGCCCTTGTAGCTTCGTAAAATCCCTTCGATTGTTTTCCGGACGAGCAAATTGTGCCGGTACTTTTGATCGTAGAAAATGTCCCGTCCAGCCAGTCCGGCTTCGGTGAGGAAATAGGCCAGTTTTTTCTGTTGCAGAGTCAATTGGTCGAAACCTGGCGCTTGATAGCGCAACACCTGTATATCCGCAAACTGATCGGCGACCACTTTGAAACTCTCGTCCTCGGCGTGGGCTTTCGATTCGGCAGCCTGACCTGTCCCGGCGCCACAGCACATCCCGGAGATCATACCCAAAATAATCATTTGGAATTTCATCAATTGTTCCAATCGAATACCCCCGGCCACCGTCTTTGTAAAGACACGGAACTACTCCGGCATCGTAGCTGCACGGGTTACAGTGCGGCTGTGGCCAGGGTAGTGACTTTGCCATCGCGGCCTATCCTGCGCACTCGCGCGGACGGCCCTCGCCCCATCATGAGGTTGAGAGGCCATTCTGCGAGTCTTCACGGCCTCAGCTTCGCACCGAACGGCCAAATGGTCGTCTCCGCAAGCAAGGATGGCACCGCGAAATTCTGGAGCCCGCTACAGCCTGTGGAGTCGGAGACACTTCCCCGCAGCGACCGGCCTGTACGGTTTTCTTCGGATGGCGCACGGCTCATCACGCTTAACCGCGATTTCCGCTTGCACCGCTGGGATACCCGGAACCATGAGGATCTCGGCGCGATCGGCCCGATTCTGCGCGATTCCACCGCCTGGGCAGTATCGGATCGTGGCGATACGCTTGCAGTCGCCTGGAGTCATGGCCGGATCGATGTTTGGAACCTGGGTACCGACCAACTCGACAAGTCGTTCACGCAAACCAACACCCGGATCGCTCGTCTGGCCTTTAGCCACGATGCGGTCCTGCTCGCAGTGGCCAACGAAACGGTCGGATGGAGCGGACGATCAGGCCACGTTGAGCATCTGGGATACCACGACCGGGACCATTGCTCGCACCTTCACCAACGATGGTCGGCTGCTGGTCACTGGCAGCGAAGAATCGGTGATCAACATCTCCGAGCTGGCGTCGGGAAAGAGAGTCGACTCCTTGAGGGGAAGCCCCATCTGCATCGTTGGCGTGGCGTTCACCCCAGATGCCAGGACGCTCGCAACACGAACGGTGGACGGCGGGATGAAATTTTGGCATGCGGCGACCGGCAAAGAGATCTTCACGCTGGGTCAGCTCGACCGCGTGAATGAGTTCCTGTTCTCGCCCAATGACGAATATCTGGCGATTTCGAGAGGCTCCGAAAGCCGCAGTGAACAACGGATGGAGTTGTGGCGAGCGCCGTCGTTCGAGGAGATTATTGCCGCCGAAACGGGAAAGGCTCGCAAAAAATGAAAACGGCAGCGAGTAACGTGTCCCCTACGGCTTTCTGCATCGCGTGAATCGTGAAACATCCGTTCGTTTGTACGCCGTCCTGCCTGGAGAGACGCCGACCCTGTATGAAATGGGCATCCCGGTCGTCGAGACCGGCGACAAGTGGCATTATGACATCAGCCAGAAGGTGCCGCTGACCATCGACCGTGAGAATGTCCAGCCGAGTTTCCTGCGGCAGGTGCGAGTCGCCGTGTTCAACCTGATGCACTGCCAGCTTGCGGCGGAGGACGTAAACAGCGAATGGGCCGAAACCGCCATCGCCTCCCCGGATTGCGCGGCACAGGCGGTCGAAAGTTACTTGACCAAGCGGTTCGGTCAGAAGCGCGTCAGCTTTGATCCTTCCGACCCGGAGGGCAATAAGCTGGCAGTCAGCCACGGCTACACCGTTGTTCATGGCGGTATGATGTCTTCGGCTGCCTGGCAGAATGCCAAAGCCGCCAATGCCATCCTGCCCGCCGGTCAGGTGATGCCAGGCCCCAAGGTTTGGACCGGTCAAGATGACCCCAACGCCGCGCTGTTCAACGATTGGATTCCAGAATCCAAGTGGACGGACGGGATGCGCGAGATCGCAGAGTTCGCCAGGCGGGTCGCCGAGAAAGTGCTGTCGCGCCAGATCATCGTGAAGTTCTGTTCGACGCCGCATCATCTTGGCGCGGCATCATACGGACCAACCGGCGAGCTGGTGTTCAACAAGCTGCGCCTGGGCAGAATGAACATGCCGAAAACGATAAGCCATACTCTTGTGCGTATGCCCAATAGGCCATCGGCTCTTTTGGCTTGTAGGATGCGGCTTTTCATGGTTTCCGTTCATTGCCGTCCATCCGTGGCATTAGCTTCGTGAAAACGGACTGCATCATTCCTGTTCTTGTGGTGTCGCGACTATGCCGAAATCAAAGCAACAAATCTGGCGCTACGAAGGATCGACGAGAGTCCGTCCCGGCCACCAAGTATGAAAAAGATCATCACCCCCCGCCGTCCGCGAAGAATACGAAACACTTTGCGACGCCACCGGCAAACCCGCTGTGGCCGGTCTTGTCATGTACTTCTGGTATGGTTCGAGTCATGACGGGTATCGGCTCAAAGTGGACATGTGCGATGAAGTCGCGGAGGACGTTCTGAAACTGCTTCAGAGCAAATATCCCCAGTTCAAGCCGGAAGATAATCACGAAATGTGGTTGGACACCGTTGACGCCGTTGACGCCGTTGACGCCGTTGACGGGGTTGACGCTTAGGATGGCGCGAAGTCGTTTCGAGAGTCGCGCAGGAATCCGAGGACGTGCGAACAGCCGCGGCGTGTCTGTGCTGGCGCGATTTCTTTGACTCGCATCGAACGAGTGTGGGTAGAACTGCAGCGTTATTTTGCAGGCAGCTCATTGCAGGGCGGAAACGCGGCCGCAAAACCATTTTCTGCAAATCGCCTGCCTGGAGGTGCAATCCCGGCTTGCACTTCGTTGGTTCATGTGGTCTTGTAGAGAATAACGAGACGGTGATTTTGTGCAGTGCTCTAATTTGAAAAACAGGGAATATAGATGAGGAGATATGTCGTAACCTTGGCCGTTTCATTTTGTTCAATAATTCTGAACTCGAACGCGGCACTTTATCCGACCGCGGTCATTGGTTGGGGCAATAATTTTCACGGCCAAATCAGCGTGCCAGACGGATTGAATCAGACCAATGATTTGACGAAGTCGGTCGTGGGGGTTTCTGCCGGCTTCGCACACAGTTTGGCGGTCACGCGAGACGGAAGAGTTGTTGGCTGGGGACGCAACGACGACGGCGAACTCAACTTCCCGAATGGCTTGACGAACGTGGTGATGGTGGCTGCCGCAGATTACCACAGCGAGGCGTTGAAAAGCGACGGAACGGTTATTGCGTGGGGGTTTGAACCGTTTGCGCCACCGGCGATCCCTCCCGAAGCGACGAATATTGCGAAGATTGCTGTTGGTCGCGTCGGGAATAACCAACGTGCCCGTCGGCTTATCCAATGTAGTCGCCATCGCCGCCGGAGGGGAGCATTGTCTGGTGCTTAAGTCCGACGGCACGGTTGTGAGTTGGGGGTCCAGTCGCCATGGACTAACCAACGTTCCACCAGACCTGTCGAATGTCATCGGCATCGCTGCGGGCGCGCTGAGCAGCTATGCCATACGAAACGATGGAACAATTGTTGGCTGGGGTACTTCCGCGGAGGTGCCGCCGGGATTGAGCAACGTTCTGGCAATCAGCGTCGGTGGCGAGCACAAGCTGGCCTTGGTCAAAGCGGCCGTTTCACCGACGCTGCAAAACACTACCGGCCAATTCGTGAATGGAGAGTTTCAGGTTCAGGTGACAGGCGTGCCCTTTCAGAATTTTGTGCTCGAAGTGTCCCCGGACCTTGAGCAGTGGTATTTTGTGATGACCAATATGCTGGCGACGGGCACATTTACATTTACAGACTCGCAATCGACCAACTTTCCCAAACGCTTTTACAGAGTTTTGATGCAATAGCACAAGCGGCACTTCGCGCCGAAATCGACCAGATCAGTCCCGGTCACCCTCGAGTCCGAGGGCTGCGGAACTTCGCCGCCGACAACCTCCAAGGAGCGATGGTGGTCGGCGTCCGTACACCTGAATCTGGGTCTAAATCTCATCGAGTTACTCTGAAACCTGTCATTCTGATCCACGATTTGGCGAAGTTTTACCCACGGTCATTGCTCGCCGATTTGACTGAGATTTGGGGCTGTTGGAAGCAGTGTTCTTGACACGGAAATGAGCGCCTCCAAGTGGTGCAGGTTTACAGGTGGAGGCGCTTCCGAGACGTGCCTCCCTACTTGGGCGCAGTGCGGCTAGTTGCTTGACAATTATCGTCTCTGAAACTCCCCGATGCAGTAACCAGGCGAAAGCTCAATCACCGCTCACCACTCGGCCTCGCTGCCTCTTCACCTCCTGTTTTAACAAAAATTTTACACAGGTCAGACCGCTCCATAACAATTTGCTCGCAGCGTTGTCGTAACCTATGGTTATGAAAACATATGTTGAAGCCATCCTCAGCAGAAAACTCGGTGCCCCTGATCAAGGTAGATAAAGCCATCTCCGCCGCGCCGGGCGTACGCGTGCGGAATATCGAGGTTTTTGCCCTGGTGGGTCCCGATCAGATCACCAAGCGTGATTACCTGACGCTCTCGGAGGCCATACGTTTATTCCTTTCATGCTTTTTGAATTGGTACAGATAGTAATTTGCTTTTTTGTCACGGCACGGTTCACGGAGAACTGCTTTTGCGTCAGGGTCATATCGGCGATTCTATTTCCATCGCTTTGCAGCACAGTCGTGAATGCGCGGCGTTGTTCACAGTTTGAGTATCTTGAATCCATTTTGCGGAGCCAACTCCGCCTATTTATCAAAACGCGACAATTCTTTATCAAAACGCGAGACAAGCGGTACCGCATCCCTTTCAAGCCAATCGCGGCACGGTCATGGTGGGCACCTCACACGATACGCCGCTCTTCGCCGTCGATGCCCTTTGCCACTGGTGGCGCCAGGAAGGGCGTAAGCGTTACGCCGAGGCACCGGACTACTCATTTTTGGCCGACAGTGGCGGCAGCAACAGCGCGCGTTGTCGGCTTTGGAAATATGCGCTGCAAGAAAAACTGGTTGATCCCTACTAACTGGCGGTGACCGTCTGCCACTACCCTACGGGCGCCTCCAAGTGGAATCCCGTCGAGCACCGCCTCTTTAGCGAGATCAGCAAGCACTGGGCTGGCCAGCCGCTGATGGACTATTCCACGATTGTGCGCCTGATTGCGCAAACCCGAGAGTGGTTTAGTAGTCAAATGTGCCTTGAATACGAAATACTACCCCACCAATGCGAAAGTCTCTGCTGAGCAGATGCGCGAGTTGGACCTTCTCAAACACCCGATCTTGCCCGTGTGGAACTACACATTGCTTCCGAGGATAAATCGGAATTAATTTTTGCACAGGCCCTAAGCTTTTCCATTAGAGAATAATTCGTACCCGGATCTTCCGCAGAGTATGTCTCAAATAACTTGGGGCCCAATGCAACGCTTTTGCGACGTCCTCTGCTTAGATGTAGAAAGCAACGATGTCAGCTATCAAAGCCCCGGTGCAGCCCCACTGCATTTTTGGCTCTGGGATCATCTCCCAGCATTTGAGCACAAGACCCTCTGCCGTTTCCTTGTCACCTTCCTGAAGTGTCTTACAGTAGTAGATGATATTGCCAATGGCGTCGTAATCAAGATACTGTACATAATCATCTTCGATCCAGGTGAGACGATGCAGATCGTCATACGAAAAGCGGAGGTTCATGCTGTGCGTACGCCGGTTTAATGGAACCCAGCGCACATTCTGGCGATTACCGAGGGACAGCCATTCTTCACGCGCCAGCTTCATGAGATAAGCCTACGCCTTGAAACTGAAATTCGTTGAACCAGCAGCGACTGCCACAACTTCACAAGACAGTCACTTACCCACATCTTCTGCTCGAAAGCTCAGCGGCTTTTTCGTCATCGTAGCTTGTCTGCCCACCCACATGACCGCCACGGTATTAGTAGCTTTTATCCCTGATCTGTCAGGGAGAAATGCCACTAGTGTGTTCGAACCGGTGGCCCACGTATTGGGGAGCTTCCGGGTGTTGAGGATGATGATGGGTGAACTTGAACCTGATAGATTTCCCAGTGCGTCTTGGGTCCGAACCTCTATAAACAGAGGTTCTGTTGCGGTTTGGAGGAATTCAGGTCCTGCCAACCGCTCCAGTGGCGGTTCAAGAGGGCGTACCACTACCGATTGAAGTTCCACGGTTGAAACTTGGTTTGACCGAATCTCGTTCGGAGGTCTGGGCTCGGGTATAACCTGGGCTAGCCTCGGAGCGTCAGGAGCTACATGCTGCGACCGTGTCGCTTGACAACCGACGGTCAAAACTGCCGCAGCAAGTGCACTTCCCATCGCGGCAGGCCGGCACATGTTAACGAGAGAATTCGATGTCATCCACATATACTTCTCCTTGAGAGGGACTCGACAAACGAAACCGAATCGTGTCGATATTGTTTAACGTGACCCCAGCGTTGTTCATGATAAAGGAATGTAAAGGAATGCGAATGGTCGTCATCACATTCTGGAAAGATCCGGAATGATTGTACGGCTTGGGAATAGAACCAAAACGTGCTGCATACGTGGCCTTGGTTTTTCCCCCGCCAACTAATTCCACCTCAAAATCCTGGCTGCCACTCGCTGGATTCACACCAGAGTTTGATTGTGCGACCCTGAAGGAGAGCACCTCGAAGGAGGAAGCGTCACGTTTGCCAGCCGGGACGGTGTACGTCAGTTGAGCGCTCCCGCTCGACCATCCGACCTGAATCGCTTGCGATTGGTGAACCGAAGGCCCACTGACCGAAACTACCGTAGCTCCGCCTGAAGCGACGGCGCCAACTCCGTTCCCATCTTCCATCTTGGAGTGGGACTTCTCATGCCGCATGGCGTAAATTTTTCGGCCTGCTATGGAAGGGAATTTCAGCTTTCCCCGCAGCATATCTTCATAAACGATTTCGTTATTCAGATGAATTCTTGTAAAGGCGAGAAGGTATGCCTCTCCCAGGCGTTGTTGGTCGGCAGCAGGAATGTAGTCATCCCGAGGAAAGGCACCGTCATCGCCGTCTGCAGCCCAGATGGTATTGAAGAAATTGTGACTGGCGCCGTAAACGTCGATTCCACTTTTTGTTGTGCTATCAGGCGCCGCCAATCCGCTCCCTGCGCGATCGTAAATGCGTATTCCGCTCAGGTCAGAGACGTCGCCATCAGCAGCGGGCAGGATCACAAGATAGGGAACATCGGGAAGAACGTACGATTGAACATCTACAGGAGCGATGGAAGAGACCGACCCGATCGTAAACATGGTATTTCTCATGTACGCTCCTACGGATGCCTCGCCACCTCGAGAGTGGCCGGACACCGAAATCTTGGTCATATCAACATGGCTTGCGAATCGACCGGTGAAGAAATCAGGATAGGTTCCAAATGTGGCCGTATTGTTCATATGAGACCACAGTTCCAGATGTTTCAAGATGAGGTCGCTCCGCTCGGCAGTCAATTGAGGCACACACCCCGTGAGGTCGTAGGCATCTATCGAGACGGCGATAATACCATGGCTGGCAAGCCTGTCGAGCAGCCCCATGTATCCCATGTGATTCTGTTCCCGATCCGGGCAACCGGTGTGTTGAGTGTCATATGGCCCCCCCGGTGGATTGCAATCGAAGCCAGGTGCGTTACACGAGCTGTGATTGCCGTGTTCGATAACAAAAAGCGGGTGTTGCCCTAAGGCGACCGGAGTGCCGACGCCGGAGACGGCAGCAGGATACCGGACAACAGCCCGAAGATCCACCGCAGTCCTGCTTCCTATCGCTGCAAAGAAGTCATCTTGGCTGTAACTATCTTGACCGATCGGGTAAGGCCCGAATTCGTAGGGATCTTTGGCAACCACAAAACCTATCTGGTCGGCTCCGTCCAAAAAATCAATCGCACTATCATACTGCCCATCAGTGGCGTACGTACTCGGCGAGGTAGCCACGGTACTTCCAAAATCCACAACCACGTCGTAGTTGCCAGGCGTCAGGGGCGGGTTCCAGATAATCACGTCGGTGCCGTTTATACAGCCTGCCTTAACAGGATGGATTTCAATCCCGCCGGATTGATCCACCAGATTGATCGCTCCACCCATGGTGGGGTCCCACCCAATGACATTTCGGTGATTAACGACGTAGTAGGCAGCATAGGTACCGCCAGGATGACCGATCGGGACATAGGTAGGGTCAACTGCGCCCCAAACTGGGTCAGCAGTGTCAGCGAAAGAATCAGCAAACTCAAAGTACGGCGAACCGGAGAGTGGTCTTCCTGCGATATCCATCGTCGGCCCGCCAACCGGATATCGGAGAAAGAGAATGAAGCCCGATTCTGCGGCGTAGGAGATAATGTCCCTTGCGCCCACTTGACGTACGTCCGTTGGCTGCCGAGGAATATGATGGGCAACGATGTCGTAGACCCCTCGTCGCTGGTTCACTCGATCCCACACTTTTACTGTGAAGCCTCCGTTACTGTCGGCTCGCACCGTTTCTGGGGCAGCCGCCGAGCTGACGCCAGTAACATCATTGATTGAATCACCAATTACCCATCTCCTCTGATTCGGCACCATGGAGATCTCCAGCAGCTCTCCCGGATCAAATTGCCGCCCGCTCACATAAACGTCTGCGTCTCCGACAAGCTGGCTGTTTAACAGGCAGGCAGCCTTGTCCGACGCAAATACGAGCGGACTTTTTCGCTTTGCCAAAGGAAGTTTCAAGATAGATTCAGCCGTTGAGACTTTAAGCTTTAAGGGAGGTGTCCGTCCCGATGGATCATTCTCTACCGCGTGAACGGATACGACGAGTGCTTTTCCCTGAAGTGCGCCATCCGCGTCTTCAAACCTACGAAAGCTGTTAGTAAGAGTATTCTCTTTCAAAGAACAACCTACGACTCCGGACTGATACCATAAGACGAATGCTGGAACATTTCCGTCCCGATCGGACGTTGAGCGGGCAAAGCTAATCGCTGCGTCGAGAGACTGCTGGACTCGGTCGTCGAACCCGAGACGAAATTCAAACATACTGTTGGGACGTAAGTGGCTGGCGCCCACATGCAAGGAAGAGCCTATCTCAAGGGACGTTATAGGTCGCCCTCCAGCATCAACAGCGAAAACACCGATCTTCTCACAAGAAGGCGTGCACTGCTGTTCCCAAGAGTGTTTTGCCGTTTTACAACTCGTCATGAAAAATAGCAGTTCAATGAGCAACAGCTTGTTAATGAAAGACATAGTTCTCCTTTTAATTGACAGGAAATCCTTTCGACGCTGCGCGGTTCAGGGAGAATTGCTTTTGCGTCACGCTAATACGCGCGACTCCTTGGCTATGGAGCTCAGTCGTGAATCCTTGGGGTTGTTTGATGAGCATGGTTATAGAATCTTAGATGTGCTTTGCCGAGGCAACTCCTTACATTTATCAAAACGCGACAATTCTTTATCAAGACGCGACATAAGCGCGACCAAACGCGCGAACTCCTGCGGTGCGTAACCAAAGTATCGTTTGAAGTCGCGACAAAAGTTTGACTCGCAGGTGTAGCTCAAGGAGGCAGCTACTTGTTTGTTGGAAAGGCCCTCGGCGAGGAGCGGCGGTGCGAAGCTCATGCGCTCGCGCGTGATCCACGTTTGGGGGGTCGTGCGGAATTGCTCGCCGAAACGCCGCTCCAGAGTGCGCACGACCAACCCGACATGGACCGCCAAAGCCTTTACACGAAAACCCTTTTGCCTGATAACAACCCGAAGGTCGTCCCCTCTGGGAAGATGTGCGCTCACATCATAAATACGTTTGAAACATGCTCGATCTATCAAAAATATGCGAGGTATGGCACCACCATTTTCCAACTCACGGGAACTTCCTCAGACTTGTCCTT
>WNGG01032652.1_pt1 | contig 10609 bp, 9 predicted proteins | sample 5400661 | NCBI WGS metagenome assembly WNGG01 (sample SAMN13153372, study PRJNA577476) | soil metagenome | isolation source: 100 cm soil or saprolite under Garry oak tree replicate 1 | place: USA:California | collected 2016-06-15
GCCGCTCCCTGGCGGAGCGCCTGGCCGCGCGGAGCACCCTGCCCGTGCACGAGGCGGAGGACGGGGAGGCGATCGAGCCGGGGGTGGTCCTGGTCGCCCCCGCGGGCATCCACACCAAGGTGCGGCGCCGCGGCAGCGTGGTCCGGGTGAACCTGGACGAGGAGCCCCACTCCACCCTCCACCGCCCCTCGGTGGACGTGCTCATGGCCTCGGTGGCCAGGGTCTACGGCCCGCGATCGCTCGGGGTGGTGCTCACGGGGATGGGCTCGGACGGCACCGCCGGCCTCGGGGCGATCAAGGACGCGGGCGGCCGCACCCTCGCGGAGAGCGAGGAGAGCTGCGTGATCTACGGCATGCCCAAGGCGGCGATCCAGGCGGGAGTGGTGGGGCGCGCGGTCGCGCTCTCGCGGATGGCCGACGAGATCCGGTCGGCGGTGTAAAATCGCGCCCGGAGCGCACGTGGCGAGATTCCGGGTGCCGGCTTGAGCCTGACAGGGAACCTCGAGGACCTTCCCCTCCTCGACATCATCCAGATCGTCTCCTTCAGCAAGAAGACGGGAGCGCTCTCCATCCGCACCGAGGAGGGCGAAGGGGGGATCGTCTTCCAGGAAGGCTTCGTGATCTGCGCCTTCGCGGCGGACACCGCCCCCCTCGATCGCCGTTTCGGGGCCATGCCCCTGGATCAGCGCGATCAGTTGATCCGCAGCCGCATCGCGATCGCCCTCGAGCACCTCATCCGCCTGCGGGAGGGCCAGTTCAGCTTCAGCCTGGCCGAGCGGCCTCCCGGCCGCCTGGGCGCCCGGGAGATCGCCCTCGAGATGCTGTCGGAGGGGATCATCCCGCAGGGGCTGCTCCTGGACCTCGCCCGGGGGATGGACGAGGATCAGCGCAACTCGACGGCGGCGGTGGAGGCCTCGTTTGCGGAGCCGGAGGAGCCGCCGCCTCCCGCCGGGGGTGCGCCCACTCCCCGTCCGGCCGATGCCGACGCCGCGGCGGTCGCGGCCTTCCTCCGCGGCGGGGAGCCCATCCCCTCCGCCGAGCCGCAGGGCTTCTCGTCGACCATCCCCGTCCCGGTGGTTCCCCCCGCCCCGGGGGTGGCGCCGGCCAAGCCTCCCGTGGCGGCGCCTTCCCCGCCCGCCGCCGGCGCGCTCATCCGCGCGATCCTCCTCGTCGACGACGAGGACGACGTGCGCGACGTCCTGAGCGGCTGGTTCCAGAAAGGCGGCTTCCAGGTCGTGGAAGCGGCGGACCCCGAGACGGCGGTCAAGACGGGGGGGCGGCTCGGGAGGGAAGGGACGCCGTTCATCCTCGTCACCGACCTCGGGATGCCGACCTCGGGCGGCTCCTCGTTCCAGGGCGGCTTCGAGGTGGTGAAGCGGCTCTGGAAGATGAACCTTCGGCCGCCCGTCCTCATGATGACGGAGACCCTCAGCCAGGCGCTCCAGCTTCGCGCCCGGCAGATGGGGATCAAGGCCTTCGTCTTCAAGCCCGGCCTCTCGAAGCTCAACCCGAAGCAGTTCGAGGCCGACCTCGAGGCCTTCGCCCGCAAGATGATGACGGACGTCCTGCCCAAGCTCGCGCGGGTTCCCCGGGCGGAGCGGCCCGCCCGGAAGGCCCCAGGGCCCGGGGGCCCCGCGGGCGCGGCCGGGTCCGCGCCCACCCCGAGCGAGGAGGAGCTGTCCCGCGAGTTCTCGTTCCTGCAGCGGCGGCTGGCCGAGCTGCGCCAGCCCGGCAACGCCAACCAGATCGCGGTGCTGGTGGTGAAGGTGGCCCGGGAGTTCTTCGAGCGCGGGATCCTCTTCCTCGTGAAGAACGAGGAGGCGCGGGGTCTGGGCGGCTTCGGCCTCGCCCCCCGCGGGGAGAGCCTGAACCTGCTGGTGCGCCAGGTGGTGCTGCCGCTCGCCGAGCCCTCGGACCTCCAGGGGGTCGTCCAGCGGGGCAAGTCCTACGTGGGGGCCCTGGCGCCCGGGCGCTGGAGCAACCACCTCATGGGCCGCATCGGCCGTTTCCAGGGAGGGGAGATCGCCCTGCTCCCGCTGGTGGCCCACCGGGAGACCATCGCCGTCCTCTACGGCGACAATCCCGAGACGGGGCGGGAGATCTCCCGCCTCCCCGCCCTGGAGGTGTTCGTCCACCAGGCGGGGATCGCTCTCGAGAACGCGTTTCTGCAACGAAAGCTGAAGTCCTTGGAGGAGGACGGAAGGCAGTGAGGGCGCGATTCACTCGCGCCCGAACGTCTGGGGGGGAGCGCGCATGCGCGCGGGGGGGTGCGTTCGGGTCGGTACCCCCCCGACGCTCTCGATGAGGACAAGGGCTAGAATGTGGTTCGAGGTGCCGTGATGTCCAGCGACGACCCCCACCGGAAGGGGCAGGACTTCTTGCAGATCGTGGCCAAGGCCAAGGAGTTCACGGAAGAGCTCCTGAAGGAGAACGAGCGCCTGCGCTTCAAGATCGCTTCCCTGGAGACCTCCGGGGCCACTGCGGGCTCCGAGGAGCGGAGCAAGGAGCTCATGCGGCGGGTGCGGGAGCTGGAGGAGCGCCTCGCCGAGATGGACGCCCGCTACCGCAAGACCGAGGAGGAGAACAAGGAGTTCGCCGACCGCTACGTCGAGATCGAGGAGCAGAACAACAACCTGGCGAACCTGTACGTGGCTTCCTACCAGCTCCACTCCACCCTCGACTACAAAGAGGTGGTCCGGATAGTCCAGGAGATCGTGATCAACCTCATCGGGGCCGAGGTCTTCCACCTCCTCATGTTCAGCGAGAAGACCCACGCCCTCGAGGTCGAGACCTCGGAGGGCCAGGTCCCCGGCCGGACCACCATCCCCCTGGGCGAGGGGCCGATCGGCAGCTCGGCCCAGACGGGTGAGAACCACTTCGCGGAGTCGGTGGCCCGCCGCGAGCCCTCCCCCTTCGAGGAGCCCCTGGCCGTGATCCCCCTGAAGATCAAGGACACCGTGATCGGGGTCATCTCGATCAACAAGCTGCTCTTCCAGAAGACCGCTTTCACCACCATGGACTACGAGCTCTTCACCCTCCTGGCCGGCCACGCCGCCACCGCGCTCTTCTCGGCCAAGCTCTACTCGGCCTCCGCCCGGAAGCTCACCACCCTCCAGGGCTTCCTGGACATGCTGAAGACCCACCCGAAGTAGGCCCGCGCCGAGGAAGCATCGCCTCCCCGCATATAATGAGAGGGGAGGAGCGTGCATGTCCCAGTCCCAGCCCACGACCCTAGGCGAGCTCAAGCGTTCCGGATGGAAGGGGCGCGTCTCCGTGAAGGAGGAGATGCGGCGGAACCTGCTCCGGAAGCTCGCGGGGAGAGAGGCCCTGTTCCCCGGCATCCTCGGCTACGAGGACTCGGTGATCCCCCAGATGGTCAACGCGATCCTCTCCCGGCACAACATGATCCTGCTGGGGCTCCGGGGGCAGGCCAAGAGCCGGCTCCTGCGCAGCCTCACCACTCTCCTCGATCCCTTGACCCCGGCGGTGGCGGGCTCGGAGATCAACGACGACCCGCTCCGCCCGCTGTCGAAGCAGGCGCGCGACCTGATCGCCGAGCGGGGGGACGAGACCTCGCTGGTGTGGCTCTCCCCCGAGCAGCGTTACGTGGAGAAGCTGGCCACTCCCGACGTGACCATCGCCGACATCATCGGGGACGTGGACCCCATCCGGGCCGCCCGGGGCGGGCACGACCTGGCCAGCGAGCTGACCATGCATTACGGCCTGCTCCCCCGCGCCCACCGCGGGATCTTCGCCTTGAACGAGCTGCCGGACCTCGCGGGCCGCATCCAGGTGGGCCTCTTCAACATCCTTCAGGAGGGGGACGTCCAGATCAAGGGCTACCCGGTGCGGCTGCCCATCGACGTCTGCATGGTCTTCACCGCCAACCCCGAGGACTACACCGCGCGGGGCAAGATCATCACTCCCCTGAAGGACCGCATCGGGAGCGAGATCCGCACCCACTACCCCGCGACCCTCGAGCAGGGCGTCGCCATCACCGCCCAGGAGGCCTGGACGGAGCGGCAGGACGTGCTCCGGGTGCCGCGCTACGTGCGGGAAGTGGTGGAAGGGATCGCCTTCGCGGCCCGCCGCGACAAGAAGATCGACCGGCGGAGCGGGGTGAGCCAGCGCCTCCCCATCAGCGCCCTCGAGAACACGATCAGCAACGCCGAGCGGCGCGCCCTCCGGGCCCGGGAGACCCCCATCGTCCCCCGGGTGTCCGACATCTACGCGGCCCTGCCCTCCCTCACCGGCAAGTTCGAGCTCGAGTACGAGGGGGAGCTGATGGGGGCGGAGAACGTGGCCCGGGAGCTGATCCGGGAGGCGGTGGGCGAAGCCTTCTCGGTCTACCTGGGCTCCGTCAACTTCCGGCCCTGGGGGTGAGCCCCAGCGATCCCGCTCCGGCCCTGGCCTCGGCCGGCGAGTTCATCCTGGAGGGGCTCTACGCCCAGAAGAAGATCGGCCGCAGCGACGACCGCGGCTTCGTGGCCCCCGAGCGCCGGGCCGACAACGAGATCGACCTCGAGCGCCTGGAGCGGCTCCGCAAGATGAAGAAGCAGGTGAACTGAGGCCATGGCCGTCGTCCGCTACCACCGATACGTCGGGGAGCTCTGGGAGGACCTGAACCTCGAGGACCTCGTCTCCGAGCTCTCGGACTTCCTGCTCCAGAGCGGCTTCGGCCACGAGCAAGGGGAGTGGGACGAGGACAACCTCCAGGCCCTCCACGACGCGATCCTCGAAGCCCTGATGCGGCGCGGGCTCCTCTCCGACGAGGACCTGCAGAAGCTCATGGACGACCGGGACGCCCTGGAGCAGTTCCTCCAGAAGACGGTCGAGCGCCTGGTCCGGGAGGAGTACCTGTCCACGACCGAGGGCCAGCCCTTCCACGACCCCACGTCGGGGGGCGGGGTGGGCCCGGCGGGGCCGCCCATCAAGTTCGAGCTGACCGAGAAGACGATCGACTTCCTCGGCTACAAGACGCTGCGCGACCTCCTGGGCTCCCTCGGCAAGTCCTCCTTCGGCCGCCACGACACCCGGGACCTGGCCACCGGAGTCGAGGCCTCGGGCCCCTCGAAGGAGTACGAGTTCGGGGACACCCTGAACCTGGACGTGAGCGGCACCCTGCTGAACGCGGTGGCCCGCGAGGGGCTCGGGGTGCCCTTGAACGTCGACTACAAGGACCTGCTCGTCCACCAGGCCGAGTACCAGTCCTCCTGCGCGACCGTGGTCATGCTCGACTGCTCGCACAGCATGATCCTGTACGGGGAGGACCGCTTCACCCCCGCCAAGAAGGTGGCCCTCGCCCTCTCGCACCTGATCCGCTCCCAGTACCCAGGGGACAGCCTGAACCTCGTGCTCTTCCACGACTCCGCGGAGGAGGTGCCGCTCTCCCAGCTCGCGCGGGTGCGGGTGGGCCCCTACTACACCAACACCCGGGAAGGCCTGCGCCTGGCCCAGCGCATCCTCGGCCGCCAGCGCAAGGACATGAAGCAGATCGTGATGATCACGGACGGCAAGCCCTCGGCCCTCACCGAGAGCGACGGCCGGATCTACCGCAACCCCTTCGGCCTCGACGCCCGGGTGGTGGCCCTCACCCTCAAGGAAGTGGCGAACTGCAAGCGCCAGGGGATCCTGGTGAACACGTTCATGCTGGCCCGCGACCGCGACCTGGTGGCCTTCGTGAAGAAGGTCACCGAGATGTGCCGGGGCAAGGCCTACTTCACCACTCCCTACAGCCTGGGCCAGTTCGTCCTCATGGACTACCTGAACAAGAAAGTGCGCACCGTCCACTGAGGCGCACCCCCGACCAACGGCCATGAAGCTGCTCCAGGAGGAGTTCGAGCACCCCACCCAGGTGAGCCGCGTGCGGCTGCGGATCTTCCAGTTGCCGGAAGGCTTCCTCGTGACCGAGGAGCGACAGGGCTCCACCACCGTGTTCAGCACCCTCGGCCTCTTCGACCGTCGTGAGGCGGCCGAGGCGCGCGTGCGCGACCGGGCCGCGCAGCTCGCCGCCCAGCGCTACCGGAAGGTCCAGCCCGCGGCCATCGGCCGCCCGACTCCGGCAGCACCCGCCGGATAGAATGGTGAAGCCCTCGCTCGTCTGGTTGATCCTCGCGCGGGGGGCCCTCGCTGCGGCAGCCCCCGGCCCGCCGGCGGCGGCCCAGATTCCTTCCTCGCCGGTCTCGTTCGGGGTGTTCACCGCACGCTTCACCACCGACGGAGCCTTCACCCTCGAGGGCGATCGCTGGCCCTCCTTCAAGGGATCCTGGAAGGCGGACGGCGAGGCGATCGAGCTTCTGACCTCCGGAGGACCCGACGGTTGCGACGGTCCGGGGCGCTACCGGTTTCGCCTGGACGGCGGTCGATTGAGCCTCGACCTCGTCTCGGACGGCTGCGCGCCGCGCCGGATGATCCTCGACCGCAGCACGTGGAGCCCGCCGGGGGAGAAGAAGAGCGTGGCGGAGCGGCGGATCGTGCGCACCGCCTCCGGGCGCCCGGCGGCGCGGTCGAAGGCCGAGCCCGAGGCGGCCAGTTGGCCGACCTTTCGGGGGCCTCAGGCCTCGGGTGTCCGCGACGGGCAGAACCTCCCGGACACCTGGGACGGCAAGAGCGGCGAGCACGTCCTGTGGCGCGTGCCGATCGCGGGACTGGCGCATTCCAGCCCCGTCGTCTGGGGCCAGCGCATCTTCGTGACGAGCGCCGTCAGCAGCAGAGGGAGCGCGACGTTCCGTCCCGGCCTCTACGGCGACGGCGACGCTTCCGACGACCGCTCCCGACACCGTTTCCTGGTTCAGGCGATCGACAAGCCCACGGGCCGGATGGCCTGGGAGCGCGTCGCCTACGAGGGCGAGCCGATCGACAAGCGCCACATCAAGTCCACCTACGCGAGCGCGACCCCCGCGACCGACGGCCGTGTCGTCGTCGCCTGGTTCGGCTCCCAGGGCGTGTACGCCTACGATCTGGAGGGCCAGCTCCTCTGGAAGGTCGATCTGGGCCGCATCGACCTCGGGGCCTACGACGTCCCGACATTCGAATGGGGACCGGCCAGCTCGCCCATCCTGTGGAACGGCCTCGTGATCCTGCAGTGCGACACCCAGGCCGACTCGTTCCTGCTCGCTCTCGACGCCGAGACGGGCGAGCAGGTGTGGAAGACCGAGCGTGACGAGCTTCCGTCCTGGGGCACCCCGACCGTGGCGACGACGCCGGGGGGAGCGGAGCTGGTCACCAATGCCTCGAACTTCATTCGCGGCTACGATCCGCGCACTGGACGGGAGCTCTGGCGGCTCGGGGGCAGCTCGAAGATCACGGCTCCGACGCCGATCTTCGGGGAAGGCCTGTTCGTCGTGGCCAGCGGCCGCGGCCCCGAGCGCCCGGTGTTCGTGCTGCGGCCCGGGGCGCGCGGCGACCAAACCCTCGCGGACGGCCAGTCGAGCAACGGAGCCATCGTCTGGAGCCGTACCGGCCGCGGCTCCTACATGCCGACTCCTCTCATCTACCGCGGCCTCTTGTACGTGCTCGCCAACAACGGCGTGTTCGATGCCTACGACTTGCGCACGGGCGAGGAGGTCTATCGGCAGCGGCTGCCCCACATCGGGAGCGGCTTCAGCGCCTCGCCGGTCGCCGCCGACGGCAAGATCTACCTCTCGAGCGAGGACGGCGAGGTCCTGGTCGTGGCCGCCGGCCGTGAGTTCAAGCACATCGCCACGAACTCGATGGGCGAACTACTCATGGCCACCCCGGCGCTCTCGGAGGGCGTGCTGTACCTGCGCTCGTCGGCGAGCCTGTTCGCGGTCGGGCGCCCGCGTTAGCTCACGTAGCGCGGGATCCGGGCCTCGCCTCTCGCCTCCGCCAGGGCCAGGCGGACCGCGCCCAGCGCGGGCTCCGCGGTGAGCCGCCGCACCCCGGCCTGGGGTGCGATCGCGGGCAGCCGGCGGTGCAGTTCCTCGGCCAGCCAGGGGACGCCCTGGAAGACCCCGCCCGCCAGCAGGAAGTCGAAGGCCTCCTCCCGGATGACCAGCCGGTCGGCCACCGACCGTGCCGCCGCGACCAGCTCGTGGGCCGCCTGCTCGAGTATCCGGGTGGCGATCTCGTCGCCCTCGTCCCGCGCCTCCGCCGCGGCGTGGGCAACCTTGGCCAGCACGTGGTGGCGCATCTGCCGGTCGTAGACCTCGCGGATCAGGTCGGAGGGCCTCGCCACCCCGAAGTGGGCCAGCACCTTTTCGGTGAGGGCGGTCGCGGGACCGCGGCCGTCCGCCGCCCGCGCCACCGCCCGCAGCGCGAGGGTGCCGATCCAGTAGCCGCTCCCCTCGTCGCCCAGCAGGTAGCCCCAGCCGCCCGCGCGCGCGGCCATCCCGCGGGCGTTCCTTCCGTAGACGATCGAGCCCGTGCCGCAGATGATCACGACCCCGGGGTCGTCGCCGACACCGGCCACCAGCGCTACCAGGGCATCGTTCACCACGACCGTGCGCGTCTTGGCCCCGATCCGGCGCATGATCCCGCGGACGATCTGCCCGTCCCCTTCGCGGTCCACTCCGGCCATGCCCAGGCAGATGGCCTCCACCGCGGCGGCTCGGCTGCCGAGCGCCTCGTCCATCACCGTGTGCAGGACCTTCTCCACCCCCAGCTCGCCCTCCGTCTGGAGGTTCGCGCCCCCCGCCCGGCCCTCGCCCAGGACCTGGCCGTCCCCGTCGGCCAGGTAGCAGACCGTCTTGGTGCCGCCCGCATCGATGCCCAGGACGTGCATCGGGCTCAGAGCTGGCCGAAATGGACCAGCTCGATCCCCTCTTCGCGGACGGCCCGCCGCGCCTCCTCCCGCGTCAGCACCTCCAGCTCCCGCGTGCGGGGCTCGGCGTAGCCGCTCCCCGCCCGCAGCTCGTCGTCCACTACCGCGGGGTGGCACATCAGCTCGGTGGCCCCGGGCTCGAGGCGGCGGAGGATTCGCAGCAGCCCCTCGAGGGTGGCGGCATCGCCGAAGAAGTCCTCGACGAACCGGTCCGTGGTCTTGATCCCCTCGCGCCGGAGCCGCCCCGCCATCTCCGTCGACGCGTTCCGCACCGGCCTTCCCGTCTCCTTGCCGAGGGCCACGATCGCGTCGAGGACGGCGGCCGTGCGGTGGGAGTGGTGGTGGCTGTCGAAATGGGTGGGCAGGCGGCCCATGATCCGCTGGAAGCGCGCGAGCTGGGCCCGAGCCTCCGCCAGGACCTCGGCGGGGTCGGGATCGCGGAGACCCTCGGGCTTGCTCGGCAGGCGGCCGGAGGCGTCCACCATGCTCGGGAGACGCTCCGGAGGCAGGGCCGACGGTCCGCCCGTGAGCTGCACGTGGAGGCCGATCCCGAGGCCGGGGTTCTCCCGCGCGATCACCGCCACCGCTTCCGCCGCCGGATAGTTCACCATCAGGGTGGCGCTGGTCACTCCCGCTTCCCCGAGGGCCCGCTCCATGAGGTCGGCGACCGATCCCCCCACGTAGTAGCGCACCTCGAGCGCGTCGAACGCGTCCACGACCGGGCCGAGCGCCGCCAGCAGCTCCGGCTGCTTCACCCTCGCCTTTTCGCGAGGTCACGCCGGAGCTCCGCGGCCAGCTCGGGTCCGTAATGCAGGTCGACGAAACGCAGCCCGACCTCTTCTTCACCGGCACCGGGGAGCGCCCTCCGGATGGCGGCGCGGGCGAGGCCGATGACGGAGCTGCTCATCGAGAGCGCGAGCTGGACGCGACGGGCGACCGTCGCCCGACGCAAGAGCTCGAGCTGCGCCCTCTCGGCGTCGGGGTCGGTGTCGATCGAGCGGGCCCTCGTCAGCCTGGCGCCTCCTCCCGCGGGTCTCATCGACGAGTCATTCTAGCTCGGCCACGCCCGAGGGTTCGCGGACCCGGTGGAGCCCGGCCCCGCGGGCGCCCGCTCTCAGCTCGCGGCGGCCGCAGGGACCGCCTTGCGGAAGCGGAAGGTCTCGCCGTCGGGCTCCACCACCACCGTGTCGCCCTCGGCGAAGCGGCCGGCCAGCACGTCCACCGCCAGGGGGTTCTCGATCATGCGCTGGATCGTCCGCTTGAGCGGACGCGCGCCGAAGACCGGGTCGTAGCCGCGCTCGGCCAGGGCCACCCGCGCCGCCGGAGTCAGCTCGAGGGTGAGCTTGCGCTGGGCAAGGCGCTTCTGCAGGTCCTGCACCTGGATGTCCACGATCTGCTGGATCTGCTCCCGGCCGAGGGCCCGGAAGGTCACGATCTCGTCGATCCGATTGAGGAACTCCGGCCGGAAGGTGCGGCGGAGCGCCTCCATGAGCTTGTCCTTGAGCCGGTCGTCCGAATCCTCGCGTCGCGCCATCTCCTGGATGAGGTCGGAGGCCACGTTGCTGGTCATGATGAGGACCGCGTTGCGGAAGTCCACCGTGCGCCCCTTGCCGTCCGTGAGGCGGCCGTCCTCCAGCACCTGCAGGAGCACGTTGAAGACGTCGGGGTGGGCCTTCTCGACCTCGTCGAAGAGGACCACCGCGTAGGGCCGCCGGCGGATGGCCTCCGTGAGCTGGCCGCCCTCGTCGTAGCCGACGTAGCCCGGAGGCGCGCCGATCAGGCGGGCCACCGTGTGCTTCTCCATGTACTCGGACATGTCGAGGCGGA
>WNGG01009528.1_pt1 | contig 10608 bp, 8 predicted proteins | sample 5400661 | NCBI WGS metagenome assembly WNGG01 (sample SAMN13153372, study PRJNA577476) | soil metagenome | isolation source: 100 cm soil or saprolite under Garry oak tree replicate 1 | place: USA:California | collected 2016-06-15
AGCGCCTGTCGGTCTCGGCGGCTGCACCGACGGCCAGGACGTGTTCGTACGCGGCGGGATATTCCGTGGGATTGCCGTTGGCGTAGTCGTTGCCCATCGCCGCCACGACGGTGACACCGGCACGTTCGAGGCGATCGAAGAGCAGCTGCTCCGCCTGCGACGGCTGCGTGCCACCGAGCGAGAGGTTGAGGACCTTCGCACCCGACGCGGCGACCGCGTTCAGCGCGCGCAGGAAGCTCGTCCCGTCGACGTAGAAGCTCCCCTCTACCGGCCGATCGGGAAAGACCTTCCACATCGCGAGCCGGCAGCCCGCGACACCGACGACGCCCGCCTCGTTGTTCGCGCGAGCGGCGATGATCCCGCTCACGTGGGTTCCGTGGCCGACGACATCGGTCGCGCCCGCGCCCTCGTGGTCGTACGTCGCCACGGCGCCGTCGAGATCCGGATGCGCACCGTCCACACCGGTGTCGCAGATGGCGACCGTGACATCGCTCGGCGCCGGCCGATCTGATTCGAACCAGCGAATCGCACGCAGGCCCCACTGACGATTGCGTCTCGGATCGGCAGTCGCGGCCGCGGACAGCCAGCGCGCGGGCACCTGCTCGGCGAACGCAGTCCCCGGCGACGACTCGACGCGCCGCAGCAACTCCGGCGAGACGGTCTGGGCCAGCTCCACCAGCGTCATTCCCCGGAGCTCGTCGGTGTCGGAATCGAACAAGGGCTCGACCCGGTGCGCGCCGGCCTCGCGGATGAGCCAATCGAATGGTTCGGAGACGGCCGCGGCGCTTGCGTGCAACGCCTCGGAATGCACGCGCACGACGACCTGTCTCGGCATGAACTCCAGGCGCGCCTCCGGCGGCGCTTGGAACGTCGCGACGTCGCTCTCGAGCGGCGCGGTCACCTTGCCGCGACGCTAACGCACGAGTGTCAGGAATCCGTGAGCGCCAGGTGAGCGTCTTCAGGATGCAGATCTTGGGCATCCGCTTCGGCGACATGGCACGCCACCAGTCGGCGCACTCCGATCGGCCGCAGCCTCGGAGTCTCCACTTCGCAGCGCCCGATCGCGAACGGGCAGCGAGGCTGGAAGCGGCAACCCTCGCCGGGATCGATCACCTTCGGCGGCTCGCCGACGTCCGTCTTGTCGGAGACGCGAAGCTCCGCGCGCGGATCGGGCACAGCAGAGAGCAGGAGCTGCGTATACGGATGCTTCGGGCGCTGGAGCACGTCCTCGGTCGGCCCCTCCTCGACGAGGTGGCCGGCGTACATCACAAGCACGCGGTCGGCGATATAGCGCGCGCTCGCCACGTCATGCGTGATGTAGAGGAACGACACGCCCTCACGCTCTCGCAGCTCGCTCATCAGGTTGAGGATTCCGATCCGGATCGAGACATCCAGCATCGACACCGGCTCGTCGGCGATGATCAGCTTCGGCCGGAATGCGAGCGCCTGCGCAAATCCAACACGCTGCCGCTGTCCGCCGCTCAGCTCGTACGGGAACCTCCGCGCGGCCGCGCCCGACGGAACGAGGCCGACCGCATCCAGTACCCGCTCCACCTCGAGTCGCCGCCCTTTGTGGCCGAGCCCGCGACGATGGAGCCTGACGGCGCGGCCGATCGCGTGCGCAATCCGGTACGCCGGGTTGATCGAGCTGTACGGGTCCTGGAAGACCATCGGCACGTCGCTGCAGTACGCCAGGCGTTGCCGGCGCGAGCGCATTCGGCTGAGCGGCTTCCCTTCGAAGTAGATCTCGCCGCTCGTAGGCTTGTACACGCGCGCGAGCAGCCGGGCGATCGTGCTCTTCCCACTGCCGCTCTCGCCGACCAGCGCGACGATCTCGCCCCTGCCGATGGTGAGATCGACGTCGTCGACGGCGTGCAGCATCTGCCTGGAGAGGAGCTTGCCGACGCGAAAATGGCGCGTGAGGCCGTCCGTGCGGAGCAGCGGCTCGCTCACGCCGCTCCCTGCGAGGCGGTCGCGAGAGCGTCCTCGGGCACCTCGCCGTTCTCGTAGAGGACACAGCGCACGAGGTCGCGCTCGACGTGGAACAGCGGCGGCACTGCCGACGTGCAGCGCGGCATCACGTGGGGACAGCGGGGCGCGAAGCGGCAACCCGACGGGGGCCGAGAGAGGTCCGGCGGTGTCCCGGGGATCCCGGCCAGTTGAACCCTCGGCCCGTGAATGGACGGGAACGCATCCAGCAGCGCCCGGGTGTAGGGATGGCGTGGGTGCTCGAAGATCTGCCGCGTCTTTCCGAACTCCGCCACCTGGGCTGCGTACATGACGAGCACGCGGTCGGAGAAATGACTCACGAGCGACATGTCGTGTGTGACGAAGACGACTGCGAACCCGAGCTTCTGCTGCAACTCCTTGATCTGCACCATCAACGAGCGCTGCGCGACGACGTCGAGCGCCGACGTCGGCTCGTCCATGATGATCAGGTCGGGCGTGAAGAGGAGCGCCATCGCGATCATCGCGCGCTGCCGCATCCCACCCGAGAGCTGGTGCGGATAGCTGTCGAGATGCACGGGGTCGATCGAGACGAGTCGCAGCACTTCCTTCGAGCGGTCCTCGATCTCCGTCGCGGTCAGGTTCGAATGGGCTTTGCAGGCGTCACGCATCTGCGCCCTGATCGTCAGCACCGGGTTGAGCGCGTTCATGGCGCTCTGCATGACCACCGAGAACTCCCGCCAGCGGACGTGCCGCAACTGACGTTCGGTCAGCGCCACCAGGTCACGCCCCTGGAAGAGGATCTCGCCGCCCATGATCTGGCCGGCGAACGGCGGGCCGAGCAGTCGCGCGATCGCGTACAGCAGGGTCGACTTGCCGCAACCGGACTCGCCGACGATGCCGAGAAACTCGCCTCGGCCGACGTCGAGGTCGACGTCGTCGACCGCCACCACGGGCCCGTCGTCGGAGGCGTACGCGACCGTCAGCCCGCGGACCTCGAGAATGCGGTCCGGCTCCGCCGAAACGTCCGGCGGCACCGGCGCTCCGCTCGCCGCGGCGTCGATCGGCCGGTCGAGGCGCCGCATGCGCAGCGCCGGGTTGCTGATCTCGTCGAACGCGTAGTTGAGCAGGGCGAAGGCGGCGCCGAGCCCGGCCACGCAGATGCCAGGCATGATCGCCCAGAGCACCATGTTCGCCCCGAGCGCCTCGTTGTTCTCCGCCCAGTAGAGCATCGTGCCCCAGCTCTGGCTGTTCGGATCGCCGAGCCCGATGAACTGCAGGCCGGCGGCGGCAAGCACGGCGTACAACGCACCGCCGAGGAAGGTCGCGACGATCAGCGACGTCATCGTCGGGAGAATCTCGAACACGATCACGTACGACTTCCGCTCGCCCCTCACCCGCGCCGACTCGAGAAAGTCACGTGTGCGCAGCGAGAGCGTCTGCGAGCGGAGCTGGCGCGCGCCGTAGGACCACCCGAGCGCCCCCAGCACGATGACGAGCGTGAACAGGCCGGAGTTCTTCTCGTACGCCGCGATCACGATGATCAGCGGGAAGATCGGGATTACGAGCAGCACGTCGGTGACGAGAGAGAGCACGCCGTCCGCGATGCCGCCGAGATATGCGGCCGAGACTCCGATCAGGACGGCGAGAACGGTCGCAAGCCCGCCGACGCCGAAGGCGATGATCACGGACTGCCGCGTGCCCCAGATCAACTGGGAGAGGACGTCCTGTCCGTAGGCGGTCGTTCCGAACCAGTGGTGGGCGGACGGGCCAAGAGCCGGCTGGTAGACCTCTGCCTGTGGATCGTGCGGCGCGATCTGCCCGGGGAAGATCGCCAGCACGAGGAAGAACGCCAGCAGGATCACACCCGCAAGTGCCTTGCGATTGCGTCCGACTGCCCGCCAGAGATCCGCGCCGTACCCGCGCCGCGCCTCGGCGAGCGGTGGATCGGGCCCCGGTGTCGCGGTCGGTTCCGCTGCGGTGATCGCCGTCACGAGCGGTCGCGCGTCCGGGGATCGAGCACGGCGGTCGCGCCGTCGGCGACGAGGATCGCCAGGAGCACCGCCACGGTGAGCAGTAGGAACAACGCCTGCATCAGCGCGTAGTCCTGGTTCTCGACCGATTGCAGGAACATCCAGCCGACGCCGGGGTAGTTGAAGACGAACTCGACGAGGATCGCGCCGCTGACGACGAAGCCAAGCGACATCGCGAAGCCCGCGAGGTTCGGCAGGATCGCGTTGCGCCCGGCGTACGTCCACATGATCCGCCACGGCTTCAACCCCTTCGCCCTCGCCATGCGCACGTAGTCCTCTGCCAGCACGGAGATTGTGTTGTTGCGCATCGTCAGGATCCAGCCGCCGATCGAGGTAACCAGGATCGTGAACGCCGGCAGGATCGAATGCCGAAGGACGTCGCCGATGAACGTCCACGACCAGCCGACGGTCGTCTGGACGTCGTAGCCGCCGCTCTCCGGCACCCAGCCGAGCTTGATCGAAAAGAACCAGATCGCGAGCAGCGCGAGCCAGAAGTACGGGAACGCCGAGGTGATGACGAAGATCGGCGGTAGCGCGCCGTCCAGGAATCCGCCGCGCCGCCACGCGGCGACCAGCCCGATGAAGGTGCCGAGCAGGAAGGCGAGGATGGTCGTCAGGCCGACGAGTCCGAGCGTCCACGGCAGCGCCTGCAGAACCTGGTGGCTGACGGCGTCAGGAAAGAACGTGAGCGAGATGCCGAAGTGCCCGCGGGCGATATTGCCCAGATAGGTGAAATACGCGGCGACCAGGCTCTGGTGCGTGTGAATGCCGAACGCGATCTCGAGCGCGTGCAGCGCCTGCGGCTGGATGCGGCCCTTGTAGCGGCTCATCATCGCCAGGGCCGCATTCCCGGGCATGAGGCGCGGGATGAGGAAGTTCAACGTCACCGCCGCCCACAGGGTCACGACGAAGAACCCCAACCTGCGGAGGACGAACCTCATCTCTCGCGCCTCATGCCCGGGTCCTAGCTCATCTCATTTCGGCCTCAGGTGCATGGCCAGGACGCCCCAGTCGGGAATCTCGTACGCCGCCGGCTTCGCGTACGGATCGCTCTGGGTCACCCAGCCGGTGATGCTCTTGGTGTTGTACTGGTACCAGTCGACGCCCTCGGTGACCGGAATCACCGGCACGTCGTTGACCATCGCCGCCTCCAGCTGTTTCACGATGGCGAGCTGCTTCGCCGAATCGGTCGTCGCGCCGTACTGCTCGATCAGCCTGTCGACGGCCGGGTTGTAGTACCGCTCCCAGTTCGACGACGCCGTCTTGCCGATCGGGGCCGAGTTCTTCGAGTACAGCAGCTGGCGCAGCTCGTAGTACGGCGCCGGGCCGCCGGACTCGTTGCCGTTGTACATGAGCTGGAACTTGCCGTTGTACGCGTCCGAATCGAACGTCGTGCTCGACAGGTTCTCGGGCGTGATCTTGATCCCGACCGCCTTGAGCTGCTGCTGGATCACCTGGACCGACGCGACCCAGTCGGAGTACCCGCCGATGTTGAGAATCCTGAACGACAGCGGCTTGCCGGACTTCGTGTGGAACACGCCGCCCGACTTCTTGAAGCCCGCCTGCTGCAGGATCGAGATCGCCTTTGCCGGGTTGTAGGTGATCTTGCTCGCAAGGCCCTTGTCGAGCCAGCTGCTGAACGTCGGCGTGACGATCCCGGTCTGGTTCGACGCCGGCTCGTAGCCGTATTCGCCGATCCGAGAGACCTTGCCGCGGTCGATCGCGTACGCGATCGCGCGGCGCACGGCGACGTTGGACAAGATCGGGTCCTTCAGGTTGATGAAGATGTTCACGTTGACGAGCGGCGGGAACCAGTAGTGGTTGTCCGAGCTCTTCGACGAGTAGTACGCCTTGATGTTCGGGATGAACTGACTCCCCCACTGCGCCTTCCCGCTCGCGAGCTGCTGGTTCGCCGGATCGTTTGACGTGAATGCCGGGTAGTAAATCGTGTCGATCTTCGGCAGCCCCTTCTGCCAGTAGCCCGAGTTCTTCGTGTACTTGATCACTTGCGGCGAGCACGAGCTCATCTTGAACGGGCCGGTGCCGACCGGATGCGTCTCCTTGTACGTGACTGGGTTCTTGATCTTCGACCAGATGTGCTTCGCCACGATCGGCGTCTGTGCAGCGATGTAGTAGAAGTACGGCACCGCGGACGTCTTGAACTTGAAGACGACTTTGTTGCCCTTCTTGCTGACGCTCTTCAGCACGGCCCAGTCGGCGGTGAGATCGAGGGCCGGGTTCTTCTTCAGCAGCTGGTAGGTGAAGATGACGTCGTCGGCGCTGAACGGCTTGCCGTCCGTCCACTTCACGCCCGAGCGGATCGTGAACGTGAGCGTCTTGTTCCCTTTGCCCCACTTGTAGCTCGACGCGAGCCAGTTGGTGGTCGCACCGCTCTTGAGGCCGTTCACGAACACCAGCTCTTCGTACACGGGCCCGAACGAGAGGGAGTTGACGTCCCCGTTGAACGGACTGAATCCGCACGTCCACGTCGTGCCCTGCTCGTTCGAGATCGTCACGGAAGTGGCACCGGACACGCTGCGTGCGGTCTTCCCTCCGGCGGTGCCGAAGCCGGACCAAACAGCTGCGCCGACGATGACCAGCGCCGCGAACAACAGCATTCGCCTCATGATCGACTCCTTCCCAGTCGTCTGCGGCGCCCACGCGCCCGGTCGTTGTTGCTGCTCTGCACGTTCATGCACCTGCCTCCTGTCCGATTCGCGCCGAGCGAGCGCCGAGCTCGCGGCGTAGGCGTTCCCTCGCGCTTCCGTCCGCGCCGAGCTCGTCGAGACCCAGCAACGCCGCGCCGACGATCGGCGGCGAGGCGGTGGACTTCACGGTTGCCGACGGAGCGATCTCGGCGACCCGCTCGGCAACGGCGCCGACGAGCGCGTCGCCGGCCGCGGCGATCAGACCGCCGCCGAGGAGGACTTCCGCGGCCTCGCCCGTCAACCCGAGCCGCGCCAAGGCGACACGAACGAGTGCGGCGATCTCGTCGGCGAGCCGCTCCACGATCCCGGCTGCGACCGCATCGCCCCGCGCCTCGGTCACGACGACCGGGGCGAGCTCGGTCACCCGCGTCCTCGCGATCCGTCCGCGATGAATCGCCTCCGCGAGCTCGGTCGGGGTGCGGAGACCGAAGTGCCTCGGCACCGCCTGCTCGAGCCTTGTGCGCGGGCCGCGGCCGTCCTCGCTACGGGCTGCAGCCCACACGCCGGCAAGGCCGACGTCGTAGCCGCCGCCCCAGTCACCGGTGATCTCCCCGAGCGCGGGGAACCTGATCTGCCGGCCGTCGGTCCCCACCCCCAGGCAGTTGATTCCGGACCCGCAGACGATCGCGACGCCCCAGCCCCGCTCCGTTCCGGCGCGCAGCACGGCGAACGTGTCGTTGCCGACCGAGACCTTCTTCGCCAGGCGGCGCTGGACCACCGCCGCCTGAACATCGTGCTCGTCGCTCGGAAAGTCGACGCCGGCGAGGAGCAGTTGTGCAACGTCTGCGATCGGCCCGCGTCCGTTCGGCAGGCCGGCGTCCCGGATCGCCGTCGCGAGCAGCTCTTCGAGGACACGGACGCACCCGTCGACGCCGAGGTGGTGAGGAGAGCTTTGCGGGCCACGGACGAGCGCAAGCGCCTCGCCGTCCGCTCGCACGAGGGCCAGATCCGTCTTGAAGTTGCCGCCGTCGACGGCGAGGACGACGGCCATCACGCGAGCGCCTTCCCCTGGAACTGCGGCAGGTAGTCGGCGCCGCTCGTGAGGAGAAGGTCGACGAGCTCGTCCGCCTGCGGCACCTGTCCGATCAGCGGATGGGCGAGCAGAGCCTTGTGCACGAGCATCCGATCGCCGGCGATCGCGGCCCCCGCGGCCAGCCGTTCGTACGCCGCGACATGCTGAACGAGGCCCAGCAGCTCCGGAGCGAGCGGAGGCTGCGGCAACGGGACGGGACCCTCCCGTCCGATGCGCGCCGGCAGCTCGACGACGTCATCGGCGGCCAGGCCCTCGATCGCGCCCTCGTTGCGAACGTCGACCACCTGCACGTCGCCGTCTCCCGTCGACAGCGATGCGACCAGCTGCGTGGCGGCCTCGCTGTAGTACGCGCCGCCACGCTGCTCGAGCAGCTTCGGCTTCGTCGTCAACGAAGGATCCCGGTACAGCCGCAGCAGCTCGCGCTCGATCTCGGCGACGGTCGTTGCACGCGGGACGCCGTCGCGCTGCTCCGCGAGGACTTCGTCGTGGAAGTAGAAGTAGCGCAGGTAGTAGGAGGGAATCGCGCCCAGCTCCTCGAGCACCGCCCGGGGTTGCCCGGCCTGCTCGGCCAGCGCGTCGCCGTGATCGGCGAGGATCTCGGTCAGCACGTCACGTCCGTCGACCTGCACTGCGCGGACCCACGTCAGATGGTTCAATCCGACCTGATCGACCAAGACGCGCTCAGGCGCGAGGTCGAGCAGGCGGGCGATCAGCCGTTGCACGCCGATCGCGACGTTGCAGAGCCCCACGGCGCGATGTCCGGCGTCGCGAAGCGCACGTGTGACGATGCCGACCGGATTCGTGAAATCGACGATCCACGCCCCGTCAGCCGCGAGCTCACGTGCACGCGCCGCAATCTCGAGCACGACGGGCACCGTTCGCAGCGCCTTGCCGAGTCCGCCGGCCCCGGTCGTCTCTTGACCGATGCAGCCGCACGCGAGGGGCACGGTCTCGTCGGTCAATCGTGCGGCCTGCCCCCCGACACGCAGCTGCACGAGGACGAACGACGCGCCGTCGAGCGCGCGGTCGAGATCGTCGGTGACGTCGAGCTTGCCGGGGTAGCCGGCCGCAGACAGCATCCTGTCGGCGAGCCCGCCCACGACCTCGCGGCGCTCCGCGTCGATGTCGTGGAGCACCAGTTCGCGGAGGTCGATGCGCTCGCGCTCGCGCGTGAGGCCCGCCACGAGCTCGGGCGTGTAGGTCGAGCCGCCGCCGACGACGGCGAGCTTCACGGCCGCGCGTCTAGTAAGGAACCCAAACCAGAAGCGACTCTATGCCCGAGGACGGCCCAGAGTCAAGCTGGATCAGAGGGCGAATCGGTTAGTGTTCTTCACAAGATGTCCTCGACGCGTGCGACGCCGCCTCTGCTCAAGGACCTCAACGAGCGGACCGTGCTCGAGGCGATCCGGGCGGCGGCGCCAATCTCGCGCGCGGAGATCTCCCGCCGTGCGGGCATCTCGAAGCCGACCGTCTCACTTGCGCTCCGCTCGCTCGCGGAGGCCGGGCTCGTGCGCGAGGCGGCCCGTGGGCCCGACGGCCCGAGCTACGGGGCCGTCTTCTTCGAGCCCGTGCCGGACGCCGCGTTCGTCCTGGGGCTCGACCTCGGCTCGCGCTTCCTGCGGGGTGCGGTCTGCGATCTCGCCGGACAGATCCGGGCGCGGCAGGACGTCGAACTGCGCGGCACGGACGCGAACGGCGCGCTCGACGCAATCGCCGCGCTCCAGGCGTCGCTCGTCGAGGCGGCGGCGCTGCCGGCCGACCGGATCGACGGCGTCGTGCTCGGGTTTCCCGGCGTCGTCGAGACGGCAACGAGAACGCTCCGCCTGACGACGCCGTACATTCGGGGGCTGGAGGGGCGCGCGTTCGGCACGGAAGTCGAGACGCGCCTCGGACTGGCCGTCACCCTCGAGAACGACATCAACCTGGCCGCAGTCGGCGAACGGTGGGCAGGCGTCGCGCGCGGCGTCGACGATTTCGCGTTCCTCTCGATCGGAACCGGCACGGGGATGGGCCTCGTCCTCGGCGGCGAGCTTCACCGGGGGAACCACGGCGCGGCGGGTGAGGTCGACTGGGCACTGGCGGGCATCGGTGCAGACGTCGATCCCTCGGCCGAAGGCGCGGCGAAGCTGGCCGCTGAGCTTGCCTGGAACGGGACCGGCGCCACTGCGCCGCCGTACGACGCGCGCGACATCTTCGTCGCCGCGCGCCGCGGCGACGAGCTCGCAGGCACGATCGTCGAAGAGATCGCACGGCGGATCGCAACGCACATCGCACCGATTGCGGCAGTCGCCGATCCCGCGCTGGTCGTCCTCGGCGGCGGTCTCGGCATGAACGGCGACCTGCTGCTCGAGCCGGTACGTGCGCTGCTGGAGCAGTGGCTCCCGTACCCCCCTCGGGTCGAGATCTCGAGCCTCGGCGAGAACGCCGTGCTCATGGGCGCCGTTGCGACCGGGCTTCAGGCCGCGCTGGACAACGTCTTCGTCAACCGTTCGCGGTAGGCTGCGCTGCATGAAAGGTGCGTCGAAGCCCAAGAAGGGCGCCAAGAAGCAGGCGCAGAAGTCGCTGAAGCAGCGGCGCGCCGAGAAGAAGGCCGCGGCCGAGAAGAAGTTCGGCTCCGGCTACTAGAGCGCGCGTCGGGCGACCACGCCGCGCCTACGCGATCTGGTTGCCGCTCGCGTCGACGATCAGCTTCAGGTGCGTCTCGAAGATCGGCGGGCCGCCGTTGCCGCGGATCACGTTGTCCTTCAGCAGCAGCGTGCCGGCGCCGCCGTCCTGACCTCCGGCGAGCACGATGCCGGCACGCTTCGGCGGCGTCGGCTTGTTCGAGTTGCGCACGATCGTGTTGCCGCTGATCTCGAACTCGGTTGCGACCACGGCCGGCCCTTCG
>WNGG01028390.1_pt1 | contig 10608 bp, 9 predicted proteins | sample 5400661 | NCBI WGS metagenome assembly WNGG01 (sample SAMN13153372, study PRJNA577476) | soil metagenome | isolation source: 100 cm soil or saprolite under Garry oak tree replicate 1 | place: USA:California | collected 2016-06-15
ATTCTGGGTTGCCGATCAGCTCCAGATTCAGGTCAATTCCTGCCAGTTCCGCCGCCCGCGTCAGATGATCCGCAACTGTCGCAGGCCGGTGCCTTCTCGGCGTGGCTGGCCGGCGAGCGCGAGTAATATCCCGCAGCTGATCGGCCACTTGCTCGAGCGCGTCGATTGCGGCGGGGGTGCCGCCCGCGTGCGGCTTCCCCTCCTTCAGAATGGCGATCCCTACGGCCAGACCGGCCGCAGCCTCGTGGAGCCGTGCCGCAAGCTCCATATCTCCCGTCGCCCCGTATCTACTCCTCGCGCCGGCCATATACGGCCAAACTGTCCACATCGGCTCGGTCGGAAGCCTCAGCCCAGCCTCAGCGTTTCCTCAGGAAACGCTGAACATCGATCATGCGGAAGCAGATGCCTTCGATAACCGGCGCGTGCCTAGTTCAGTGGACCGTCTTCGCAGGCACGCGTCAGCTCGCTAGGATTCGCGCCTTTTCGGTTTCGAATTCCGCTTCCGTTAGAACCCCGCTTGCCCTCAACTCCCCCAGCCGCTTCAGCGTCTCCAGCCGGTCATCTCCGCCAATTGTCTGTGGCTGGGCGGCAGGCGTGGGATTCATGAGGCGAGCGCGGGCGTCAGCGATATCGCGCTCGAAGCTGCCGAAGGAATTTGCCTCCGCCCGGCCAGTGCCAGCGTTAACGTCGTTTGCCCATTGCGCCCAACTCATTCTTTCGAATGCCTTGGTCTGTCGCTTGCCTGCCGAATCCGAGTATGTAATTTCAAGCACCTCGACGCCGGCGCGAAAGGCCTTCTTGGCGCGGACTCCTACCACAGCGCTCAGGTCCACCTCGAATTCGGGAGCGGCACCCTCCTTGCGTCTGAACACCAGGCGCCGGGAGGTCAGCTCCAGCCAACCCTTGTGCTTGGCAAATCCCCCGGCTTCGACCTTCTCGGTGCGGATAGTCGGTTCGCGCGCGGCTTCGATCGAGTCAAGCAATATCTCGCACAATCATCGCAATGAAGCGCCACGAACTCGAGGCGTGGGTTCTTGAAGTGGTTGACCGAGCATTCAAGGGTCACCCCATCGAGGATGATCGAGTAGAGCTGAAGTCGATGGTGACAGACACCGTTCGCGCTGCCCGCCGGCTGGCGGCTCATGCAAACACGGCCGGCGGAGCGGAAATCCTGTGGATCGTAGGCATCGACGAGCGTGAGCGTTGGCTGGTTGCAAGCGAGAAAGAAGACCTGGCGCCCTGGGTGCAGCAGGTTGCGTCTCAGTTCGACGGCATGTCGCCACAACTCGTGGATCATCTGACGGTGCCAGTGGCCGGAGGAACGGTCGTTGCCTTGCTCTTCGACACGCGGCAGCCGCCGTACGTTGTGAAGAATCCTGCGTACGGAAAGCGCGCGGAGGTGGTCAGTCTCGAAATCCCGTGGCGGGAAGGAACGCACACGAGGACGGCGAGGCGAAGCGAGCTGCTCCGTGTGCTGTCGCCAACACAGCTGCTCCCGGATGTCGAGCAGATGGGCGCTTCGCTGTCAGTCAGTGGCTTCGGCTCAGGGAAGGTCGCAGAAGGTCTCGAATGGGAACTATCAGCCGGGGCCTATTTCACGCCCAGGGATGATCGCCCCGTCAGCTTCCCTTTCCACCGCATTGACGCCCGCGTGCTGGTTGGCACCCTCGAGGTCGAACTCACGAAGACTCGCCTGGATCATCAATATGAGTACGACAGCCCTTTCATTCTGTCGAGCTCACTCGGTTCGATGCCCGCGCACCATGAACCGAAGAGGAGAAGGATCGATTCCGAAATAACAATCTCTGGGCCCTGCCTTTTGGTGTTGACAGGGTCGGCAAGGCGGCCGATTGAGGATGTTCCTGAAACCGAGGCGCAGATTTCAGTCTGGCTGGAGGTTGTGAAGGCACCTAACCCCCTTCGCCTAACGTGGAAGCTCACGCCTATCGCGCCGGAAGCCCGGAGCGGCCATTTCCGGAGGTGGCAGCTTGCCGACGATGTGACGCCCGCCGCCCAACCTTCTGGCTGATGTCGAGAATCGGCTCGGCGCCTCGGATAAATCCTGGTTCGGCAACACAGGCGGCTAAGGCGACCCGAGCACGTCCATTTTCACCACCTCGGCAACTGCGTGCTCCACGGAATGCTTAGTTCGGATCGGGGGGGAAGTCCTCACACCCTGCAGGCAACACGCGCCCGATGACGCCTACAGGAGGTACGGATCCTCGGCGGGGCCGGGGCGGGTCATACGGTTCGATCGACCGGGCGCCCTTCTTGGCGATGACAGTTAGCAGCCGAATCGTCCGGCGTTCGCCCATGTACGAGCCGTCGGCTGAAAACACTTCGGCGTCAACGAAGCGTCCGCGATGCTCGCCCGAATATGACCAGAGCTCGTCTCCTCGGCGCTTGCCAGCCACGTTTCCTTCCCACGTGTACATGGCCATTGCCGGCAAGGATAGTGCCAAGTGACTTCCGTGGCCCTACGGCTCAAGCTTGAGGCCGTCTGTCAGCGGCGTCGCGGATCCATCACGGCTCACTATCGACACAACAACGGTGCCCGCTCGCGTTGAAGCTACCTACCATATCCTGCCGTGAAACCAGCTGATCAAGTGGCGCACAGCTTCTCGTGCCTTGCGCTGTAGGCGCTCACGAAATTTCGCCAGACCCGATCACGAATTTTCGTCAGGTCGTCGGCGGTTGGCGGACTCTAGCACCACCTCCTTCAGGCAGGTCCTGGGACACTCGGCACATTGGTTCCGGGCGTCCTGAGGCTTCCTGTCGCGTCGTTTTTTGGGGACGTCGTCATCAGCGCCCGTTTTTGCCGTTGCCTGAATCTTGGTGGCCGCGCATGCGGTAGCTCCGACCGCGGATGTTGATGACGATGGCGTTGTCGATGAGACGGTCGACGATGGCGGTGGCAACGACCTGGTCGGCGAAAACCTGACCCCAGTCGGAAAAGCCGCGGTTGGAGGTGAGCACGATGCCGTCTTCTTGTTCCATAGGTGTCATTGATTCCATACGGTCCATGAGTTGTCTCGCTTTTGTTGGACAAGTTGCTGTAAAAGGTCCCGCGACGCGACACCCCCGTCGCGAGGGTGGCCAGGCGGAGGGCCACCGCTGAGCAAGGCCTCTCCTGTGCAATTGAGCCCAGCTCTCCGTCGCCGCGGCAGCCGGCAGGCCGTCACCGCTCGAATTCGACTAGGGAGTTCTCGACCCCGTGTGCACCCAGCTTGAGCAGCTCATCCACAAGATCAAGATCCTTATCCTGTTCGGCACGGTCGGTTGTCGCGCTGTAGATCCTGATAACCAGTCCGGCAACGGTCGCCGAGTCAGCCGACTCCCCGTATCGGATGTCGGCGAGTTTCTCGCCGGCCGCCAGTAGGCGCCTGGCTAGGGCCTGGACGAGCCGCGGAAGAAGCGCCCGAGACTGGTCCACCACATGTAACAAGTGACCGAGGCTTTCTGCGCTGCTCGGGCTGGCAAGAAAGTCCATGCATAGGCCTTCCAAAGCCTCAAGATCCGCTGGATCGAGGTCCCAGAATGCCTGTACGGCCGCCTCTCGAACGGTTTGCTCAGGGTCGGAGAAAGCCCCACGCAAATGGGGCGCACAGCGCTCCGAAAATTGTGGATATCGCACCTGCCTTGCGAGTATCCCGACAGCCCCAGCTCGTCCAGCCGTCCCCGCCCCGAGCCACAGCTCAGCTTGTTCGAGGCCAAGCAGCCAAGCGACGGCTGCGAGATGGCCGCCGCCAGAGCTCGCTTGGTCATCTGACGAGTTCAGCATCTTCTTGACGTTCGGCAAGACGACATCCGGCCGCGTGCGCAAGAGGTGATCTAGGCAGCTAACAATCCCGTGACTGCCGAGTAACTGGTCGGGCGCTCCGTTGAGCATGCGTTGAAACACGTCAACCGCTCGGTCGTCGTCGGTTCCAAGAAGCGCGAGCACAACGGACGCGGCCGCGGCTCTGACGGCGAACACAGGGTCTGATGCAATTCGATTCAAAGGGTCCGCAAGGCGCGTGGCGAGAGTCGGATTCGCTTTTAGGGCGGCTGCGACGGCGTAAACGCCCGCCCCGCGGGTGGAGTTGACCGCTGCCATGTCCACGTCGCCCAAGTGAACCAAATGTCCGGAACGAGCGTCCTTGTCCCGCCACACGTCGTGGTCGGGGTCATCAGCTTCGGTTGCGATTCGGACGACGACCGCTAACGCGTCGTCAGGAATCTCACTTCCTGACGCCTGCTGCGCGAGCCGTGCGAGGCACCTCTGGACCTCCGAGTCTGTGCTGGCCTGGTAGCAACGAAAGACAGTCCAGACCATGTCCACAGAGACTCTTTCGGTGATCTCGATCATTGCCCAGAGCGCCGCTCGGTAGTAGTAGATGTTTAAACCGTCGGGTAGTTTGGCGGTCAGCTGCACGAAGCGCTCAGGCTGACCCTTGAACTGTGCCCGAAAGAGGTATGCCAGCTGCTCCGCGCCACCCTTCAATGGATGGGCGGCATCGAACTTCATGGGACCTCGGTGCTTTTGCATGGCCCGGATCCAGTCCCCATCGGTCATGTGCCTAGCCGCCTCTTCGGCGATTGGCGACTGAATGGCGCCCCCGGTGATCACGCCTATATCGACCGATTCTGCAATCGGCCCAAACTTCCGCTCAAGCTCGGATAACCGTTGCTTTCCGAGGGTCGATAGGCGATCCCGGGCAACAACGTTCAGCAGACGGAATTGGGACTCGCCCCAACGTCCGGGTATCGGATTTTTCCGCTCGAATGCGCTTCGATAGCTGAGAATTACGTCTTCTAGCTGACCGAGGTGTTTGTCAGAGCAGTGCGGTGTGACATTGGCAACTACATCTCGAGCGACGTCCAGCAGATTCAGCCGGCGGGCACTGTCCTCCAAGAGCGCGGCGACCGCGTCGTTGGCGAAGTCCGGACCAACTCCGGCGTAGGCAGCGAGCAGTAGGTGATCCGCTGTCGCGGATCTCACCGCCCGAACCCGGTTGAGGAGGGCGTCGAACGCGGGTGAAGGCGAAGTCGCCCACCTGGTGAGGGCTTGCTCAGTAGCTGCGCGGACCGCATCAGTAATGCTGAACACGGGCTCTTCAAGGCGGTATCGCCAGATGACATCGTGGTAACCGTCGTCGGCCATGTTCTCATTGCTCAGATCAAGCATCAAAGGAACCAACCCCGAGGCAAGGACCTGGGCACCTCCACTAGCTGCCGAGCGCAGGATTGGCGGTCCTAGCTGGCTGTCAGGTAGCAAACCGAGCTCCGGGTCAAAGGGATTGGATCGCCCGGTTGCTCGGGCGAGTTCACGTTGCCGAGTAAGGTGGTGGACGCATAGCTCCGCAGCCCACTCGGGTTTCTTGTCGCTCAACCCGTACCCGAGACTCCAGAAATCGGAGTTCACGGCGATTCCACCGGTAAGACCATCCAGAACACCATCGTCAATAAGCTCAATCACGAACTCGAAGAAGGTACGGTCTAGCGTCAGATCTGCCCCTTGGACGATGTACCGCAGCCGGCTGATCCATCTCTCGTCCCGGCCTGCATGGCTGCGAAGCAGCACAGCCACTTCCTCCGGGCGGTGGCGTTGTTGGCCTTGGAGGACCTCCGTAATTCGGTCTTGCCGGTTGGGGTCTGGCGATTCGAGCCACTCGGCGACAAAACCGCTGTCCACCGAGATGAGGAACCATTGAGGTCTGCTGCGGAGAAGGCCGAGCAGGCGCGCACGAAGCTCCGGTTGCCCAGTCTCGATAAGTTGAGCAAGGGTCGTCCATTCCTCGGGGCTCGGGTCACTGATCTGACCCAGCAGGTCGACCGTCAGCACCTTGAGATGGAAGCGAATCTGGCCCGACCCTAGCAATCCAGCGAGTTCAGAACGAAAGCGTTCCGGTCGGGTTGATCTCAGGTAATGGAGTACCTGGCGGACCTGCGACCGACGGAAAAGGTCTTGGTCCCTACTCAGCAGGTAATCAAGTAGAGGTTCATTGCGTTTGGCGAAAAGCCGTGCGAAGACATAATCGAAAAAGGCCTCATGAAAAAATGAAATTCGGCCCTCGTTTTGTCGGAGGACCCCGGCCGAGATCATCGCATCGGCGTCGGTTCGATACCGATCGACTAGGTCCGAAGGCACCCACAGCGCGCGCTCTTGCTCGATCGCGTCCGAGACAGTTTCCAGCACTTCCAGCCACTGTCCCGGCCGACCCAGGGCCTCACGAACCTCGTGCTCTTTGAAGTCCCAGTAAGCCTTGAACAGGTCAGCAGAGGTGGCCGCTTCGGAAGCGACTTCGCTTTGTTGCCCAGCCAATTCGACGTACATAGCCAGGTGTAGTGGTATTTCAAGCAGCTTGAGGAGAGATGGCTGGCCAGGAATTGGAAGCCGGAGCGCATCTAGGGTGCGTCCGACGCGTTTCTCGTCCCACGCCGAAACTGCCACCGACTCGACGCCGAGTCGTGAGTCGGTGGCAAGCCTCCGCAGGCGACGGTCCGCCTCCAGGTCAAATTGACGACATGCCATAAGAACTCGAACACCATCGACGTCACCAAGCTCGTCGAAGAGCTCTTCGAGGGCGACCAGGAGACCTGTCAACGATTGCAGGAGAGGACGGGATGCCGAGTCCAGCAACCAGTTGGGCGCTCGTCTCCGACGGCGGGAACCAATCGGCTCGTAAGGCGAGGAGTGGCCAGCCGTCCTCGCTGAGGCGGTCGAATGCCTCGCGGAGTAGGCCACTCTTTCCAGCGCCACCCGGTCCAGAAACCAGCACAGCCTTTGGTCCACCCGGGTCGCGAAGAAGCTCCAAAACAGGAGCGGCCTCTTCGGGCACGAAAAACTGCCCTCCGATTGTGAGGTCGGCGAGATAACGCCGGACACGGTCGTTCTGCTTCTCGATCGCGGCCAGGGTCGTTGGGTCCCGGCCCAGCTCCGCCCGGCGCCAGCCTTGGCCTCGAATCAGCTGCCAAACCTCGTGAGCGTGCAGGGTCTGAGAAACGCTGTTCAGTAACAGGTCTCCAAGAAAGCTAATCACCGCCTCAGGAGGAGTGGCGACCAGCTGCCTGCATTCGGACTTGAGCAGGCGCACCAGCTGCGCCTCTCCCACCTGCTCTACGCCGATTCGTCGCATCAGAGGCCACAACTGACGTATTTCGTCAAGGTTGAGGACATCCCTTAGTTGCCTCGACGCCAGCGCAATCTGCTTCGAGGTCGCCATTGCCTCCTCGAACTCCTCGATCGATTCGGCTTTAGGAGCCCGTTCACAGATCTCGTTTAGTTCTTTCGCGGCCTCCGTCGACACGAAGGTGCACTGCGCCCGAGCGTCGGCGAGCCGACGTTGGAAACCGAGTAGGACCTTGGTCAGGGCCGAGATCGTCCAGAGCCCTTCAGCCCGCTGGCGCTTTACCTGGTGGAATTCAACCGCGTCCCCACGTCCGACGGCGAACTCTGCTTCGTCGACTCCTGGGACTTCCACACGGATCCAGTCCGCCTCCTCGCGGAGCACGCGGAAGAGCTGGAGCACTGTCCAGCGCCCCTCATAACGGTCCCCGAACTTGGCAGCGATGCCACCCGCGGTCGGCACTTGGTAACGCGACGGATTCTTGCAGCTATGCGGCGGTGCCTACTACCGGAGCGCTCGGACGCTCCCTGCCGGCTGGGCTGAGCAACCCGATGCCTTCGAGGGGCGGCGACGACTTGTAGCCAACCCCAGTTAGCCGCGGTGTAGGCTCCTGCGTGGTCATGAGCGATTCAAAGGCGCGAACGTGGCGACGGTGGTTCACCTTCAGCGTTGCCCAATTCGTGGTCGCGGGCTACTTTCTGATGGCCTATGGCATTGGCAGGATCGTTCGAGCCACGAGTACCTTGGACACCTCAGTCGGGGAGCTCGTCCACTCAGGCAAGGTCGATGTCGCGGCGGATCCGGTCGAAACTGACAACCTGGACATTTACATTCGAGATCCTGCCATCATCCTGGGTAGCGAAGTTACGCCCTTGAATGTCACTGACGGCGTACTGATCGCCCGTGACAAGATCGATTGGATCCAGGTTTTGAAGTCTTAGTCGAACTCGTTCACAAGCTGATCGTCATACGTGACGACTGAGTGATTTGCTTGCCCGGAAACCTGACCCCGTTGTCACGGAGTTGCCGCGTTATCGCCCATGCTCCTGATAACTACCTCTTAGCGCTAGCAATGGTTTGGCGAAACCGCTGCACCCATGGCGGTTGGTTCTGTCGCCTTCGAGTTCAGAGGTATGACAATCTGTTCACAAGCAGCGCTCCGCTACTTGAGCGACGCCAGCGACCTATAAGAAGATTAGCGCAAGCCAAGCCGAGCTCAATTGTGAGCCGCCTCCCGGATCTCTTGGAATATCAGCCGCAGCTAAAGGCGGTCGTACTACCTTCTGCTTCAATACTCGGGTCATCGTGGCGCACGGCAATCACTTTCACAGTGCCTGCCTGGTTAGGCCAGCAGCGAGCATCATGCACGAGCGCGAACTCACCGAACTTGTCTGTATTCGCGAAAGAGTCAACGAGTCGCTCTGACCTTCCTTCTAGTCCCTCGAAGTAGATATCGACAGCATGGCTTACGTCATCGAGCTTCCCCAGCGTGAAGCCCTTGCCGGTTATGTGGACCCATCCGCCTAGCCCGTGGAGCTCCGTGTGGACTGTAATTTCGGGACTGGAAAACTCTGACGGATCGCAGCTGTTGTTAGCCCGCAACGATCAGCATCAGACCTCCGGAACGCTGCTACAGATAGATAATTGCATTCTACCCACGAGCGGCGCGGATGGCCTCCGCCGACTCGGAAGTCTCTTTTCGTCTCCGATGGCGTTGTCAAGCAACGAGACGAACCATACTTGACGCGTATGAATGACAGTGAGGAGGCCGGCCTCGGTGATAACAGCGCGCTCGAGATGCGCGTCGTTCGTGCTTCCGCGACCGGCGAGCTGGTCGACGCAACAACTGGCGACTCTGATTTGGATCGAGCCGAGCAGGGCGGAATGTGGCCAGAGGAGCGCACCGTGCGAGCCACGAGCAGCCGTGATGCTCGCGGAAGCGACGGCACCGTCTGTTCGTCTCTGCGGGTCGTATGTGCCCGGGATTGTCGCGCGCCAGATCAAGACCCGCGGCGACATAGACCTTGAAAAGTGCACGGCTATCAACGCTGGCGTCGATCTGCAAGGCGCGCATGTCGGAGGGCAACTCATTTGCAGTGGCGCAAAACTGAACAACCCACATGGACCCGCTCTAAACGCAGATGGCCTCCATGTCAAAGGTGACGTGTTCCTCGACCAGCGATTCGAGGCTGAGGGGGAGGTGCGGCTGCAGGGTGCCGACATTGGCGGGCAGCTTGTAGCTAGTGGAGGGATTCTGAGCAACTCAATGGGACCCGCCCTGACCGCCGATGGCATGAAAGTCGAACAGGATGTGTACCTCGACGAGGGGTTTAAGGCCAAGGCGGAGGTACGGCTACCGACGGCCGAAATTGGCGGGCAACTCGTCTGCACTGGTGGGACGGTCAGCAACCCAAGCCAAGGGGGAGATTGGGCTGATGGGCGCTGACATCGGCGGGCAGCTCGTCTGTACTGGCGGGACGCTGAGCAACCCAGATGGTCATGCCCTAATGGCCGGCGGCCTCAAGGTTGAGAAGGATGTGCTGTTCGACGAAGGCTTCGATGCTCAGGGTGAGATTGAGCTAACAGATGCCGAGATTGGCGGGCAGGTTATCTGCACCGGTGGCAAGCTGAGCAGCCCGGACGGTAACGCACTAATTGCCGTTGGACTGACGGTGGGCCACGATGTGCACCTCGACGACGGGTTTGAGGCCAATGGTGAAATCGGGCTGATGGGAGCGGAGATCGGCGGGCAGCTCGTCTGCACTGGCGGCACGCTGAGCAACCCGAATGGTGATGCCCTCACTGCGGATGGCCTAAAAGTCGGGCAGGATATGCTCCTCGACCAAGGTTTCACGGCCACGGGGCAGATTGGGCTCATGGGTGCCGAGATCGGTGGGCAGCTCCTGTGTAGTCGCGGGAAGCTGACCAACCAAAAAGGACCCGCACTCATCGCGGATGGCCTCCACGTAATTGGTGACGCATTCCTCGATGACGGGTTCGAGGCAAACGGGGAGGTGCGGCTGACAGGTGCAAACATCGGCGGGGAGTTCGTCTGTACTGGCGGGAGGTTCAGCAACCCAAAGGGCAGCGCTCTGAACGCCGAAGGCCTCCACGTGCGGGAGAATGTGTTCTTCGACCACGGGTTTGAGGCAACGGGCGAGGTGCGCATGCTGAGCGCAGTAATTGGTGGGCAGCTCACGTGCGATGGTGGGAAGCTGCGCAACGGGAGTCGGCTCGCCCTCGATCTACAGCGAGCGGTGGTGGCGGGTGAGTTGTACATGCTCCCGGCACTTTTTGAAGGCGGCCTAGACCTCACCTCCGCCCGCGTTGGCAGATACACGGACGAGATGGCCACCTGGCCCGACCACGTTCGCTTGGAAGGCTTTTCCTACCAGTCGATCACTTCGAGTATCTCGATGAAACAGCGTCTTGAGATGAAACAGCGTCTCGAGTGGTTGGAGCGCAATGAGGGCGGCTATTTACCCCAGATCTACGACCA
>WNGG01030556.1_pt2 | contig 10608 bp, 13 predicted proteins | sample 5400661 | NCBI WGS metagenome assembly WNGG01 (sample SAMN13153372, study PRJNA577476) | soil metagenome | isolation source: 100 cm soil or saprolite under Garry oak tree replicate 1 | place: USA:California | collected 2016-06-15
CGGGACGCGGAAACTCGGTGCGGTACCAGATCGCCTGGCGGCCTTCTCGCGCCGCGAGCTGACGCGGAACCTCGATCGGCTTCCATCCCTTGCCGCGTCCGCTGGAGATGCCCTCGGCCTCACCCTCTCCGAGCGGCATCCAGATCGCCTCCCAGCCCGTGAGCTCGCGGCGGCCGATGGCGCGTTGCGCGAGCGGCATGAACAGCGAGTCGCTCATTTGGTCGCGTACGCCCCATCGGCGGTCGAGCAGAAGAGGACCGGCCGGCCGATCGTCTTCGCGAAAGCCGTGGTCCTGGTCCGTTCGACCAGCGCGAGGATGCTCCCGCCAAACCCCGCGCCCATGATTCGCGCGCCGTAGCACCCGGCGGCCTTCCACGCGCACTCGACGATGGCGTCGACGTTCGGCGTCGAGACCTCGAAGTCGTCGCGCAGGCTTCGGTGCGACTCTTTCAGGAGCTCACCCATGCGCTCGAAGTCGCGCCCGTGCAGCGCGTCGACGAAAGCGTGGACGCGTGCGAGCTCCGAGTCGACATGACGCATGCGCTTCGGGTCATGCGCCTCGGCCTCGCGCCGGCGCTGGTTGTATGGGGTGCCCGCAAGCGAACGATGCTCGCCGGAGTCTATGACCGCGATCGCGACCTCGTCGGGAAAGGGAACCACCTGGTACTCCAGCGTCGCGCAATCGAGCAGGAGCGCGCAGCCCCGCCTTCCGAGCGCTGACGCGAACTGGTCCATCACGCCGACCTGGACGCCGGTCGCCTTCTGCTCCGCGCGCTGGCACGCGAGCGCGGCCTCTTTGCCGTCCATGTGCGGCGCGAGGCCCGCGGCCACGGCGACCAGGAGCGCCGCCGACGAGCTGATGCCCGCATTGGGCGGCACCTGCGAGGTGACGTTCACCGCCTGCGGGTCGGCGCCGAGCTCCTCGCCCACCGCGCGGATGTACGCCAGGCCGCCTGGGACGTCGCTGTCGATCGACCACTCGCTCGCGCCGTGGCCCGAAACCTCGGTGAATCGATCCACCGCCGCCGGAAGGACGACGCCGCCGAGGTAGTCGACGTGCTCGCCGATGAGGTTCACCCGGCCCGGCGCTTTGCCATGCCACTTAGAGGGCACGAAGCTCCGCGGCCGTGTCCTCGGCGCGGGCGTCGAGGATGAACGCTCCCGCTCCAAGCTCGGAGCCGGCCAGGTACTTCAGCTTGTCCTTCGTCCGGTTCGGCGGATAGAACTCGATGTGGAAGTGGTGATGCGAGTTGCCGCGGCCCGGCGGGCGCTGGTGCATCGCCATCACATAAGGAAGAGGCTTGTCGAAGAGCCGGTCGTATTTCTGCAGCAGCTCCTTGAGGCTGTGGGCGAAGGATTCGTCGTCTTCGCCGTCGAGGTCGAGAAGGCTGCCGCGATGCGCGATCGGCGCGAGATGCACCTCGTACGGCCACCGCGCGAACTCCGGCACGAACGCGATCCAGCGCTCGTCGCCGAGGACTCTGCGCACGCCGCCGTTCTCCTGCTGGATGACGTCACAGTAGAGGCAGCGGCCGGTCTTGCGCTTGTGCCGCGCCTCCGCCGCGAGCTCGCGCTGCAGGACCGGTGGCACGAACGGGTAGGCGTAGATCTGTCCGTGCGGATGGCTGAGGGTGACGCCGATCTCCTCGCCGCGGTTCTCGAAGACGTACACATATTTCACGTTCGGCAGGCGGGACAGTTCGTCCGTGCGATCGCGCCAGACCTCGATGAGGTCGAGGATGTGGTCGACCGACTGCTGGCCCAGCGACGAGTCGTGGACGGGCGTGTAGCAAACGACCTCCGCGCGTCCCTGGTCGCCGGTGTAGGACGGAAAGCGGTTCTCGAAGACGACGATGTGGTAATCCGGCTCGGGGATCTCGGTCTCGAGGCCGCCAGGTTTGGTCGGGCACAGCGGGCAGTGGTCGGCGGGCGGGTGGTAGGTGCGGTCCTGGCGCAGCGGAGCGACGGTGACCCATTCCTCGAGCAGGGGATTCCAGCGGAGCTCAGACAACTCTAGAAGTGCGCCCTGCGCGCGGCCGGCGTCTTCTTCTCGTAGTAGATGAGGTAGCGGCCGTCCGGCTTCTGGACGACCCGCTTCTTAATCCGCTGCAAGCGCACGGCGCACCGCCTCCGCCGGGCTCTTCACGACCTCGAGACCTTTGACGTCCCACGTGTCGAGCGCGAACACCGGCCGGTCGAGCCGGCGCGCGAGCGCGATCTCGCTCAGCGTCCCCCAGCCATGCCCGATGGCGATCACGCTGTCGGCCGCGGTCACGATGAGCGCGTTGCGCGCCTGGCCGAGCCCGGTCGCGATCGCGATGGTCAGATGCGCGTTGACGCCCGCCCGATCGGTGTCGGGCAGGATGCCCACGACCGTCCCGCCCTCGCTCGCTGCGCCTTCGCTGGCCGCGCCCATCACTCCGCCGAATCCTCCGTTGAGCACGATCGCCCCGTTGCGTGCGAGCAGCTTGCCGACCTCGCGCGCCGCGTCGAGCTGCGAGGGCGTCGCCTCGGAGGCTCCGCACACCGCGACGTACCGCCGATGCATCCACGCGCAAGTCTATTCGGTAGACTTCCACTCGAAGTTCAACGCCCGTGGGGCAAGGAGGTGAGGCGAAGCTTGGATAAACCGAGTCGCGGTGCCAGCCGCCTCGTTTGCCAGCCGGGAGCTCGGGAGGACGTAAGCCTCTAGGGCTTCTGATCCGTTACCCGACTCCTGGAGTCGGAGGCGGCAGCACTGCGAACGTAGAGCTGTAAGGGCCGGGTCCTCTCGGCCCTTACTTTTTTCTCAGTAGGATTCCGTCTCGTGGCGAAGGAGTTCTCGACCCAGTTCAACGCCAGCCCCGAAGGCTGGGTGCGGGCGATGGGCATGAACATCACCCACGCGACCAAGGACGAGGTCCGCGCCGAGCTGACCACCGGGCAGCAGCACCTTCAGGGCTACGGCATCGTGCACGGCGGCGTGCACTGCGGAATCATCGAGACCCTCGCCTCGATGGGGGCGTTTCTCTTTGCGCGGGAGCGCGGCCAGCACGTCGTCGGCATCGAGAACAACACGAGCTTCATCCGCGCGGTGCGCGCTGGCGCGAGGCTCCATGCGGTGGCCACTCCGATCACCCGCGGGCGCCAGACCCAGGTGTGGCAGGCGCAGGTGCTCGACGATGAAGACCGCGTCGTCGCCACCGGGCGCGTCCGGCTCCTGTGCCTCTCGCCCGATCAGTCGCTCGCCGGCGAGCAGGTGAAAGGCGCGCTCAGCGACCGGTGACGTAGTTGAAGATGATCTCGTCGATGAGCCGCTCCACCGGCGCGAGATCGTCGGTGAAGACCTGGTCGTGATACGGCGAGACGCGTAGCCGCCCGTCCGTGAGCACGCTCCGCGCGACCTGCTGCGCGAGCGGCTCGCTCAGCAGCGCGAGGTTGCCCTCCACGTCCTCCAGCGTCACCGGCTCGGTCGTGCCGTAGACGAGCGTGTTGTTGAACGCGGGCACGTCGACGAGAAAGACCGTCGAATAGACGGCGGCCATCGTGCTCGCGATCGCATCGACCAGCCTGTAGTCCGTCGCGGTGCGACCCGCGTTGACGACGGCGACACCCCCCGGACGCAGATGGTCGCGCACCCCGCTGAAGAACTCACGCGTGGTGAGGTGAAACGGGATGTACGGCTGGCGGTACGCGTCCATGACGATGACGTCGTACTTCGAGCTCGTCGTATCGATCCAGTACCGCGCGTCGGCGACGACGGGGTGCACGTTTGGCTCGTCGAGGTGGAAGTAGCGATGGGCGACGTCGAGGATGTCGGGGTCGATCTCGACGCCGGTGACCTGGACGCTGTTCCCATACGCGGCCACGTACTGGCGCGCCGCGGTCCCGCCCGCGAGACCGAGAATCGCGACGTCCCTGGGCTGCACCTCGGACGCCTGCGCCGGCCGAAACGCGCTCGCGACGAGCATGTAGTCCCACGGACCTCCTGTGAGCAGGTTGGTGGAGTCGTAGATCGAGTGAATCGCCTCACCTTCGTTGAGGATCAGCTCGGTCCTGGTTCCGTCCTGGACGACCTGGATGTAGCCGTAGGCCGACTCCTTCTCGTACAGCAGCCTGCCGACCTGGGGCGGCTTGATGCCCGACGGCAGAAAGATCCACGCCAGGACCACGACCGCCGCGAAGGCGGCGTAGAAGCGGCGCCGCGGCCACGGCCACAACGCCACCACCGAGAGCGCGACCAGGATGAGGCCGAAACCTTCGAGCGTCGGCCGCGTGCCGTACGTCGGGATGAACCAGAAGACGGGGAGAAAAGTGCCGAGGATGCTGCCCGCGGTCGAAAGCGCGTAGACGCGGCCGGCGGTGTTGCCTCCGGTCTCGACGTTGCGGAGCAGCAGCCGGATCGCGAACGGGCTGACGCAGCCGAGGAGGATGACCGGCACGGCAAAGAGGATCAGGACCGCGAAGAGCGTGCCGGCGACCAGCCCGACGCTCAGCTCCTTGAAACCCTGCTGGGAGGCGAGCAGGATCGGGTAGCTGACCAGCGGGATGACCCCGATCCACAACCCGGCCCACGCCGTGACCTGGTACAGCACCTCCTCGCGTGGATGCCGGTCGGCGAGGCGGCCGCCGATGACGTAGCCCGCGGAGAGGTAGATCAGGATCAGCCCGATCAGCACGCCCCACACGTAGAGGCTCGTGCCGAAGTAGGGGGCGAGGAGTCGTGAGGCGCCGAACTCGACACCCAGCGACGCCATGCCGGAGATGAAGACCAGCGGCAGCAGCAGTCGCCTGCTGACCTGGACCATCTCTCAGGGGGTCCCCACGAATTCCAGGCGAGCCGCTCCGCCGGCCGCTGCGCAGCCGGCATCGCGGGTCCTCCGAATTCGTGGGGGACTCAGGTCGGTTGCTCTGCCGCCCACTTGCGCGTGCGCTCGTCCATCGGGACGGGCAGCTGGACGCGCACCTCGGCGTACATGTCCCCGGTGGAGCCGCCTTTGGGGTCGGGCATGCCCAGACCGCGCAGGCGGATCTTGGTCCCGTTCTGCGTCTCGGGCGGGACGTTGAACTTCACCTGGCCGCCCTTCAGCGTCGGCGCCGCGACCTCGCCGCCGCGCAGGGCAACGTGCAGCGGCACGGGGACGGCGACGCGCACGTCCTGCCCTTCGCGGGTGAAGACGGGATCCGGCGCGATCTGCACGGTGGCGCGCAGGCCCGGCACGCGAAGGACCGTGCCTTCCCTCACGCCCGCTGGCACCTTGACCTCCACCCGCCGCCCGCCGGGCAGCTCGACCGTCCGGCTCGTGCCGCGATACCCCTCGGCCATGCTCACGGTGATCGGCGCCTCGACGTCGAGGACCTGCTGGCGCGTCCGGCTGCGGGTGGCGTTGCCGAAGATCGAGCCGAAGATGTCGCCAAAACCGCCGCCCTCGCCGAAGAGGTCTTCCATGTCCTCGGGCGTGACCGTGCGGTACTCGACGCGGGGACCCGCGCCTCCTCCGCGAGGGCCTGCGCCCGGCTGCACCAGTTCTCGCCGAACTCGTCGTAGAGCTTTCGCTTCTTGGTGTCGGACAGCACCTCGTGCGCCTCCGAGAGCTCCTTGAAACGCTTCTCCGCCTCTTTGTCGCCGGCGTTCAGGTCGGGGTGGTGCTTGCGCGCGAGCTTGCGAAAGGCGGCGGAGATGTCCTTCGGCGACGCCGTCCGCGGCACGCCGAGCACTTCGTAGAAGTCCTTCGTTTTAGGCACGTTGAGTTTGTACCCGTTTGTGGTGCTCGACCCAACCTGGCCGCCTGACGTAGCCGAGCGCCTCGTTGATGCGGAGCATCGGCGCGTTCTCGGCGTCGTTGTCGGTGCGGACGGTGGGAATTCCGAGCTCGACCGCCTGGGCCAGGCTCTGGAGCTTGACCGCCCGGGCGATCCCCCGGCCGCGGTACTCACGGGCGGCGCAGGTGAAGCCGGTCCACACGGTGCCGCGCACCGGCGGGAACTTGAGGAAGCTCATGGCGACGACCTCGTCACCGTGGACCGCGATCCACCACCGGTCGTCGCGGCGGTCGGGCGCCCTGGTTCTCCTCTCGAAGTCCTCGAACGCCTCCGTGACGATCGGGAGGCTGTGGGGCACGTCCTGGATGGTCTCCGCGTTGAGCCGATATAGCTTGCGAGCCTTCTCGGGATCGTCCCAGTCGGCCACGGTCAGCAGCCTCACTCCCGCCCCGTCCATCTTGTGCCGCGCGTCCGCGGCCTCACGAAGCAGGCGCGGCCCATGCTCGCCGAGGTCGAGGTCCCACACCCTCTCCGCCCGCTCGCGCTGGTATCCGAGCGAGGCCAACGACTCGAGCATCTCGGGCTCGTCCTCGCCGCAGAAGGCGAGCAGCAGCCCCGATCCCTGCGCGACAGCGGCGTCGCCGATCCACTTCCACATCTCCCTGAGCACGCCGACGTCAAGGTGGGCGCGGTCGAGCCACACCTCGACTTCGCAGTGCCGGGCGGGGAGCTTCTCCCACGGCCCGTGCAGCCACGCCAGAAACCCGATCGGCCGGCCCGCGCGCTCGGCGACGAAGCGACCGACCTCGTAGCCCTTGCGCGTGTTCACCCAGCGAAAGCGATTGACCACAGGGTCGTGGATCATCGCGGGGTCGCCCGCCGCCGTCATCAGGTCCGAGGCGAGCTCCGCGTCGTCAAGGCTGGCGGGCCGGTAGCTCACCGACATGAGCAAAGACCTTACAGGCCGACGATGCGGGGCATGACGCCGGTCTCGTCGATCACGAGCAGACCCACCGTCGGCGGCTCGAAGTGGCGCATGTGCCGCGCGACCTGGAGCCAGCACCACTCAAACCAACCGGTCTTCTGCTCGAGACGCCGCCGCGCCGTCGCCGGGTTCCACTGGTGGACACCGCCCGGGTTGAAGAGAAGGGCGCCGTCGACCGAGCGCGCGTCGGCGCGGTGGGTGTGTCCGTACACGATCACGTCGGCGTCTGGAAAACGGCGCCGCAAGCTCGCCGGCAGGTCGCGATGAGGGCGGTAGAAGCCGAGGCTCAACGTCCACAACAGCGTGTGGGGCTCCTCGATCCAGCGCGAGCGCTGGCCATGGACCACGACGATTCGCTTGCCTTCGAGGGTCAGCTCGCGGACCGGCGGCAGCTCGGCGAGCTCTTCGTCGTGGTCGCCGCGCACCGCCTGGAGGGGGGCGATCCGGGCGAGCTCCAGCAGCGTCGAGGAGCCCGTGACGTCGCCGGCGTGAAGGATCAGCTCGACGCCCCGGAAGGCGGTGAAGACCTGTTCCGGGATGCGCTCGATGAACTCGGGGCAGTGGGTGTCGGAGATCACGCCGACCGTGGTGGCCAAGGCTCTCGGCCAAGCTTATCCGGAGTACAGAGCTAGCATTTTGGCATTCAAACTTGACAAATTAGCAAGTGTTACTTTCTAATTAGTGTCATGAAGGACCTGCAGCGCGAAATCCTGAGCCAGGTGGCCGCCGGGACGATCTCGGCCGAGGAAGGGGCCGCCCGCCTGGAAGCTCTCGAGTCGGCCCCGACGACGACCGCCCAGGCCACGGAGGCGCCTTCGCCGGCGCCCGCCCCTTCGGTCAGCCGGGTCAGGGTGACGTCGCGATTTGGAAACGCCGAGATCATCGGCGACCCGAGCATCGCGACTGCGGTCGCCGAAGGACCGCACAAGGCAAGGCAGGACGGCGACACATTGGTCATCGACCAGTCGCTCCTCGCCGACGACGGCACCTTCGAGTTCAACCGGCCGTACGCCCGGGTCTCCATCCCGGGCTTCCAGTTCCACCGCAACCTCGTCGTCCGCATGAACCCGGCGCTCGCGCTCCAGAGCGCGGTCCAGGCCGGCAACGTCCGCATCCAGGGCGTCAAGGGCCCGATCACCAGCGAGGTGCAGGCCGGCAACTGCGTCGTCGAAGGATTCACCGGCCCGGTCAACCTCTCGGTCGCGGCGGGCAACCTCGAGGCAGACGGGCGCCTCGATGGCGGCTCGAGCTCGATCAAATGCCAGATGGGCGAAGTCAATGTCAACCTGGACAGGAGCTCGAACGTACGCATCATGGCGCGTACGACCCTCGGCGACGTCAGGGTGGAGGGCGCCAAGGATCAGGTCGTCGGCACCGGCGCCGGGACGCTGGAGATCAGCTGCACGATGGGCGACGTCAAAGTGAGCGTCGGCTGATGGCGCGCACCAGCATGCGGCGCCCGCCGTCGAGCTGCCCGGTCTGCAATCACCGTCTCGCCACCACGCGTCTCACGTGCCCCGACTGCAACACCGAGCTCTCTGGCGCGTTCGCGCAGTGCGAGTTCTGCGTCCTCACCGACGAGGACCGCGACGTGCTGCGGGTCTTTCTGGCGTCGCGCGGAAACATGAAGGACCTCGAGCGTCACCTCGTAGTCAGCTACCCCACCGCGCGCGCTCGCTTCGACACGCTCCTGGGCAAGCTCGGCATCGAACGCCCCGCCACCCCCGCCCCGTCGCGCATCGAGCTTATGGAGCAGGTGGCCCGCGGAGAGATCGACATCGACGAGGCCATGAAGCGCCTCAACAACCAGGGCTGAGGAGGTTGGAGATGATCCCGATGGAACCCGGACCGGAAGACTTCGCGCGGATGCTTTCCGAGCGCCGCGCCGAGATGGAGCACGCTCGCGCCATCGCCCACTACGCGCACTCGCGCACCGGCCTGATGGCGAGATACCTGCGCGCGCTGGCCGACCGCGTCGACCCCACGGGCCGGCAGCGCCAGGAGCTCAAGTAGTCGGATGCAGACGATCGAAGAAACCACGGCGTCGCCTGCCACCACCTCCGCCACGCCCCGGCGCAGCCCCTGGACGGTGCTTCGGTCCGGGCCGTTCCGGAACCTCTGGCTCGCCACGACCCTGTCGCTTTTCGGGATGGTCGGAGGCGCGCTCGCGGACCGCCTGACCCCGCGCCTCACGATGCTCGGCTCGATGGCGCTGCGGGCGGCCTTCGTCGCGCCGCTCGCCGTCCTCGTGCTCACGGGCCGAGTGCAGATGTGGCAGGTGTACGGGATCGCTTTCGTCTTCGGCGTCGTCGACGCGTTCTTCATGCCCGCGCGCCAGTCGATCCTGCCGCGGGTCGTGGCCGACCGCGACCTGGAAGCCGGAAACGCCGTCCTGAACGTCACCGCGCAGGCGTCGGTGATCCTCGGCCCCGTCCTCGGCGGCCTGATCGTGCAGGCGCTCGGCACGGGCTGGGCTTTCGCCGCGGACGCGGCGTCCTTCGCCATCGGTCTCGTCTTCGTCCTCCTCCTCCCCACCGTCTCAGCCTCGACCGCCGCCGCCGAGCCGCGGAGGGCCGCCGGCGGGCTGGGCGGCCAGATCATGGACGGGCTGCGCTACGCGTGGTCAGACGTCGGCATCCGCGTGATGCTGATCGTCATCGCCGTCATCGACTTCGCGGCCAACGGCGCGCTCGGCGTCGGCCTGCCGACGATGGCGCACGGAAAGTTCGCCGCCGGTGCGTCCGGCCTCGGCATCCTCTTCGGCGCGTGGGGCATCGGCGCAACCGCAGGCGCCCTCGGCTCCGGCTTCGTCGCTCCCCCGAAGCGGTTCGGCTGGATGATCGTGTTCATTGCCGCATGGCTCGGCATCATGGTCGGAGGCGTCGGCCTTGTCCCTTCGCTTTTTCCCGCCGCGGCGCTCATGGGGATCGCCGGCATCGGCACGGGCGTCGTCAACACCTACGGTGTGAGCTGGCTGCAGCGCCGGACCGACCCCGCGATGCAGGGCCGCGTGATGTCGATCGTGATGCTGGCGTCGATGGGCCTGACGCCCGTCTCCTACGCCGTGTCAGGACCGATCGCGCAGGTCAACCCGACGCTGCTCTTCGTGCTGGCGGGAGGGATGATGCTGGCGTGCGCGGCCGGCGCCGCGGCAAGTCGAACCGCTCGCTCGCTGCGTTAACGGACCCCGGCGGCGGCCAGGCCTGCCGCGTGCGCGGCCGACGCGTCCAGGCCCGCGTCGAGCGCCTGCACCGCCGCCCCCGCGAACGCGTGGGAGCGGTGCTGGTCCATGTTCAGGTCGATGTTCGCGAGCGCGAACCAGGCGCAGTACGTCTGGCGCGCGTACGCCACGTTCTCGGGCGGGCGGCTCATCGCCGCGGTGGCCCACTGCACGGCGGTGGTGATGTCCTTGCCTGACGACAGCGCTTTGAAGGCACCCTGCGCGGCAGCGTGGCACGCACTCGCCGGCGCTCCTCCCCGCTTCGCCCAGGCGAACCACTCGGCGTAGGAGCGGTCTTCGGCGGTCGGTCCTTGCGGGCCCCTGGCGGCGCGTGCCTGCTCGACGACCTGCCACGGCTGCTTTCCGGCCTGCGCGGGCTGGGAGGGCGCGGGCGCGGGAGCCGGCGCCACTGGAAGCTGGCCGCCGACGATCGGCGCCGGAGGCGCCAAAGGCGGCTGGGGCTTCGGCGCGGGCTGGGCGATCGGCTGCGCGGTCGCGTGAGGGATCTGCTCCTTCGGCGAGAACCACGTCGGCGTTCCCGGCTCGGCGGCGAGCGGCACTCGCGGCGCCCAGGCCGGTACCTGCACGGCAGGCGCTGACTCCCTGTGCGAGGCGGGCGGCTCGGCCGATGGCGCGCCCGGAGCCCACGCGGGACTCGACG
>WNGG01019443.1_pt1 | contig 10607 bp, 9 predicted proteins | sample 5400661 | NCBI WGS metagenome assembly WNGG01 (sample SAMN13153372, study PRJNA577476) | soil metagenome | isolation source: 100 cm soil or saprolite under Garry oak tree replicate 1 | place: USA:California | collected 2016-06-15
ATATACACGGTCCTGACCCTCCCGTTCTCCATCTGGTACCTTGTGCTCTACTTCAGGACCATCCCCGTCCAAATAGAGGAGGCGTCCCTGGTCGATGGCGCCACCCTGTGGCAGACCTTGCGCAACGTGACCGTGCGAATCTCAGGCTCGGGGCTCGTCGCCATCACCCTGTTCTCCTTCATTTTGTCCTACAACGAATTCCTCTTCGCCCACTTTCTGCTCCAGCGAACCGATTTGCAGACCATCCCGGTCTACGTAGGCTATCTTTCGACCTCGCTCGTCGTCTATTGGGCAGTGATCCATGCCGTCCTTGCTTTGACAATCATCCCCATGATAGTGCTGATACTTGTGTTCAGAAAGTTCGTTAACATCTCGCAGCTTGCCGGGGCCCTCAAGGGCTCTTGAAACTAAGTTTCCAAGCAGGTAAGCACACTTTCAAGTGCGTCCAGTGCGGGAAGTGTTGCTATCCGTCGGCCCTCTCGCTTACTCCAGAGGACCGCAAGTCTCTCTCGGTGACGGGGGACCTGCCGGGGTTGCGCGAGAACCCGAACCCACCCTTCAGCCACGAACTGGTCTGCGAAGGAAAATGCCGATTCCTGAGCCCCGACAATCTTTGCAAAGTATGGGAGAGGAGGCCCGCAGTCTGCATGGCCTTCCCCCTCGCCTTCACCTACACCCCTGAGGGGGAGATGGTGGTGAACTACATGGGATGCGAAGGGCAGGACGCCCCGGACGGTGAGGTGGTCGACGAAGCATTCGTGGAGAAGACGGTCGAGGAGATCAAGAAGAAGAACCCTGACTTCTTCGACCAGCTGAGGACCCGGAAGATCGCCGAGCATCAACTCCTCTTCCCCTTCTATACTCAGGAGGAGGTGACAGACTTCAATGCGAAGCAGTCCGCCAAGGACGCCCTTGCGTCCCTTCTCACAGGGGTGTTGGCGGGTTCTACCAAGCTCAGAGCGTCAACACTTGCGTTCTTGCAGACCACCGATTCCGCCTTCCGATCAGAGGTCCACATGCTGCCAAAACACACCCGAAGGGTTATGCTATTCGACGATCAGGTTAAGCTGATACTGGAAAAGGTGTCTGACCGGGTCACGACCAGCTACCCCGCAACCTACGACGAGCTCACGGCCGCGTTGGACAAATACGAGAAGCAGGCGACCGAGTCAGGAAGATGTCAAATCTTCTGGGAGGGGACCAAGGACGTTGCCTTGGACGGGACCCTCGAAACGAAGAGCCTGACGGGGGAACGCATGAAGGCGAAGGTGTCATCGATCTTCTTCAGCAGGGATTTCTCAGGAGTTGCTATGAGGAAAATCCTCGAGCATCTGTCCGAGAGCCTCAGACGAGTGGACCTCGGAGGCTTCCCAATCGATGCGGAGATTTCAGTGATGTTGAAGTCGCTTGGAGACTATGTGAAGAACATCGAGACTTTCTGCTATTTGTATTCGCCAGACGAAGAGGAGGTTTCTGAGAAAACCGCCACGAGGGTTGTAAATGACCTCGACACTTTCTTCGTGCTAGGGTCTTCCTACGCGCGGAATCTTGGGGCAGGACTGCGCTAGACGAAAGGTCAGGCGATAACTTCTTCCGATTGCGCGTCGAAAAGACGAACGCTCGAATCCTTGAACCCGATCCAAACCCTCTCCCCTCCCCTCACGCCCGTGCTCGAGCCGCAGATGCACTTCAGTGACTGCTCGCCCATCCTAAGGTCGACGAGAACGTTCGGGCCCATCGACTCCACGACGTACACTTCAGCTTGAAGAACAGACTCACTGTCCCTCTCCTTCGAAATCTCGAGGTCTTCCGGTCTGATGCCTATTGAGACTTCCACGCCGGCGGGACGGTCGCCGAGGGCGGTACAAAGCTCGTCGGACGGAGCGTAGTCGAAGTGACTCGAGCTCAGGGATATCCTGCCGTTAGTCCTCATTATCGACGCTCTGATGATATTCATCGGCGGATTGCCTACGAATCCGGCGGCGAATGCGTTCTTTGGTCTGCCGTAGATGGTCTGAGGCGTATCGTACTGGAGGACCTTTCCCTTGTTCATTATCGCGATCCTGTCAGCGAGGGCCAGGGCCTCGGCCTGGTCATGGGTCACGTACACCGTTGTCACGCCGAGCTGCTCCTGAAGCTTCTTGAGTTCGGCTCTTGTGTATAGCCGCAGCTTGGCGTCGAGGTTGCTGAGAGGCTCGTCCATAAGAAAGACCTTGGGCTTTCTTACTATGGCCCTACCGAGCGCTACCCTCTGTTGCTCTCCGCCGCTCAGTTGTCTGGGCCTCCTTGAGAGAAGATGCTTGATGCCAAGGAGAGTGGTTATCTCCGTGACCCTCTCCTCAATTTCCTTCTTTTGCAGCTTCTTCATCCGTAGAGGGTAGCCTATGTTATCGGCTACAGTCATGTGCGGGTACAGTGCGTAGTTCTGAAAGACCATGGCGACGTCCCTGTCTCTCGGAGGCAAATTCGTAACATCGTTTCCGTCGATTAGGATGCTGCCCGCGTCTACACTCTCGAGGCCTGCAATACATCGAAGGGTGGTCGTCTTCCCGCACCCCGAAGGTCCGAGGATGACCACGAACTCACCAGTCGGGACGTCGAGTGAGATCCCGTCGACCGCAGAGACTCCGTCGTAATGCTTCGACAGATCCACGATTTGGAGATCCGCCAATTCAGTCCTTACCTCCTTCTCTTTCTAAAAAACCCTCCTTCCCGGCCCAGGATGGCATGCAAAGGCTGAACATTAGGCCCACAGCGCCGCGGTTCCCTCCAAAACTCGCAGGGAGTTCTTGTAGGACATCAACTCAATGTCTCTCTCAGTCATGCCTTTCTTCAGAAGAATTTTGTAAAGAGACGGAATCTTCGCAATGTCCTCGAGACCACGGACGGCAGGATAGTCTATCAGCCCGAAGTAATCTGTCCCCACTGCGAGACTCTCTGCGCCGAACTTGTCGTAGAAGTGCATGACATGTTCATTGACGAGCGCATAGGTTTCGTCATCCAGGTTCCTTGAGATGTTATGGACGGCTTTAGCGTTGGAGTGGCTGTTGATGAAAGGCATCTTCGAGACTTTGGCCACATCTTGATGCGTCTTCTCACTCGCGTGAGCCAGATCGACTATTATCCCCAACTTGTTGCATTCTCGAACGAGCTCTTCGCCGTCCCCTGTGAGGCCGTAGTCCTTTTTCGACATGCAGGAAGCACAGTATTTGCTGTCGAAGTTCCAGGCGAGTTGGAGGCTTCGCAGCCCCAGGTTGTACAACAGCTTCAGGTCGTATGTGTCCTCGAGCGAGTAGGCCCCCTCCAGCGAGACCAGAAATCCGGTCCCTCCCCCCGCCATGACCTTCGTGACATCGGCCGATTTCCTAAGGATGGTTATCGAGCCGGGGTTTTGCTCTTCTAGCGCGTAGTAGACCTTCATGTGCTCTAGGAAGGTTGACCCGGCCGCCCTGGTAGAGTAGCTTCGCTGGTAGGTTGTGCCGTACCCTTTTGCCAACCGCTTGCTCACCGAGGGCGAGAGGGTTGTAAGCAGGCAGAAGATTGAGGAGAAGACGATTCGGACGCTTGCCTTTCTGAATTTAGGCAAGTCCCCATGACGCCCCGGAATGTCCTTTGAGAAATCGGCCAGAGGAAATCCGAGTCCGCTGGCGCCGCTTACGTAGTAGTACGAAATGTCTTGATGTAGGTCTATGACCGGGAGTTTCGCCATCTAGTAAGGCCGACTCAACTCGTTCTCATATTTGTCTTAATCGGGCTCGACCGCACACAAAACCCTTAACGCACACGTCATGAACATCGGTCAGAATTGGGCGGGAAGAATCTCAAAATCGTCCTCGGGGGTTTCGGCGCGGAATCGAACGCATTCAGCCTCGAAAGACCAGGACTGCGAGATGCGGTAGTTACAGCGGAGACCGAGTTAATCCCCACTAATCAGGGAAGAAGAACTGTCATCGGGGGATTCATTGCAGCTTTGGAGTCGAGCAGGGTCAAAGTCCTGCCTCTCCCAAGGATTTGGTGGGGGGCCATCGGGGTCATCGAAGGGAAGGCATACAATCGCGCGAAGAGCCTTCTGCTGAGGCGTCTCAGAGGTTACGCTGACATCGACGGAGTCCTCTTGGACCTACATGGGGCGATGCAGGCCGAGGGAGTGGAGGACGCCGAGGGTGTTCTGCTAAAGGATGTCAGGAAGATCGTGGGAAGGAAAACCCCTGTAGTCTGCGTGGTTGATTTGCATGCGAATATGACGGATTTGAAAATGGCAAATGCCGACCTGATAATCCCTTACAAGACCAACCCGCATATCGACCTCTACGAAAGGGGTCTGAAGGCAGGAGGACTCCTGCTCAAATTGATTGACGGGGAGATACATCCCACCTCTCACCTGGAGCGACTCCCAATGCTGGGGAACAACCTAGGGATGAGCACATGGGCAACCACCCCCGAAATGCAATCTCACCTCCCCCTGAGCGGCATCATGGCGAAGGCCGCGGAGTTAGAGAAAGAAACTAATGTCCTGGACATCTCTATCGTCATCGGCTTTGGGCAGGCCGACATCCCCCAAAGCGTGACTTCTGTCTTGGCTATCACTAACTCAGATGAAGAACTGGTCAAAAGGATGGCCGTGAAAGTTGCGACACTTGTCTGGGAAGCAAGGGACGATTTCTTCAAGGTTCGTCCTCTCATCCCCGTTGACGAGGCCATCGATGAAGCCGTCAGAGACCCGGGGAAGCCGATAATACTGGTCGACACAGGGGACAACTCAGGGGGAGGGTCACCCTGCGACAGCACGGTCATCTTGGAAGCGCTGCTCAGGAAGAAGGTCCAGGACGCAGTCGTTGCACTTAGGGACCCGGACGCCGTGGCAAAGTGCTTCTCGGCGGGTGTCGGCGCGATGGTGGCAATCAAGGTCGGAGGGAAGTTGGACCACCGGTTCTACAAGCCCGTCAGGATTAGGGCAAGGGTGAAGACTCTAGGTGACGGGGTATACACCATCCGAGGCCCCAGCCATGGAGGTTTCGGACCAGGAAGGACTGGCGGGTCGGCCCCCTCGGCGTCCCCCACCTACTTCGGTAGCAGTCCCAGCCGCATGGCGCTGCTTTCTACTGGGGCAATCGAGGCCATAGTTTGCGAAGGGAAGGTCGGAATGGACCGCGACTTCTACAAAGCCATAGGGGTGGACCCAGCGGAGAGGAAAATCGTGGTTGTAAAATCACACCAGGCACATCGTGCATCCTTTGAACCAATAGCTAAGAGAATAATCGAGGTGGACACCCCCGGGATAACCAACCCGGTGTTTCGTGGACTGACACTTAGGAACCCTCCACACGGAGTCTACACTGGCATGAATGGGTGACGACCACGAAGCTCGAAAAGTCTCGCAAAGAATTCGAAAACGCCAAACAGTTCATAACCGGAGGAGTGCAATCTGCCTTCAGGTACCGCGAACCATTCCCCATTTACTTCAGCAAGGCGCACGGTTCTCACGTTTGGGACGTGGATGGGAACGAATACATCGACTTTCTAGTTGCGAATGGGGCCTGCATCCTTGGGCATGGGGACCCGGAGGTAAACGCCGCGGTTGTTCGCCAGCTCGAAAGTGGCCTAACCGTGGGATTGGAGAGCGAACTGAGCGTACGAGTTGCTCGGTTGCTTCACAAGATGATTCCCTCTGCCGAGGTCGTGAAGCTTTCAAACACAGGGAGTGAGGCGGTCATGCACGCCCTCCAAATTGCACGCGGGTACACGCGTAAGACCAGGATCGCCAAGACAGAGGGGTGTTATCACGGCTGGCAAGACGAAGCAAACCTGAGTGTGCACCCGAAGCTCAAGAAAAACGGAGCAAGTCCCGTGGAGTCATCGACCAGACCGGTCCCCGAATCAGAGGGATACGCACCTGGCGTCACGCGTAATGTCTCTGTGGTCCCATACAATGACACATGTGCTTTCGAGAAATTTGCCAAAGAGAACGAGGGCGAAATCGCTGCGCTCATAATCGAGCCTGTGTTGTTCAACTCAGGTTGCATACCCCCGAACGACGGATACTTGCAAGAGCTGCGTGAGATAACCCAGCGATACGACATGCTACTGATTTTTGACGAAGTGATAACAGGTTTCCGAATGGCTCCCGGCGGGGCCCAAGAGTACTACGGAGTCAAACCGGACATTTCTGTCTTTGGGAAGGCGATTGCGAACGGATTTCCCCTGAGCGCCGTGGTAGGGGTCGAGGACGTGATGAAAATCACGGAGCCTAAGCGGGGCCTGGTCAGTTTTGCCGGAACTTACAACGGAAATCAACCATCGGTCGCAGCTGCTGAGGAGTGCCTTAGCCAGCTCAAGGATGGGTCGATTCAGCAGAAACTTCATCGCGACTCCCAAACTCTTGTCAAGAGGTTCGAGGAATCTGCGGAAGAGTACAGTGTCCCTGGTCGCCTCCAGAGCATCGGTGGCCAATTCCAGATTTACTTCACGGAAAAACCAGTAACAGACTACAAATCTGCAGCTAGATCTGACAGGTCCAAATACGCGGCCCTGTCTGAGAGTCTGCTGAGTTCAGGACTTCTGTTTCATCAATCCTATCTTTTCCATCACGGAGTGTCAAAATCGCACTCGGGGAGGGACATCGACAAGTTATGCTCCCATTTGGACACTTTCCTCTCCAGAATCAAGCGTCGCTTCTGAGTTACTTCATCCGTAGACCCATCACCAAGATTAGACAGAAAGCCACCCTCTGGAAGCGAGGCCACGCCTCAGAAATCCCAAGGGAAGGAGCGGCTGGAGGAGGAGGGCGATAGAAGATCGCGTTGAAATGCTGGGGGTGTACGCTCGAAGCATCGGCGAACAGCCGTCCTCTAATTATACCCCAACGCAGGATGAGTTATTCCCGGCGGAGGCACAATGAACCCCCAATCCTCAAAGATGTTGAATATATCCTAGGGAAATTACACCGTGAGCGAACGAAAGTGAAAGTCCTCGTCTTGGGCCACGCCGAGGTGGAGCAGCTGCTCCCCATGGACGAGTGCATCGGCGTGATGGAGGAGATGTTCAAGACCCTGGCACGTGGAGACGCGGTTCTGCCGCTGAGGAAGGCCCTATGGCAGCCGGATAAGAAAGGTCTGTTCGCAACCATGCCGGCATACCTGGGAAGCCCACAGGTAATCGGTGGGAAGTTCATCACCTTCTTTCCGGACAATAGCAACAGTAATTTCGAATCTCACCAAGGGGCCATACTACTGTTCGAGTGCGTGAACGGGCGGCTCTTGGCGATTATCGACGCGACCTCGGTAACCGCTATCAGGACTGGTGCGGCCAGCGGTGCCGCCACCAAAGCATTGGCAAGGAAGAACGTCCACAACCTCGCGATTCTTGGCTCAGGAACCCAGGCCTCGATGCACCTGAAGTCGATGCGATCTGTCCGTGAACTAACCAGGGTCAGTGTATGGAGCAGGAACCCGGATCACGCCCGTCGATTTGCCAGCAACGGAGCCAAAGCCGAAGGGCTGACCATCAAGGTGGCGAAATCTGCCGAGGAAGCGGTGAGCGGGGCAGACATTGTGTGCACGACGACAGCTTCCACTGAACCCATCTTGAAGGGAAAGTGGCTAACACCGGGAGTCCACGTTAATGCAGTGGGTGCGAGCGTCGCGCCGTTTCGCGAACTTGACTCCGAGGCACTGGTGATGAGCAGTCTCTTCACTGACCGGAGGGAGTCCCTCCTAAATGAGGCGAACGACTTCCTAATCCCTAGACAGGAAGGGGCGGTCACGGATGATCACCTCAGAGGCGAGGTCGGGGAGGTTCTAATTGGCAAGATTCCAGGTCGTTCAAACGAACAGGAGATCACCCTGTTCAAATCGCTTGGATTGGCGGTCGAAGATCTTGCATCAGCCCACCACATCTATCGCAAGGCTATTGAAGGAGGTATGGGTACGTGGGTGGACTTCAACCGCGAGCGCGAACCGTGACCCAAGAATGACTTAAGTGTCAACCCTACGCGCGCGGAATGCCCGCGAGTTTGGAGACATAGCAAAACCTTTACATATTTTCCAGCAAACATCGGTTCAAATGAAACTAATGGTATTGTGTCCTATCACATCAACCGATTTCAAGAAGGTTACGGCCCAACAAGCCAGGTTCCTTGCTAGGGGGGACACGGAGGTCGAAGTCGTCAGCATAGAAAAAGGCCCGGTTTCGATCGAATCGACCTACGAGTCTGCGACCGCTGAGCCCTACGCCATAGAAAAGATCAGGGAGGCTGAGACGAGGGGTTTTGATGCAGTCGCGATAAGTTGCATGTGTGACTGCGGTCTTAACGGGGGAAGAGAGCTTGTGAAGATTCCCGTCACAAGCGCCTGCGAATCCTCTATTCTCCTCGCCTCAGCGCTCGGTGCCAAGTTCTCGATGATCACCATATCAGGTGGGATCAAAGACTTGCTCCTCAGGCTCGTAAGGCAAGCAGGGCTCGAGTCGCGACTCGCATCCATAAGAGGTGTCGACATACATGTTGTCGACCTCAACAGGGACACCGAGAAGACGAAGAGGGCGTTGCTGGAGCAGGGGAGAGAGGCTTTGGAGAGAGACGGAGCTCAGGTCATTGTCCTCGCCTGCACGGGAATGACTGGAATGGCACACTACCTGCAGAACCAACTGAGGGTGCCCGTGATCGATCCCCTTGGGGCAGCAATCAAAATGGCCGAGACGATGGTCGACCTCAGACTTGCTCAGAGCAAGTTAGCATACCCGGAGCCATCAAATCGCGTGATTGCGCGCTAGTTTACTTGAATTTCTGAGACGAAGAGGTCGAAAGATGCGTTCACTCAGTCAAGCCCTAGATTGTCGACGTACAGAGGTCTCTTCAAGCCAAGGAAATGTGAGGGGGGCCTGCACCGGTTCGCCTGCTCCCTCCGCGAGAGAAGCCAGCACATCGTCATAGAGCGCCTTAACCGCCTTCTTCTTCGCGGCCCTTGAGAGCCTCATGATTATGAGCTTCGGCGTGCTCGAACCTATGTGATCGAACCTGGGTTGCCTGTCGACAACCAGGTCACCCTTTTCGTCAAGCCCGCTCGCCTCGATACCGTCAACTCTCACTGGAAGCTTCACGTGCGGAAGAGTCTCCTTCGCCAGATGCGTCACCAGGAGGAAGAGGCTGCTTGTGGTTGCTGCCTTGTTGATGATCGAAGCAATGATCCTCCCGGCCGCTCCCGGCTCTGTCAGCGCCTCGAGTTCGTCAATGAGAACAAGCTTCCTCTTCCTGTCTGCAAGCACGGGAATGAGAGACCGGAGCACATGCTCGAGGCTCCCGACCTTCCTAGCTACCCTCTTCCTGAAGAGGTAAATCGGCATCGGCGCCGTCTCTGCCTTCTCCGCGGGTACGGGCAGTCCGAGGAGCGCCAGTATGTGTATTGCCGCCATCGTATTGAGCAGGGTCGTCTTTCCCCCGCTGTTTGCACCCGTGAGCACGACGGCGTTCCTGGGCTTCGCCAGCCTGATTGACGAAGGCTTGCCGATCGAGTAGCTCACCGGCTGCAACCCCGGGGTCCCTCCCGCAAGTTCTTCCCTCATGAGGAAGGGGTTTCTCCCGCTGACGAAGCCTATGCCACCAGTTCCCACCTCTGGGATGGTGAGGGAGTACTTCTTCGCCGCGGAAGCCACCGCCAGGATCCCGTCGAGGATGATTGCCCTCTCAACTAGGTCGTTGACCATACCCATGTGTTGCCTCAGTCTCCTCTCGGCCTTCTCAACCCTGGTTCTCAGCTCTTCTTCCTTCCTCTGCCTCCATTCGCCGACAAGTTTTCTCACTGCGACCCTGTCGAACTCGAATGGAAGAGTGGACGTCTCGAAGGCGCCCTTCAGCAGCTCTTCCTCTTCCCATTTCATCGCGAGGGAAGAAACAATCTCGGCCAGTTTGTCCTCGACTATCGAGACCGCTCTCTCTTTGTCCCTCACGCCCTTCCTGAGAGCGCCGTTGATCTCCAGCTCTGCGTCCGAAATCACGGCTTCTGCATCCTCAATCCCGCTGGCTCCCTCCACCTCCTCTAACGTGGCGAGGATTTCCCGCAAGGTTTCGTCATCAGCATTTGCGAAGAACTAGGAGAGAAGGAGAGACGGGAGAGAATTGTCCTGAACTCGACAAATCTCCCGAGAGCGTTGAGAGAGTCGGAGATCTCTCTTCCGCTAATGGACAGCTTCAGTCTGTTTCGTATTACCTTCACGTCCAGCGAAGGCGTCAGCAGCAGAAGGGAGTTCTTCGCTAGCTTCGAGGAGGCCTCTCCAGCGAAGATCTCCAAGAGCTCCCGCTTGAGCCTTCTCGCGTCGCCTGTCTTCAGCACCCTTCGTTCCCGTATTCGCGAGTCCTCCTCTTTTGACTTGGTGAGAAGGCTGAGGGCATTCCTGCTCGATATTCCTGCGAGGGAGGGAAGCCCCTCGATGTCGCAGGCTTTGATCCTACCCTCTACATCTAGGCGCCGTTCTTCGGTGAGGTTGGCTGGCAATCCTCCCCCAGCGAGTTCGAGCTCTGGAGTTCCCATCTACTGCGAATCCTCCTTCCGCTTTTCCCAAAGCGCAATCCTTCCAAGAGTCTTCCTGGAGCCAAACTCCGTAAGTTGCACGCT
>WNGG01009531.1_pt1 | contig 10606 bp, 9 predicted proteins | sample 5400661 | NCBI WGS metagenome assembly WNGG01 (sample SAMN13153372, study PRJNA577476) | soil metagenome | isolation source: 100 cm soil or saprolite under Garry oak tree replicate 1 | place: USA:California | collected 2016-06-15
CAGATCGATTCCGCCGTATAGTGACATTTCGGTCTCCTCATCGGGCTAATGCAGTCGGTTGTCACATCACGTCAACAACTCAACTGTAGCGCTCGCTTGAGGAGCCTTCTATATGATTATCAGAAGCATGCAATGACGTAAGATGCGCGTGATCACCGCCTCTTGGGTGATGGCGGCGATGATGCGGAGTGCGCCACGACGGCAAAAGGGACAAGTGGCCAGATCCAGAGCAAACACACGCCCCAGGAGCTTGGCCCAGCTCCAGTAAGGAGTTCCAGTCTTCGCCTCATCCCCGTCCACACCCTGCTGGCGCGGCGTCGGGATAATGGCCTCTCGCAGCTTGCTGTGCGGCGCCAAACACCCAGCATAGCGGACGAGGTGGACGCGCGGCAGGGGTACGATCGCCGCCAGCTTCTCTAACAGTTCCAGAGGCGAGAGTGTCATGCCGGTCGTCCCGTCAGACCACGGTTTTGTGCACGTGTACACGAGGTCCCCATGGGCAGCTTCCTCCAGACGCTCCAGCGCCACGGCGCCTCGCGCCGTGTACTGCATCAAGCGTTCCAACTGGTCCCGTCGATGCGCGGGCACCTGGGTGTTGGCGTGCAGCGAAAACCCATGGACACTGGCACAGCGGGGGCCCGTGCGTGCGGGGCGTTCCCCTGCATACCCAAAGCCCGAGCCCATCCGTCGCACCTGCTGCCCGGCCCGCTCGCCAAAGGCAACACGCTGCTGGACGGAGGCCGCCAGGGTGTGGGCGAGGACGGGCTCGTCGTCCATGAGCGGATCATATCCCGTGGCGACGGCGGCGTCGCTGCCCGCCTCCAGGTATCCCAGGGAGCGCAACGTGCGGATGATGCGCCGGCTGATCGTCTGGACCACCGTAGCAATATCGGCATCGGTGGGCGGCTCGCCCTTGACAAAGCGCGGCTTGAGGCCCGCCTCGGTGCGATCGAGATAGACGCCCTCAAGAAAGACACAATGAAAATGGACATTCAGATTGAGGGCGCCACCGAAGCGCTGGATAAACGTCACCGACCCCGGTTGGACCTGCTGCCGTTCGACGCCTCGCTTGACCGCTTGATTGACGTAATACTGCGCGATCGTGGTGCGGATGATCGTATGCATCTGGGCGGTCAATGCTTGTGATGAGGACATCCAATAGCGTAAGGGCATCGGCACGGACACTACCCATTGCCGTGTCGGCACCCAGGGGATGACGCACTCGACCAGATGGGCCGCGGTCTGGGCCATACGCCGGCCCGCACACGACGGACAAAACCCGCGCCGCTTGCAACTGAAGGGCAGCAGCAGCTCTTTCTGGCACGTGTCACAGCCGAGCCGCAGAAAGCCGTGCGCCAGGATGCCGCGCTGCAAATAGTCGTAAAACTCGCGTTGCACATAGGCGGGCAAGCCCTTGGCATCGGGATCGGCGTCGAGAGAGGCGAGAAAGGTCTCGAGATGGTCCGCGACCACCTTAGCGCTCAAACGGGCTGGATTGCCTCTGATCCGGCTGCACGATGCCCGCCACACCTACGCGACATGGATGCTAAATCAATGAGATGGACCCGCCCCTGTGCAGAACGGCTTCGATGAGCCAGAAGGTCGTGCAGACCATGCTGGGACATAGCAGTATCAGTATCACACTGGACGTGTATAGTCACGTCAGTTTAGAATTGGAGAAGCAAGCTGCGGCAAAACTCAACGCGGCACTGACAGGAGGGACATGATCTTTGGTTGTCGTCAACCATCCTTTCAAGGATGAGGACAAGTAAAACCATATAATCGCATAAGGCATTGCTATGACAGAGCCAGTCACCTTAGAAATTTTTTCGGACTACGTCTGACCCTGGTGCTACCTCAGTACGGGTCGTATTGAGAGACTTCGGGCCACTTATGATCTGCAGCTCGTATGGACGCATTTCCCCCTCCATCCTGACACGCCGCAGGAGGGCATTGCTCTGGAAGCGCTGTTCGCCGGTCGTAACGTAGACCGTGCCGCCATGCAGGCGCGCATGCGTGGGCTCATGGCCCAGGAGGGCCTGCCATACGGCGAGCGCACGCACACCTACAACAGCCGTCTGGCCCAGGAGCTCGGAGCCTGGGCCAGCACGCAGGCCGATGGTGCAGGTATTCACGACGCGCTGTTCCAGGCCTATTTTGTGGAGGGCAAAAATATCGGGGCGATCGACACGCTAGTCGAGGTGGCAGAAGCGGTGGGCTTGTCTGGCTCGGAAGCGCGCCAGGTACTCATAGCGCGGCGCTTCAAGGACGCTGTGGATGCGGACTGGCAACGTGCCATGCGCCTCGGCGTGACGGGTGTGCCGACGTTTGCAGCGCAGGGCCGCGGCGTGGTCGGAGCGCAACCCTATGAGGTGTTAGAACGCCTCGTCGTGCTGGCTAGGGCGCAGCGGCGCGATGCACCAGCAACATAATGGCAATGCAGAGCTCTATGTCTGCTCCTGGCAGACGCTTGTACTACGGTTGGGTCATCGTGGCGGTCGGCTTCTGCACCATGCTGCTCGTGCAGGGCTCTTTCGCCTCCTCCGGCGTGCTCTTTGTGGCTCTCACCAAGGAATATGGCTGGAGCCGCGCCACCATCTCCCTGCCCTTTTCCGTAGGTCTGGTGGGGTACGCCGCCCTGACCTGGCTCTCTGGCCGGCTCTTCGACCGCTATGGGCCGCGCCGGTTGTTTCCGTTTGGTGTGCTATGTCTGGGTCTTGGTTTGATCACCAGCGCGCAGGCGCGCACGCCCTGGCATCTGTGTCTGACCTGGGGACTGCTGGTCAGCCAGGGCATGAATCTGAGTGGTTTCGTCCCCCACCTGACGCAGATGTCGTTGTGGTTCCGCCAGCGTCGCGGTCTCGCCTCTGGTCTGGTGCTCAGTGGCGCCAGTATGGGTGCGCTGGTACTCGTGCCTGGGACCCAGTATGTGGTGAATCACTCCGGCTGGCGTCTGACCTACACGGTGTTAGGCCTACTCGTCATCGGCTGTCTGGTGCCCCTGAATGCGCTCTTGCAACGTCACTACCCGGCGGACCTCGGGCTGTACCCTGATGGTGCGCCAGAGCTGCCTCTGGCAGTCGCCGCAGGGGTGGCGCCAGCGCCAGCAACGACCCCCTGGACCTTGCGCCGTGCTCTCACAACCTCGCGTTTCTGGTATCTATTCGTGATGGTGACGGGCGTTGGCTGGCTTTCCAATATCACCAACGTGCATCAAATCGCCCACATGGTGAGCAACGATTTCCCCAGCCTGCTGGCGGCCCAGATCGTCGCCGCGATGAGCCTCATACGGGCGGCTGGGAGTACCATCTGGGGCGGCTTGGCGGACCGCTTTGGCCGCGAAGGTATTTACACGATCGGTACCGGTCTGTGCCTGAGCAGCCTGGCCTGCCTCGCCAGTCTCTCGCCGTCGGCGCCTGCCTGGCTCCTATACGGCTATGCCCTGACGTACGGCCTGGGATTTAGTGTCCACGGTGCCGTTGAGAGCACGGCAACGGCTGATATTTTTCACGGTCCACATCTGGGTGCGATTCTCGGGGCTCTCGAATTAGGCTGGGGGCTTGGAGGGTTTCTCGGTTCCTGGTTCGGCGGATATTGGTATGATCGCTGGGGGAGCTATCACGGCGCCTTCGCGTTGACCATGGGCGTGAGTCTCCTCGGCTGTGTCGCCCTGTGGTTGGCGGCGCCGCGCCATAGCCGGCGCATTGTCTTACCGCCGGCGCCGGTGTCATGACCGTTACTTATCACTGCGAGAGGACAGTACTATGACTAAGCCACGGGTTGCGGTGATCGGCACCGGTGGGACCATTGCGTCGATCGGGAAGGGTCCGCTGGACATTCTCGACTACGGGGCCAACGAGACCATGCTGCACGTGGACGAGATCATCGCCCACTTCCCGGAGGTTCACGAGGTAGCGGAAGTCCTGCCGATTCGCTTCGAGGCCATCCCCAGCCCCAACATCTTCTTTCCCGACTGGAAAGCCCTGGTGGCGCAGATCGAAACGCTGGCCCAGGAGCACGAGGACCTCGCCGGCATCGTGGTGACGCATGGTACTGCCTCTTTGGAAGAGACGGCCTACTTCCTCAACCTCACGCTCCACGTCGACCTGCCGGTGGTGGTCGTCGGGTCGCAGCGCCCGGCGAGCGCCCTGTCAACCGATGCCGGTATGAACCTCATCAACGCCGTCCGCACCGCCGCCGCGGCAGGCTCCCGTGGCCTTGGCGTGCTCGTGTTGTTGAACGACGAGATCCATGCGGCGCGGGAGGTCACCAAGACCTCAACCTACCGTCTGCAGACGTTCCGCTCGCCGGACTTTGGCGTGCTGGGCCATGCGGACGGTGATGCGATCGCCTATTACCGACGACCGGTGCGGCGCCGGGCACCCGATACCGAGTTCGATATCCGCTCGGTGGAGGCGTTACCGCGGGTCGACATTGTCTATGCCTATACGGGCTCGGACGGCACGGCAGCACGTGCATTTATTGAGGCCGGCGCGCAAGGGATTGTGTCGGCCGGCTTTGCCCCCGGATTCTGTGGGCCCGGCGACCTGGAACCGCTCGCCGAGGCGGTGCGCCGTGGCGTCGTGGTGGTTCAGTCAACGCGAGCGGGCAGCGGCCGGACTTTTAAAAGCACCCGCCTCACGAAGCATGGCTTCCTGATCGCCGATAACCTGAACCCTCAGAAAGCCCGCCTGCTCCTGGCGCTGGCCCTGACGACCACCCGTGATGTCGGGGAAATCGCGCGCATTTTTGCGGAGTACTGAGGCAGTGGTCGTGCGGGTACAGGGCATTTCCTCAGAGGGATCTGGGCTGGACAGAGCGGTATTACATCCTGTTCCTGCAAGTCCCCCCAAGCGGAGTCATGGCCTATGAAGCTCACCGATATGCTGCAACAGCTCTTCACATACCTGGTCACGCATGGCGTGGACGCTCTCCTGCCAGCCCTCATCATCGGCGCTGTGGGATATTGGCTCGCGCGCATCCTCCCCCGCCTCTTGGGACACGTGCTGATGCGAGCACGGGTCGAGCCTACCCTGACGACGTTCATCACGTATGTCAGCCGCTATGCACTGTTTATCTTCGTCACCATTTTCGTCCTGGGTCGGCTGGGCATCGAGACCACTTCCCTGGTAGCCGTGCTCGGTGCCGCTGGTCTGGCCATTGGCCTGGCGCTGCAGGGCTCGCTCAGCAATTTCGCCGCCGGGGTTTTAATTATCGTCTTCCGCCCCTTTCGGGTGGGAGACCTCGTCGAAGCCGGTGGGGCTACGGGCACGGTTCGGGAAATCCAGATCTTTACGACCCTCTTGCACACCGCGGACAACCTCCGTGTCATGGTACCAAACGATCTGATTATGAAGGGAAAGATCACGAACTATTCGGCCAACGATACACGCCGCGTGGACCTGACGGTTGGGGTCGCGTGCAGCAATGATCTTGAGCGCGTGCAACAGATGCTGAGCAGTATTCTGGCAGGGGAACCTGGAGTGCTGGCCACTCCAGCGCCACTCGTCGTGGTCTCAGAATTCGGTAAAACCGACGTACAATTTTCGCTGCAGGCGTGGACCAAGACAGCAGACTATCAGGCCGTGCGCTCGGCGTTGCTGGCACAGATCAAGCTGGCCTTCGACGAGCACGGCATCGCGTTATAGTGCTGCGCACTGCAATTACCCCGCCAGTTTGGCGGGGTGGATCAACATCTATCCTGCTTGTGTAGGAACTGCCGGATGGGCGTTACAAAGCGCGCCGCCCCTCTAGCGAGCGACTCAGCGTCACCTCATCGGCGTACTCCAGATGCCCACCCACGGGCAAACCATGCGCCAGGCGCGTCAGGTGCACGCCACGGGGTTTCATGAGCTGCGCCAGGTAGAGGACGGTGGCATCGCCTTCCATGTTGGGGTTGGTAGCGCAGATGATCTCACGTACACCACCCTGAGTGACGCGCTTGACCAGGGCATCGATCTTTAACTGCTCCGGACCAATACCATCTAGCGGTGAGAGGGCCCCCATCAGGACATGGTACAGCCCTTTGTAGGCCCCCGTACGCTCAATCAGGAGCACATCGCTGGGATCTTCAACGACGCAGATGAGACCGCGGTCGCGCGCTGGGTCGGTGCAAATAGCACACGGATCAGTCTCGGTAATGCCGCTACACTGCGAGCAGAAGATGATTTTCTCTTTGACCTCGACGACGGCACGCGCCAGTCGCTCGGCCCGCACTGCCGGCGCGCGTAAGATAAAAAACGCCAGCCGTTGCGCCGTCTTCTCACCAATGCCAGGCAGACGGCAGAGTTCTTCAACGAGATTATCAAGTGCACGTGGTCGGGACATCCTCAGCCCTCACCGCTTCCTACAAGGAGAGGCCAGGAATTTTGAGGCCACCAGTGAGCTTGCTCATCTCCTCGGACACCATCTCCTGGGCCTTCCGGAGCGCCTCGTTGACCCCTGCCACAATGAGATCCTCAAGCATCTCGACGTCGTCCGGGTCAACGACCTGGGGCTCGATTTTGATGCGGAGCACTTCGCTCTTGCCATTCACCGTCACCGTCACCATGCCGCCACCCACGGAGGCATCGAGCGTCCGCTTGGCGATCTCTTCCTGCAGCTTCAGCATTTTCTGCTGCATCTGCTGGGCCTGCTTCATCAAATTGCCCATTCCACCTCTCACGTCTGTCTCCTTAAATAGGTGTGGCACCAAAAATATCGATCACCGCCTGCTTCAGCTCATTCTTCTGGCGCTGCGCCTCCCCGAGAGTACTCGTCTCTGGCTCTGCAGCTACACGCGTCTCTGATCCATCAGGGCTTCCTGCAGTCTCATCAGGCAATGGTTCAAAAGCAACCTGGAGCGGCCGTCCGAGTAACGCCTGGGCGGTGTCGCGGACAACGATGAGGTTTTCCGGGTCGAGGAGATATTCCAGGGAAAACTTGTCTTGCTTGGCAAAGCCGACGACGAGTCTGTGCTCATCAAGGGTCAGAGGACGACCGTGCTGCATTGGCCCCCCAAGCGAGGGACGTCGCTCTGTAACACGCTGCTGCAGGGCCTCCCAGAGACTCTCTGCCGTGCTCAGCACCACACTCGGAGGTGCCTCAGGCAACGACGGCTCAGGGAGAGCACGATATACCGGAGCAGACTCAAAAACCCCGACAGCATCCCTCCCTGAGGTCTTGACATCTTCCAGCCGCCCATTGCGCGCTGGAGGAGCCGCGGATGACGCGGATACGGTCTGCTCCTGCGGGGCAGGAGACGCTGGCAGCTCTGTCTCAAGACGCTGCAGGTGCTCCAGGATGCTCTGCAAGGGCTGCACACGGCCAATGCAGGCCATGCGCACCAGGGTCATCTCGAGCCCCAGGAACGGATTACTCGCATGCCGTAACGTCTGTTCTGCTGCTGAGAGGACGTGAAACTGCCCGTAGATTTCCTCCAGGCTGGCCAGCTCGGCCACCGTACGCAGGGTGGCGAGATCCGCCTCAGAGAGAGGAATGAGATCGTCGGGGTGGGGCACCGTTTTCAGGACGATCAAATGCCGTAGGCCCTCAAGCAAAGCGCGGGCAATGCCGGCAGTTTCGTGCCCCTCGGACTGCAGCAGGCTGGCGAGGTGCAATGCGGCGGCGGCGTCCTGCTGGAAAAGGGCACGCAGACACTGCGCCAGGGCTTCCACCCCTACATGGCCGAGGATCTGGTCGACATCCTCGTCCCGCACCTCCATCCCACAGTACGCCACGACCTGATCGAGCAGGCTCTGGGCGTCGCGCATACTGCCCTCTGCCGCCTTCGCAATGCGCATCAGGCAAGCGCGCGAGATGCGTATCCCCTCGCTCTGCGCAATGTGCGCCAGCTGTTCGCTCAGGCCAGTCAGCGAGACACGCTTGAACTCAAACCGCTGGCAGCGCGACACAATGGTGTAGGGGATACGCTCGATCTCGGTCGTTGCAAACACAAAGACCACGTGAGACGGCGGCTCTTCGAGCGTTTTGAGCAGCGCGTTGAACGCCTCCTTGGTCAGCATATGCACTTCATCAAGGATGTACACCTTGTAGCGCCCACGCGTCGGCAAGTAACGCAAACGCTCACGCAGCTCACGGATCTCATCGATGCCACGGTTCGAAGCACCGTCAATTTCGACAATGTCCATCGACGTGCCCTGGGTGATCTCCAGACAGGACTGGCAGGCATTACAGGGGTTTTCAGTAGGACCATGCTCGCAATTCAGCGCTTTGGCAAGCACGCGTGCCATGGTGGTTTTACCCACCCCGCGTGTGCCAGCGAAGAGATAGGCATGGGCAATACGACCAAGGCGGATGGCATTCTTCAAAGTACGAGTGACGTGCTGTTGCTCAACAACGTCGTCAAAGGTCTGGGGGCGCCATTTGCGTGCTGTAACCTGGTACCCCATGTGTATCTCCTGCAGCCACCGCTGCCAGCGAGGCAGAGAGATGATCGTGCACCCAGCCTCGACCTGCCAGGGTAGAACCCCGCACCCTATATCGGGCTCAGATCAGGCACTCCTGCGGCACCCGGGGACATTTGCTTACGGCTGCTTCCTTCCGGACCTGACCGGGTTCACAACGCCCCGCTGCACAGGACCCAACCCTCAACGCCTTCTATAGGGGGGATAGCTCAGCCTGACGCGGCCTCAGCATTGGGAATTCCGTCCCGCTATAGCGGCTTGCGGGTTACAGGGCACCGCTACCTCCCCACCTAGCACGATCACAATTCTCTACTGCGTAGGGCCAATTACCCCCGCCATACTGGCGGGGTACGTTGTCATCAGCGGAGAGGGTGGGATTCGAACCCACGGGACACTTTTGGCGCCCACGCGCTCTCCAGGCGCGCCGATTCGACCGCTCTCGCACCTCTCCATACGGGCAGTCCATGGGATGACGGAGAGGGAGGGATTCGAACCCCCGGTACCACAAGGGCACAGTTGATTTCGAATCAACCGCCTTCAACCACTCGGCCACCTCTCCGCCGTAATGCTTGAAAGAACCCTCTAAGCAAAGCGCCCGCTTCGTCCTGACACACCCCACTAATGACTGGAAAGGTATGGTTGAGCCGCGCCATACCCAAAATATCGAACTGTGAACCACACGCCCCCGCTTTCGGGTCTCTACACCCAAAGACCAGGCAGCGTATACGACTCAACACTGCTGCTCCCAGGCACATGATACAGGGTTCGAGCGTCACGTACAAGGTTGCTGCAGTAAGCTGCCACTGCCCCAAATGCCGGGCTGCCTGCCGTAGCGCTAGCACCTCAGCATGGGCAGTGGGGTCAGACAGCATCTGCCGCTGGTTATGCCCGCGCCCGACCACGATATCGTCGACCACGACCACGGCACCGACTGGCACCTCAGCACCGCGCAAGGCCAGACGGGCTTCCTGCAAGGCCTCGTACATGAAGCGCTCATGCACTGCCAGCACGTCAGAGGTCATGTGTCATGTCCCGAAAAGCGAAGGGCACCTTGCATGAGGTGCCCTCACCCACAAGCGCGCCGAGGAGGAGTTGAACCCCCAGCCTCCAGATCCGTAGTCTGGCGCTCTATCCAGTTGAGCTATCGGCGCATCGAGAACATCACGGCAGCGGAGAGGGAGGGATTCGAACCCTCGTAGCACTTTTTGAGCACTAAACCGCTTAGCAGGCGGTTGCCTTCAGCCGCTCGGCCACCTCTCCGGGACTCTATGCAAAACGTAGGCCAGGCGCCTGAACGGGCAGCGGAGAGAGAGGGATTCGAACCCCCGGCACTTGCGTGCTGCGGTTTTCAAGACCGCCCCCTTCGACCGCTCGGGCATCTCTCCCGGGCCATTATCCGTTTGTGATGCTAAGATGGTATTGGATTGGCCGCGTATCGTCAACTCCTTAGTTGTAACTTTCTGCGTCTGGGCCGTCCTCGGGCTCGTCGTCAGGCTCCAGTGTATCGGTCATGGCCTCGGCGTCGGTGTCAAGCTCAGCTGACTCAGCCGCAGCGTCTGCTAACGCAGACGAGGCGTCCGTCGCCGGCCGCGTGTTGTCTTCCGCAATGCGCACCACGCCGATGAGGCGCTGCTCAGGCGTGAGGTTGATGAGCCTGACGCCCTGCGTATTGCGACCGATGCGCCGGACGTCTGCCACCGGTAAGCGTACCAGGTTACCCTGATCACTCATAACCATGACGTCGTCGTCGTCAAAGACCTGCCGCACGCCAACAACAGGGCCGGTCTTGGCCGTGACATTCAGATTGATCAGGCCTTTACCACCCCGACCCTGGACGCGATACTCGGTCTCACTGGTGCGCTTGCCGTATCCACCTGCAGACACGGTGAGGATGCTGGAGCCAGGGCTCAACACTTCCATCCCGATAACCTCGTCACCCTCTTCGAGGCGGATGCCAATTACCCCACGCGCTGTACGCCCAATGGGGCGGGCATCGGTCTCGTTGAAACGCAGTGAGTAGCCTTGCTGTGTGCCGAGGAAGACATCCTGGTCACCGTGCGTGACCCCTACGCGGATAAGCTCGTCATCGTCGTCGAGCGTCAAGGCAATGATGCCCCCCTGCCGCGGGTTACCGTACGCGGTGAGTTCGGTCTTTTTGACAATGCCGTGCTTCGTCGCCATGATGAGATACCGATCAACTT
>WNGG01017594.1_pt1 | contig 10606 bp, 7 predicted proteins | sample 5400661 | NCBI WGS metagenome assembly WNGG01 (sample SAMN13153372, study PRJNA577476) | soil metagenome | isolation source: 100 cm soil or saprolite under Garry oak tree replicate 1 | place: USA:California | collected 2016-06-15
GACCGAGGTCTTGATCCCCCGGCTGACGGTTACGCCGACGCGGCTTTCCGACGCCGAGCTGGGAACGGCAAATGCGACCAGGGCGCGGCCGCTGTGGAACCGAGTGCCGCTGATCGCCGATTGAAAGTCCGAACGCCGACGGAGCCGGAGCCGCCTTTCCAATTAGAAGAGAATCCTTCACGCCCGGCGGTCTAGGCGAGGCGCTCCCGGCCCTTTCGGCGACGGTTGCGCAGCACGCGGACGCCGCCGCGCGTGCTCATCCGCCGGAGGAAACCATGCACTCGCCGGCGGTATCGCTTCTTGGGTTGGTAGGTCCTTTTGATCGCGCCAGTGTACCGGAGCCGCGGACGACACCTTGTGATACCGGCCTTGTAACTTTATCACGCGCGCAACATGCCTTGCGGTATCCACAGGCCGGTGTTATAGTCCCCGCCCGGAAGCTAAGCGATAACGCGCAAAGCCAAGCTCCAGTACGAATCGCAGCACCTCTTGAACTAATTCTTACAAAGTAAGCAACATCTAGTCGAACAGCGCCGCTTCCATATTTCGGGATCGACTGGATAGTGGATTTCGGACAGGCTGGCCCCGCCAGCCTGTGGACATCCCATCCGCTCTTTTCCACAGGCACCAAGGAGGCGGAGCTCATGCTCGAAGAGCTTCGGTTGAATCCGCGGGGGCCCGGAGCGCGATCACGGGGTCGCTGCGAGGGTCACGTCGCGGGCGCCGGGGGCGGGCTGGTTGCCCCCAGTTTATCCACAGGATTGGCAGGATGGCCATGCTTGCGGTCCACAGGCGCGACGTCGCCAGCCCACAGCCGGCGGGGCCGCACAGGAGAGGGGGTGGTGGGTTGAACCAGGACCAGATCTGGTCACAGGTGCAGGAGGAGCTTCGCTTTCAGCTGGCGAAGCGGACCTACGACATGTGGCTCAAGAACACGTCGGTCGTTTCGGCCGACGGCGGGACATTTCGCATCGGCGTGCCGAGCAAGCTGGCGAAGGACTGGCTAGAGGACCGGTTCTCCGGACTGATCCAGGAAACGCTGCAGGCGGTGACGGGCGCCGAGGTCGACATCGACTTCGTGATCGCGCCGTCGGAGCACCGGCACGCGCACACGATGTTCGACGACGACGACGATCACCCGTCGGAGAACGGACGCGACAACGGCGTGGAACCGACGGTCGAGGCGGCGGTGGCGCCCTCGGAGCTCAACGCGCGTTTTCGTTTTTCATCATTCGTCGTCGGCCACAACTCGCAGTTCGCCCACGCCGCGGCGAAGGCGGTGGCCGAAGCTCCGGGCGACAGCTACAACCCGCTCTTTCTTTACGGAGGTGTGGGCCTCGGCAAGACCCACCTCATGCACGCGATAGGTCACGAGGTTCACGACAGGTTCCCTCGCAAGCGCGTCGTGTACCTGACGTCGGAGCAGTTCACGAACGAGGTGATCAGCTCCATCGCCACCGCCCGGATGGGAGAGTTCCGCCACAAGTACCGCACCGTCGACGTGCTGCTCATCGACGACGTCCAGTTCCTCGCCGGCAAGGACCGCACCAAAGAGGAGTTCTTCCACACCTTCAATGCGCTGCACGAGATCAACAAGCAGATCGTCATCTCCTCCGACCGTCCCCCCAAGGAGATCCCGACGCTCGAGGACCGGCTCCGCTCGCGTTTTGAGTGGGGCCTCATCGCCGACATCCAGCCTCCGGACTTCGAGACCCGGCTCGCTATTCTCCACTCCAAGCTGGGCGACAACAGCAGCCTCATCCCTGAAGAGGTGTTGAGCTTCATCGCCCACAAGGTCCAGCGCAACATCCGCGAGCTCGAGGGCGCGCTGACGCGAGTGCAGGCGTTTGCGGCCGTGCATCAAAGACAGGTCGACGAGGAGGAGGCGGCGCGGCTTCTGTCCGACATCATCCCGGCCAGCACGCGCAAGCCGATCAACGTCGAGCGCATCCAGGTGCTGGTCGCCGACTACTACAACGTCACCCTCGAAGACATGAAAGGAAAGAGGAGGGACAAGCACATCGTCTTTCCGCGCCAGGTCGCGATGTACCTCGTGCGCGAAGAGACTCCATCGTCACTGCCGGCGATCGGCAAGGCCTTCGGCGGACGCGACCACACGACAGCGCTGCATTCGATCGAGAAGATCGCCAACGAGCTGAAGGAAGACGAACGCCTTCGCTACGAGGTCCAGGCGATCAGGGAAAAGCTCTACGTCCAGTGAACGTTTCCACACGTTTTGAGAAGCGCCTTGGGACGAACCTTGGACAAGAGGCACGCCCTCATTTCCTCCCCACTGAATCTACAGGCGAGGGCACGCTTGCGTTCGATTCCCCAGACCTTATCCACCGCCAAGCTTGATCTGTAAATGATCTCGACATCCACAGTCCGCACAGCGCTTACTGTTATCGGTTACGGATTCTTTCAATCATGAGCAACACTCAGAACGGGGGACAACTGTCTTGAATGCCAAAGTTCTCGCAGCTCAAATGAAGGTCACGTGCAGGCCGGCGGTGTTGGGGCAGGCGCTGCAGGTCGTGTCGCGGGCGATCTCCAGCCGGACGACCCTGCCCATCCTGAACAACATCCTCATCGAGACCACGTCGGAAGGCCTTGCGCTGACAGCGACCAACCTCGAGATCGGTATCCGCAAGCTTGTCCCCGCCGAGATCGGATCCGAAGGCTCGACCACCGCGCCCGCGCGCCTGCTGACCGACTTCGTCGGCACGCTTCCCGACGAGGACCTCGAGATGACGCTCGACGCCGCGACACAGTCACTCAATCTCCGCTGCGCGCGGTTCGACACCCACATCAAATGCATCGAGGCGGAGGAATTCCCTCCTGGTCCGCGGCCGGACGAGGGTGACCGGCTCGAGGTCGCGCTGGAAGACCTGGTGCGTGCGGTCGAGCAGACGCAGATGGCGGCGTCGACGGACGAGGCACGGCCGGTCCTGACCGGTGTGCTCGTGCAGGTGCAGGGTGGCAGCCTGACCCTCGCGGCAACCGACGGCCACCGCCTGGCCGTGCGCAAGCTGACGGCCGCCGGGCCGACTGACCTGGAGGCGAGCCTGATCGTCCCCGCACGGGCGCTGGCCGAGCTTGCGCGCGTGCTGAAGGGCGAGCCGGGAAAGGTCGAGGTGATCGTCTCCAAGGCCCGCAACCAGGTGTTCTTCCGCGCCGGCAGCTCCGAGCTGACCTCGAGGCTTATCGACGGCAAATATCCAAACTACGCACAGGTTATCCCCAGCAAGAGCTCGACCACGGTTCGGGTCTCGACCGCCGAGCTCACGCAGACCGTCCGCGCCGTGTCCCTCTTCGCTCGGGACAGCGCGAACGTGATCCGCCTCAAGGCGGGCGCTGGGGCGCTGACCCTGTCCGCCACCACGAACGAGGTGGGGGACAGCAAGGCGGAGATGACCGCCAACATCGACGGCACCGACATCCAGATCGCGTTCAACGCCCGCTACGTCCTGGATGCCCTCGGGGTGATCGGAGAGGACGAGGTCGAGCTTCTTTTCGACGGACCTCTCAGCCCGGGGCTGATGCGACCGCCGGGCAAGGACCACTACCTCTACGTGATCATGCCCGTGCGGGTGGCGATGTCGTAGAAGCGCACCGAGCAGTGCGCCTTCGCCGCTTACGTCTACGCAACCACCGGAACTACGCGCAGCTGGATCTGACGCCGGGCCCGGGCGTCAACGTGTTCATCGGTCCGAATGGCCAGGGCAAGACGAACCTCCTCGAGGCTGTGGCGATGCTCGCGCTGTCGTCGTCGCCGCGCGCGCGGCGGGAGCACGAGCTCATCGGTCCGGTCGGCCCTGGATCCCGGATCGCGGCGCAGGTCGAGACCGACGGGACGGTGCGCGAGCTGTCGATCGCGCTCGACGTGGACGGCGAGCGGACGCGGCGGGCGATCGAGGTCGACGGTGGGCGCCGCCGCGCGTTCGACCTTCCCGGACACTTCCGGGTCGTGCTGTTCTGGCCCGACGACCTTGGCCTGGTCAAGGGCGGCCCTGATGGCCGGCGGCGGTTCCTCAACCAGATGCTCGTCCAGGTCCAGCCAGGCTACGCGCGGGCGCTGTCCGGGCTGCGTCGGATCCTCGAGCAGCGCAACAGCCTGCTCAAGCGCATCGCCGCAGGCGAAGGCGGCGAGGACATGCTGCACGCCTGGAACCAGGAGCTGGTGCAGGTTGGGAGCGAGATCGTTGACGCGCGCGCCAGAGCCGTCGCCGAGCTGGAACCTGAAGCCGCGCGCTGTCACCGCCAGATCGCAGCTGGCGAGGATCTCGAGATCCGCTACGAGGGGCCTCCGGAAAACCTGGCCGAAGCTGTGAATAACTCCCTGGCCGAAGACCTCCGCCGCGGCTCTACCAGCGTCGGTCCGCACCGCGACGATCTGCGTATCCTGCTGGACGGCCAGGAGGCCCGATCCTACGGCTCGCAGGGCCAGCAGCGGACGGCCGTCGTGAGCCTCAAGCTGGCCGAGGCGGCCCTGATCGAAAGGCGTGCCGGCGAGCGGCCGGTGCTCTTGCTGGACGACGTTCTTTCGGAGCTGGACGGCGACCGCAGGGCGGCGCTCCTGCACGAGGTGGCGGCCGGTGGCCAGGTGATCGTGACCTCGGTCGAGGCGGGGCCTTTTCCGCCCGAGCTGATCGCCAAATCCATGGTCTGGACCGTCAACGAAGGAACGATCGAGGCCTGTGGATAAGCTGGGTAATATCCTGCCGCGAATCCTCCGCCGCCAGCCCGGCGGAGCAAGGCTGATGGGCACCCAGGTGGCCTCGGCCTTCAGGTCACTTATCGGTCCCGAGGTCGCCGTCCTGTGTGACGACGTGGAGCTGCGGGCCGGCACGCTCCTGGTCACGACCTCGAGCCCGGCGCTGGCCCACCAGCTCCGGCTCGACGCGGAAACGATCCTCGCCCGCCTGAACCGGCCCGATCTCGGCCGCAAGGTGAGGATGCTCCGGGTGCGGATCGGCCGCTCGACCCCGCAATGAAGCTCGGTCGCCGGGCGGGCGCGGGGCGCACCCTGGGCAGTGAGCAGCTGCAGGCCGCCGCCGTCACGGGCGGGCCGGTGCGAGTGGTCGCCGGGGCCGGCACGGGCAAGACCGCGGTCATCGCCGAGCGCTTCCGGCGACTGGTCGCCGCCGGAGTCTCGCCCGCCTCGATCCTGGTCATGACCTTCACGGAGCGCGCCGCCAACGAGATGCGCGACCGCATCGAGGCGCTCATCGACGACGTCGCGCCGGCGGTCGGCACATTCCACTCGATCGCGCTGGGCTGGCTGCGCGATGACGGCCGCACCGTGGGCGTGCCCGCCGGCTTTCGGATATTGGCGGGCGCCGACCGTTGGATCCTCGCTCGGGAACTGATGTGGAGCATCGGTGATGGGGCGCTGACCGGCGACGAGCGGCCGGACGACCTCGTCGGGCCGGTGCTGCAGATGCTCGAGCGGATGAAGCAAGAGCTGGTGCCGCTCGGCCGGCTGGAGGCATGGGCGCAGGCCACCGACGACCTCGAGCGAGGCGAGCTGATGCGCGCCTGTGTGAGGCTCTTTCGCGCCTACGAGCGCGAGTGCGGCAAGCGGCGCCTGCTCGATTTCGACGACCTGCTGCTCCTGGCGGTGCGCATGTTCGAGAAGAACCGCGCGTTGCTCAGGCGCTACGCCGCGCGCTATCCCCACGTCCTGGTCGATGAGTACCAGGACCTGAACCTCGCGCAGGAGAGGCTGGTCGAGCTGGTCGGGGGCGCCTCGAACCCGTTCGTCGTCGGCGACGACGACCAATCCATCTACCGGTTTCGCGGCGCCTCGCGCGCGAGCCTCGAGCGGTTCCTGACCAGCTTCGCCGGCACAAGAACGATCACCCTGGGCCGCAACCGGCGCAGCTCGCGGCGCATCGTCGCCGCGGCCGCGCGCCTCATGGAGCACAACCCAGACCGCCTGCCGAAGCAGCTGCGCTCCGACCAGCCCGGGCCGGCGGTCGAGCTGTGGCCGTGCGCCGACATGTCCGCCGAGGCCTCCGCGATCGCCGATGAGGCCGCGCAGCTCATCGCCGGTGGAGCGGAGCCGTCGTCGATCGCGGTGCTGTGCAGGACCAACGCGTTTGCGCGCCCTATCGCGGCGGCGCTCGCCGCGCGAGGAGTCCCCCACGTGGTCATCGGCGGCCACGGTTTCCATGACCGCCCGGAGATCAAAGACGTCATCGCGATGCTTCGCGTGGTCAGGGATCCCTCGGACGTGATCGCGCTGGCCCGACCGGCCGCCGCCGCGGTGCAACCGCTGCTCACGCCACTCGCGGAGGCTGCAAAAAGGCTCGACATCCGCGACCTCTTCTTCGACCTGATGGAGCAGTCGCGGTATCCCGCGACCCCGAACGTGGTTCGCTTTGGCGACACCATCGCCGAGTTCTGCGAGGACTCGCCCGACCACTCGCTCGAAGCTTTCATGCGCCACCTCGACCTCGTCCTTCTATCCGGGGAGGACGAAGAACCGGCGGCCGTCGAAGTGCGCAACGCCGTGCGAGTGATGACGATCCACCAGTCGAAAGGCCTCGAGTTCGAGGCGGTGTTCGTGCCGTCGCTCGTCGAAGGGCGCCTCCCGCAGTCGGGTCGCTCGCCGCGATTCGAGCTTCCGCCGGCGGTGCTCGAACCGCTGGTGCGTGGCCGCGAAGACGTCATCGCCGAGGAGCGGAGGCTGCTGTACGTGGCGATGACGCGCGCCCGGCGAAAGCTGTACCTGACCTGGGCGGCGCACTACGAAGGGGGTCGCCGTTGGCGCCCGTCACGTTTCCTGGATGAGGTGGGGGTCAAGGCGACCCGCGACATGGCGCCGGCGCAAATTGCGCCGGCCGCTCCGCCCATGAACGGTCACACCGAGCAGGTGGCGCTGTCATACAGCGCGATCGCGACGTACCGCGACTGCCCGCGGCAGTACTGGTACCGCCATGTCCAGAACCTGCCCGCCGTCCAGAGTGCCGAGGCGGTGCACGGCGTGATCCTGCACGAGGTGCTTCGCCGGGCGGGCGACCTGCGCCGCCAGGGCAGGCCGGTCACCGAGACGGGGCTGCGCACGATCCACCGTGAGGTGTGGAGTACCGTCGCGTTTCCCGACCCGAGACGCGCGCCCGCGTTCCGGCGCAACGGCCTGTCGGAGCTCGAGGCGTTTCGCGCGAAGGGAGGGCTGGACCAGCCGCCCGAGTACCTGGAGCAGCCGTTCAGCGTCGCCGTCGACGGCTGGACGCTGCGCGGCGTCATCGACCGGATCGACCGCACCGCGGAAGGATGGCGGATCGTCGACTACAAGAGCGGCCGCCCGATCGCGCGGCGCAGGCGCGACCTGCAGGTGGCGCTGTACGCGCTCGGGGCCCGATCGGCGCTGAGCCTCGAGCCTCTCGAGCTGGAGGTCGTTTACCTCGCGTCGGGAGAATCGGTGCGGGTCGACGGCGTCGAAGCGCTGGTGCGGCAGGCCCAGGTCGAGGGCACCGGGGTGGCCGAGGGTGTCAGGTCGGGCGCTTTTCCCACTCGGCCGGAGCGGCGGCGCTGCCGGCTGCATCTCGCGCCAGGTCGGGCCTCCTTCGGCGAGGACGCGGACCTCGTCGCGGAGGTCTTGCTCTTTGGGCGCGAATGCGCCGATGCCCGACTCGACGACGAAGTCCACGTTCGGTGATTCCTGGCCCGGCAGAAAACCGGTGATGACGAGCGGCACGCCGGTGGCCAGCGCCTCTGCGATCGCGCCCGGGCCGGCCTTGGTCACTACCAGGTCGCACGCGCGCATCAGCTCGGGCATGTAGTCGACGAAGCCGAGGATGATCATCGGCGTCAGCGCATCGAGCTCGTAGAGCCTGCGGCGCAGCTTCTCGTTGCGGCCGCAGACGACGACCAGCTGCCAGGGGTAGCGCTCCATCCCGAGCGCCCGCACCTGGGCGGCGAGGTGGCCGACGCCCGCGGCGCCCCCCATGACCAGGACGGTGAAACGATGCTGGTCGAGACCGAAGCGCCGGCGCAGCGCCTGCTTCTCGCCCGGCGCTGGAGGCCGGAAGCGGAGGTCGACGGGAAGGCCGAGCAGCTTGACGCGGTCGCCCGGCACGCGGCGGCGCAGCGCGACCTTGCGCGCGCCTTCGGTCGGCGCGATCACCAGGTCGGCCTGGCTGAACGTCCAGCCGCGGTGGAAGTCGACGAGGTCGGTGATCACCGTCATCAGAGCACGCGGCCGGCCGCTCTTGCGGATGGCCTGGTGCGCGATGTGGTTGAGCAGCGGGTGCACGGAAAGGACGACGTCGGGGTCGTGCTGGGCGAGGAGGTGCGCCATGACCTTGCGCACCGGCGGACCGAAGACCGCGCGGATCGCGGCAAACGTCGCCCGCGTGTTGCTCGTGTGATAGACCGCGCCCCAGGCCGCGCGCGACCGCGTGATCACGGGCGAGTAAAGAGACGCAAGCCGGCGGACGATAGCGGGGCCCTGGCCGATGAGCGGGTCGGCGACGGCGACGACGCTGGTCGGGTCGAGAAGCCTCAGCGCGTCGGTCAGCGCTCGGGCCGCCGCGCGGTGCCCGCCCCCGGTGTCGCTGAAAAGAATGAGGATGCGCGGCGAGCCGCCGACCGGGGTGGGATAGAGAGAGGCGGCTTCGGTTACCGGCGTCGCGCCGCTGCGCGGCGCGCGATCCAGCGCATGTTGTAGGAGGACAGCAGGTACGTGATGAAGATCATCGCGATGATGCCGATGCTGACCCAGAGGATGGTGCGCTTGGCGAGCTCGCCCGGCGACAGCGGCGGCTCACCCGTTCGGTTCTGGACGATGATGTACGCGGCCAGGTCTTTGACGTCCTGCTCGGTCAGGTTGCCATTCCCGCCCTTGGCCGGCATCGGGGCGTTCTTGGGGTCGCCGGGTTGGGGCTGGCGGCCGTTGGTGATGATCCCGATCAGGAACGTCGGGTCGAGCGGGTTGGCGACTCCCGGCAGCTTGTCGATGGGGTTGAGCGCGGCTCCGATCCCTCCCTCGAGCCCGGCGCCGTGGCATGTCGCGCAGTTCTGGGCGTAGAGCGTCGCGCCCCGCGAAGGATCGCCCGGAAGGGTCGTCGCCCCGCTGGCGGCGCCCCCAGGGCTGGGCGACGGCGAGGTGTCGGCGACAGTGGAGATCGCGGTCAGGACGACGAAGGCCGGGATCGCAAGAGAAAGCAAGATGCCACGGCCCATCCGCATCGAGCCCAATCATATCCATGCCGTCTGGGAGGCGGGTGCGGCGGGAATACAGCCCACTCGCGTAGGTTTTTAAGGGTTGTGAGTTCCTGTTCGCCGGTCTCCCGTTCCGGCTTCTGCTGCGTCTCGAGGCGCTGGCTTGACGCGAGATCGGCGTACCGTGGCTGAAGCGACCACCCCGATCTACACCGACCGCGCCGCTCGGCGGATCGCGGTCATCTCCATGCACACCTCGCCGACCGCCTCCCTGGGCCAGAACGCCAACGGCGGTCTCAACGTCTACGTCCGCGAGGTCGCTACCGCCTTCAGCGATCGCGGCATCGCGACCGACATCTTCACCCGCCGCCAGTCGCCTGACGACCCGACGGTCGAGCGCCTCGCCGACCTTTCGCGGGTGGTCTACCTGCCCGCCGGGAACGGCCTGGACAAGTACTCGCTGTACAACGAGGTGGGATCGTTCGCGCGGCGGATCGAGGAGTTCGCCCGGCGGGACGGCATCGCCTATGACCTGCTCTTCTCGCATTACTGGCTGTCGGGTGAGGCCGCGTGTCTCTTGCGGCCGCGACTGGCGCCGAGCTGGGCCCACATCGCTCATACCCTGGGCCTGGTCAAGAACCGGACCCTCGCGACAGGCGCACGACCGGAGCCGGGGCTGCGCATCCGGGTCGAGGGCGAGATCGCCCAGCAGGCGGACCTCTTGATCGCGTCCACCGAAGAGGAGCGCGTCGACCTGGTCAACCTGTACGGCGCTGACCCCGAGCGCGTCTACGTGGTGCCGCCGGGCGTGGACCTCTCGCTGTTCCAGCCGATCGAGCGCGCCGAGGCGCGGCACAAGATCGGGTATGGGCCAGGCCGGCTGTTGCTGTTCGTCGGGCGGCTGGAGCGCCTGAAGGGAGTCGAGGTCGCGATCCGTGCGCTCGCGCTGCTGCGCGACCGCGCGCACGACGACGTCCGCCTCCTGATCCTCGGCGAGGACAGCAAAGAAGGCGATGAGAGTGAGAAGTCGCGGTTGAAGGCCGTCGCCGGCGCCGCGGGCGTGCGCGACCGCGTCGATTTCTTGGGCTCGGTCGCCCATCACGAGCTGCCGTACTTCTACTCGGCCGCGGACGTCCTGGTGATGCCGTCGTACAGCGAGTCGTTCGGGCTGGTCGGTCTCGAGGCGCAGGCGTGCGGCCGGCCCGTGGTGGGCTCCGACGTCACGGGCTTGCGCTCAGTGATTCGCGACGAGGTGAGCGGATACCTCATCGAGGGCCACGACCCGGCCGCGTACGCGCAGCGGATCGGCCGTTTGCTCGGCGACCCCGAGATGGCGCTGCAGATGGGCCGGCGGGGCCGGCTGCTGGCGCAGCGCTTCTCCTGGACCCGGACCGCGGACCGGCTGCGAATGCTGTTCGAGCGGACTGTTGAGCGCGAT
>WNGG01010616.1_pt1 | contig 10605 bp, 11 predicted proteins | sample 5400661 | NCBI WGS metagenome assembly WNGG01 (sample SAMN13153372, study PRJNA577476) | soil metagenome | isolation source: 100 cm soil or saprolite under Garry oak tree replicate 1 | place: USA:California | collected 2016-06-15
AGGTTCGTTCGATCGTCATACATCGTGAGAACCACGCCTTCAATGTGCAACTCCGGGTTAAAGCTCAGGCGCAAGCGCTCAATCGTGTCCAGTAGCTCACTCACGCCCTCCAAGGCAAAGTATTCAGCCTGCATGGGTACAAGGACAGAATCAGCCGCCACCAGGGCATTTAGAGTAAGCAAATCGAGCGCCGGTGGGCAATCTAGAACAATGAAGTCATATTGATCGCGAATTGACTGAAGCGCGGTGCGCAAGCGAAATTCTCTCTCTTCCGCCCCAACCAGCTCAATATTCGCCCCAATGAGGTTTTTATGCGACGGAATAATGCTCAGACCCTCCAATTCCGTGGGCATCACGGCTTGGTTCGCGTCGGCTTCCGCAAGCAGAAGGTGGTAGGTGCTCAGGCGGTCCGGATCGCGGGCGAAGCCAAGGCCACCGGTAGAATTTGCCTGTGGGTCGCAATCCACCAGCAAGGATCTGACCTCAGCAGCGGCAAAAGAGGCCGCCAGATTGATAGCGGTAGTGGTCTTCCCTACTCCGCCTTTCTGGTTTGCAACAGCAATGACGTGTCCCATGGTTTTTGGGGGGGTCGGAAGAAGCGCCTTGTTGACTTTAGCGAAGCCTCGACCGTTGCGCAATGCCGCAAAATGGTGCATGTTCCACGTGGAACATCGAATCTCACCAAAACTGATGTGTTCCACGTGGAACAATTGTTGAACAATTAGGTAACAGATGAATTCTATCCCACTTTACCCTACAGAAGCCCCAAGGTAGCTAGCGCTCCATTAGGGATCAGCCCCAGAAAACTACTGATAGTTTCCCACTTTTACCAACTTGGTTCTAGGTGTCTCGAGCTTAGACACGATTTGACACCCCTGGTATTTGAATAGTAACTTGTATGGTTCCCCAAGGCAGATAAATTCCACAGCCAAGGCTATGATCCCACCAAGAAGCATCACTTAACGCTGGTTTTTGTGAAAATACCAATGATCTCACTCCACTTTTACCATTTTGGTGCCGACCAGCAGAACTCTGGAATGGCCACCAGGAATCGCGAGAGGCTCTTGCCATCGAACCCCCGGAAGTAAACCCCCAGCCAGTTCGATCTGCGAAGTCCCAATCAGCAGGGTGAGCCTACCCCCAGGCAACACTAGCTTCCGGGCTAGAGGGAGTACCTCACCGAATTTCTCTACGGCCCGCAACATGACAAGATCGGCGGATTGTGAATAGCTTTCTGCCCGGCCGCTAAAGGCCTTCACATTCCTCAAGCCCAGCACATAGATTAGCTCCTTCAGGAACGTCGACTTTTTCTGGTTGGACTCAATCAGTGTGACCTCACTCTCAGGCGCAAGCAAAGCAAAGGGAACACCGGGAAAGCCGGCGCCAGATCCAAGATCGATTGCTGACTTGACCGGTTCCTCCGCCAGTATGCGCTGCGCGGCAAAAAGCGACTCGCCGAAGTGCCGCTGGACGATCTCCTGCGGCACACGTATGGCGGTCAAGTTGATGCGGGCATTCCATTTGATCAATAGATCGATATACTTCGATATAGCGGCGAGCCGCATTTCATCGAGCTGGATGAAGGGTTCGAGCAAACGGGAAATGTTGGCGGTATCCAATGGAAGTAATCGTAAATCAGATTTGTTGGTATCTGCGTACTGCACCAGAATCTGCCGGTAATGAATTCAATAGCTCCCGCACTGTTCGGTGGAGAACCGAATGCATAGCTTCAGGAGCTATCTCCGCCAGAGGCACCAGCACAAAGCGGCGATATTGCATCGCGGGATGAGGGACGCTGAGCTCCTTCGTATCCAGAACTTCGTCGCCAAAAAAAATAATATCCATGTCGATGGTCCGTGGCCCCTTTGGTTGGATTCGCCTTCTTCCCATGGCCAGCTCAATCGCGAGCATACGTTTCAGAAACTCCAACGGCGTCAATTCGGTTTCTATGGCTACAGCACTGTTCAGGAACCAGGGTTGCTGGCCGGAGATCTCTACCGGCTCCGTCTCATAAAGGGCTGAAACCTTGACGACAGAGCCCAATTCATCCAAGTGGGCGATTACTTCACGAAGATTCGCTTCGCGGTTACCCAGATTCGAGCCCAGAGATAGGTATGCAGTCCTTTTCATGGAAAAGCCTTAGATCGAAAGTGCCATCACCGGACAAATCGCAGGCCCGTTACGTTGGTTACTTGGCTGCAATATGACGGTTTAGATACCCTTTGTGAGTATGGCTTTACAAGCGCTCCTCCTCAGCCGAGACCCTGAAGTACATCGTACGATACGCCGAGTCCTTGATGCGGCCAATATTGACCTGGATCTTTCCAACAATGCCGACCAGGCCCGCCACATCCTGCTGCGTCGCAAATATGACGCGCTGCTGGTTGACTGTGATGACATGCCGAATGGCCCCCTGGTTCTCCGCGAACTGAGGCAGGGTAAATCCAACAAAAGCTGCATCGCCTTTGCTGTGGTAAGCGGCAAGACAACTATCCAGCAGGCATTTGAGATGGGCGCCAACTTTGTTCTGGACAAACCCATTTCGCTCGACCGGGCCACGCGCAGTGTGCGCGCGGCACAGGGCTTGATCATGCGTGAACGCCGGCGTTACCATCGCCATTTGATCAAAGCAACGGGAGCAATCCTGGTTGACCAAGGCGCGGAACTTGCTTTGAATATTACCAACATCAGCCATGGAGGCATTTCAGTCGAATGCTCCCGCAAGCTCGATGAGGGAGGCGCCGCCCGGGTGCGGCTGCAGCTCCCCGGCAACAAGCGGACTCTGGACATAAAAGGCGAGGTTGTGTGGTCGACACCCGAAGGACGCGCCGGTATTCGTTTTCAGGTGCTTTCGGCTGAAGCGAAAAAAGATCTGGATGCGTGGCTGGAAAAACGAGCGTTGCCGCTCGGCGGCGGGGCCATGTTCATCAACGCAACCACGGTTTAGCCGCTAGGCTTCTGGCGAACTGTGGGCCGGGATAGCGGCACTCTCCGCCAAATCCGCGGTATGGTTCACTTCCGTTGTCTCTTCCCACAACGACCTGTCCTTCAACAGGCGTGAAACCAGCGCCGTATGCATGGCGTGCCCCGCCCGATTCGCGACGATGCGGCCGATAATCTGCTTTCCCAGGAGCGCCAGATCGCCAATCAGGTCGAGAACTTTGTGGCGCACAAATTCATCGTCAAAGCGCAAAGGGCCGTTCTTTACGCCGTTGGCGGTCAAAACAATCACGTTATCTTCCGATGCGCCGCGAATCAGCCCCATATCTTTCATGGCGCGCTCTTCGCTGAGGAAACCAAAAGTCCGCGCCGCCGCCAGTTCTTTGTGATAGAGGTCTCGTGAGAGATCAATCTCAAATGACTGTGCTCCGATGGGCGGAGCAAAATCAATCTTGTATGCCACGGCGTATCCCGATGCGGGATAAGCGCCAATAAATTTATTGCCTTCTCGCACTTCGATTTCACGCATGATTCGCAGATACGTGCGCTTCTTTCGCTGCTGCCGCAACCCCGCTTGCAGGACCATGTCCACAAACGGCTTGGCGCTGCCATCAAGAATCGGCAACTCCAGATTGTCCAACTCCACAATTGCATTGTCCAGGCCGATCCCGATGAACGCTGAAAGTAAGTGCTCTGTGGTGGAGATCAGCACGCCCTTTTTCTGCAGGCTGGTGGCGTAGCTTACCTTGGCCACGTTACGGCCGATCGCTTCAATTTCAAAGCCATCAAGGTCGCTGCGGCGAAAAACAATGCCCGTTCCTGCCGCGGCGGGAAGGATCCGAAGGGTCACAGGGGCGCCACTATGTAGGCCTACGCCCGTGCATTCCACTGGGGTCCGAACTGTCTGTTCAAATGGCAAGTTATTCCAAGTAAACAGATTACACCGAAGCACGGATCGGCCTATGTTGTTTTTTTACAACAGACCGTGTCGGCCTGGGAACTATTGTGCCTTAACCGGATTAATTTTAGCCACGGCTGGGTCAAAGAGAGATTCCGGAGGGTGAGTGTTGTAACTGATATTCAGAATGATCTGCTGGGCGATGGTCTCGCCATTCCTCTTGGTGACCGTCATGCGGGGGGTATTGACTCCCTGGATCATTTTCCAGTCGCCATAAATCGTGCTTTCTTCGTCGCGGTCACGGTAACGCGGATCACGTGTGGAGAAACGCTTTTCCAGGGGCAAATGCGTCGTCAGATCAACAATCAGAGTCACTGACTCATTCTTTGAATTGATGATGGTGACTTTTTCCCCAAGATGCCCTTCAGAAATGCTCGGTCCTTCGTCCAACAGTAAGATGCCCGGCTCTTTGAGCCATTCCCGAAGAACATTTTCGAGCGAGTAATAGCGGCGCACCACGCCCTGCCGTAACTTCTCTTCCTTCTGCAGGTCAATTGGATGAATGCCCCTGTAGGTGATCTCGTACACTTGATCGCCGAGAAAGAGCTGGACGATATCGCGCTGCTTGGTCAGCTCGATTCGGTCTTTGTCGGGCCACTTCCAGAAACGGTAGTACAGTCCCGAGCCCACAAGTGTCTCATTGTGAAAGCTTCCGGAACGGCCTTCCGCGTAAAAGTCTTGCGCGTTCAGGTATGCCTGGCCGCCGAGCGCCTGGATCATCTGATCGACCAAGACCCGCGCCTTCTGCTGGTTATTCTGGGCTGAGTCGGCGGGCTTTGCAGAGGGATTTTGCTGGCCATACAAGCTGGCCACGCACAGGCAAATAAGGGCGACTATTCTCATGTAAACCAATGCTTTCTTAGATGCAGGAAGGACCCGAACTGCTGCTTTTGCCCATCACCCCACCAGCACCGCCCCACCGTTAACGTTCAAGATCTCGCCGGTAATAAACCCTGCATGGGTGGTGCATAAGAACAGAACCGACGCAGCAATCTCTTCCGGCTTGCCCGCCCGGCCTAGTGGAATGGTGCTGTATACACGTTTGCTGATAGCAGCATCGTTCAGTGCGGGCGCGGCCATATCTGTTTCCACCCAGCCTGGGGCCACGCAGTTCACATAGATGCCATCTCGCGCCAGCTCCGTGGAAAGCCCCTTCACCATGCTGATAATTGCTCCCTTACTGGCGGCGTAATCGCAGTGGAAGGCTTCTCCGCGCTGCCCCGCGGTGGAACTGATCAATACTACATGGCCCCCAGACCGCTGTCTCTTCATCTGCGCCACGCCATATTTCACCAGCCCAAAAAGACTGTCGACATTGATTGCCAGAGTGGAACGCCATTGCTCATCTGACATCTGGTCGATGGGCGCGTCGTGTGGCGGCCACACTCCGTGATTTCCAACGATGATATCGAGCTTGCCGAAGTTCTGGACCGCCGCCTCAACCAAGGGCTTTGCTGCTTCACTGGAAGAAAGCTCGGCCTGGATGGCGATGCATTGTTGCGCCCCGCCGCAGGCCCAGGAAAGGTCTTCTGCCTCTTTGCTCGCCTTTTGATAATTGAAAACCGCCCGCGCCCCGGCCTGGCTGAACATTCTCACAATTGCCGCGCCAATTCCCCGCGAACCTCCGGTAACCACGGCAACGCGCCCTTCCAGCGACAAAACAATACCTTTTCCCGACATGGGAAGTACGATACGGAACAACAGGCCACGCGCGCAAGCGGCGAGAGCGACGTCTTTTATGCCGTCCGCTCGCTCCATTGCCGGGCTGAATCTACAAACGCCTGGAACAAACGTCTGGAAATCGGGTCCTGCTCAAATGTGCGCTCCGGGTGCCACTGCACCGCCAGCACGTAATGGCCGGGTACCGTGCCTTCAATGGCCTCAATCACTCCGTCCTCTGGACAGAGTGCAACTGCGCGAAGGCCATCGCCCACAATATCAGCCGATTGATGATGACTGGAATTTACGCGGATGCTTGCGGTTTGCTGCCCGCTTAAAATCTGATCGGCCAGCAGTGAGGCAGCGGCGACCGCGACTTTGTGCGCGACTTCCACCTTGGCGCCGGCGCTATGGTTCACGCTGGAATGAATGTGCTGCACCAGCGTACCGCTCCGCCAGACGTTCAATGATTGCAAACCATAGCAGATACCAAAGACGGGCTTGTGCAAGTTGTAGGCATCCTGCAAGAGCAGCTCGTCGGCTGCATCGCGCGGCTGGTCGGCGAGAGCAGTTTCCGGGGCTTTTTCCGCACCATATTTCTGGGGATCAACGTCCGCCTTGCTGCCTGGCAGCAGTACGGCGTCGCAAGACGTGACTATCTTTGCAATCTCCTCCGGGGAGCTCTTCAGCGGAATGATTACTGGCTCGCCGCCGGCGGCCTCTATCGCGCGTAGATAGGGCGGCAAAGCGCGGTCACTGTACTCCAAATCGTACGAACAGGCCTCCGGAATCGCGATCCTGATACTCGCCGTGCCGTCTTTTTTCAAGTAGTTTTCCACAATTCCAATCGTTGCGTGCTATTTGCGTTCATCGTTGCTTCTGCCCGGTTCATGAGCTGCTCCCAGAAAGCCCAGATCGTGACGGTGCCCCCACTGATACCTGTGCGATCCGTGGCCCAGGTTGGCCAGTGTGCAAACAAGTACGACATAGCCAGAATCATTTGCTTAGAACCTAGAGTATGTCACAAAACGTCCCGCCGTAAACGTCCGCTTCCCTATGCCTAAGCTAGGACTCTATCTCTAAGCCATTCATTCCCAAGCACAATCTCTTTCTATGGGACATATTGCTAACGTCTGCAATAACCTACTGGAGAAACTTTCCTTAACAAAACACTCCGCCATGCTAGAAGCTGCGGCCGCTTATCTAAAAAACATTGCGGTTTACTCTTGACTTTTTTCTCAAGAGGCGTAGCCTTCACCCACCCCCTTAGATCAAAAACTAGAGGTATTTCCCCATGGTTTATTCTGAGGTAGGATTCTGGTCGAAATTCTTCATGCCGATAGCATCTTTTATTTTTGCTATGCTGGTGGCCCTTTCTTTAGGCGGCAGCTCTTCCCCTGAACGGGATCACAGCGACGTCAAACGCAAAAGCGCGAACTAACAATGAAACCAAAAACCCCGTGTCCGCGTAAACCGTAAATGGCCAGCACCATGAGAGCTTGCCAACTCTCAAACCGATCTGGTCGTTTGCTTCAGCGACAATCGTATCTCGTAAAACAAGTTTGCAGAATTGATCCAGGTACCATCGTGAAAGCTCAGACGTGCAGATGGATTCGCCGTTTGACCTGTCCCCGATGATGCAATGCTCGGTGTATCCCTAAACGGTTTCCGTCACCGCCGAAAAAGAAAGCTGTGGTCTGTGCCGCGATTACCTTGCCCTCTGGTTCGATACTGGTTGCTCGCCGCGGAGATCAGGAACCAAGCTGCGGGAATAATAGAGTTCTCCTATCGCCTTCCGCCCTTGTTCGGTGATCTTGGCGATGTCGCGCGTGGACAGACCCGTCGTGCGGATCGGCTGACCCACTAGCATATGCACCGGTCCTGGCTTGATATGCCAGGTGTTCATCTTCAAAATCTCGTATGTCCCAACCAGAGCAATGGGTATCACGTCCACCTGCGCTTTCACCGCCGCGTAAAACGCGCCGCCCATAAAAGCATGCAGCTGGCCATCAGGTGAGCGGCCGCCTTCAGGAAAGATGACCAATGAGTTGCCATGCCTCATCGCCGCCACGGCCAGGTTCAGGCTCCGCACGGACGCCTTGGGGTTCTCCAGTACAACTGGAATCTGGCCGGAACGCCGCAGGTGCCATCCCATAAAGGGATAACGGAAAAGCTCTTTCTTCGCCAGGATCCTGAATTGGAACGGAAGGTGAACGTAGAGCACCGGAATGTCCAGCGCCGAAAGGTGATTCACCACGTAAACCTGCGGCTTCGACGTATCAATCTTGTTCAGCCCTTCGACCTGGACCTTGACGCCGATGGTTCCTAGAATCATCTTCGACCATAGGCGAGCGAAGCCGTGCTGGATTCGGCCGGTGGAATCGAAGAATGAACACAACAGCGATATGAAGCCCAGGATGATGGTGTAAGTCCAGATTAAGGGATCAAACACAAAATAAGAACGCAGCCGGGAACCAAAGTGGCGGAGGCCTCCCGTCACTTCCTGTGGTTTGATCGCAGTTTCAGTGGTCTCTGCCAAGATCAAGCACCCTGCCGAACGGGTTTGCGGGAGAGCAGGCCCAGAGCTTCACCCACGATATAGATGGAACCGGTGATCACGATCACACCCCTGCTGCAGGCCAGGACGCGTGCGCGCGCCAAGGCGGCTTGTACCGAATCCGCCTGCAAAATCTCTGTTTGAGCATGCGATCCCAGTTCTGCGATCTCTTCTGGAGATGCCGCGCGTGGGTTCTTCGCCCGCGTGGCAATCACGCGATCGGCCAGCGGAAAAAGAATGTCGGCAATCTCGCGGATGGCCTTGTCCCGCATCGCGCCAAAAATGAATGTCAACGGACGATCTTCATAAAAAGTGGAGAGCGCGGAGCGCAGCGCCCACGCGCCGGCGGGATTGTGCGCCACGTCAAGCACGACCTCGGGATGTCCGTCTTCAGCCGGTATTACCTGGAATCTTGCAGGCCACTGTGTTAAACGGATGCCCCTTTCAACATCGCTGGCGGAAATCTGAAGCCCGAACCTGTTGAGCTCTTCGGCCGTGGTGATGGCCAGCGCCAGGTTGCGCAACTGGTGGCGGCCTGCCAGCGGAAAATTGACGTGGATTTCCTTTCCCATCACAGCCAGCGAGAATTCATTACCGGTGCCGCCGATTGTCTCCGTGGCATCCGCGCCTGGAGTCAAGGAGGGCATATGTTTAACCGCGCTGATGGCGTGGGCGTCGCGCTCCATGAGTTCTTTCCCGAGCGTTTCATTCACCATTGGATGCTGTGGCAGCAGGACAACCGTACCCTTTGGACGCAGTATCCCCGCTTTCTCATGCGCGATCTCTGGCAAGGTATTGCCGAGAAAGTTCTGGTGATCAAAATCAATATCAGTAATTACGGAAATGAAAGGATCGACGATGTTGGTGGCGTCGAGCCTGCCGCCCAACCCCACCTCCAGCACAGCCAGGTCCACGCCGGTGCTGGCAAAGTACTCAAAAGCCATGGCCGTGAGCATCTCAAAAAAGCTGGGATGCCACGGTAGCTCACCGCGTTCCACTAGTTCATGCGCGCAACGCTCAACGCGGTCATAGATCACCGCAAATTCTGCGTCGCTGATTGGTTCCTGATTGATCTGGATGCGCTCATTCACCCGCAGCAGGTGCGGTGACGTATAAAGTCCGGTGCGATAACCGGCTGCCTGCACAATGCTGGCCAGCGTGGCCGCGGTTGAGCCTTTGCCGTTCGTGCCAGCGATCAACACGCTCTGCAGCCTGCGTTGCGGATTGCCCAACGCTTCAGCCAGGCGGCGCATGTGGGCAAGATCAAACTTGCGGTTCGATGCCAGCTCATGGCCCAGCTCCAGCAGATTGTGAACGGCAGATTCGTAGGTAACTGGCACAGCTCAGGCTGCCTTCGGCGTCATGAAATCGAGAGCGCGGGTGATGTAAGACTTCATGTCCTTACGATGGACTACTGCGTCCAGCATTCCGTGTTGCAGAAGAAATTCGCTCGTCTGGAAGCCTTCAGGCAGTTTCTGGCGGATCGTCTGCTCAATCACACGCGGTCCGGCAAAGCCAATGAGAGCGCCCGGCTCGGCGATGTTCAGATCACCCAGCATGGCATAAGAAGCGGTTACGCCGCCGGTCGTCGGGTCAGTAAGGACAGAAACATATGGCACGCGGGCTGTATCCAGTCGTGCCAACGCAGCAGAGATTTTTGCCATCTGCATCAGGCTGACTACGCCTTCCATCATGCGCGCGCCGCCGGAAGCTGAGACCACGATGATCGGTTTGCGCTCTTTGCATGCCCGCTCAATGGCTCGGGTAATGGATTCCCCAACCACCGCGCCCATGCTGCCGCCGATAAAGGAATATTCCATTGAGCTTACAATGACCGGACGGCCATTCATAGCGCCGGTGGCGGTTTCAATACTGTCTTCGTCCAGCAGCAGCATCAGGCGCTGCGCGGAGTCGATGCGGAAATGGTAGTCGCACTTGGTACAGACGTTCAGGTTGTCTTCCAGTTCTTTTTTCCAGATGATCTGGCGGCAGCCTTCGCATTTGACCCAAAGGCCTTCCGTGCGTACGCGCTTCTCGTCAGTTGCCTGGATTTCACTGGACTCTCGCTTAAACCACGCCAAGATTGCTCACCTTTCCAAATTGCGATGGCAGTGCGCCGGGGCTGAAGAACCTTATTTGCGCTGCCTGACGCGGCCCCAAAAAGGGCAGCTCTTCCCTTTAATATTCGATGCCCCTTTGCGCCATCACGCCTTTTTCATAGGCGTGCTTTACCTGCTTCATTTCCGTCACGGTATCGGCCAACTCAATGATTGTCGGATGCGCATTCCTTCCCGTCAAGATTACGTGGACCCTATCAGGTTTGTGCTTTAGAGTCTCCACCACCTTGGCCGGATCGAGCATGCCATAAGTAATGGCGTAATTGATCTCGTCGAGCACTACCAGGTCCCACTTACCTGACATGATGGCTTCATGCGCTTCCTGCCAGGCAGCTTCCACCATGCGCACATCTTCAGGATCGGTTTCAGCGCCG
>WNGG01023028.1_pt1 | contig 10604 bp, 8 predicted proteins | sample 5400661 | NCBI WGS metagenome assembly WNGG01 (sample SAMN13153372, study PRJNA577476) | soil metagenome | isolation source: 100 cm soil or saprolite under Garry oak tree replicate 1 | place: USA:California | collected 2016-06-15
AAGCTCAACACCGTGTTCGCGATTCCCGCCCGAAGCGACGTATCGGCGAACGGGCCGACGAGATTCGGGCCCAATCCTTTTTGACTGCCGGACCCAGAGCCTCCAGAACCGCTCCCAGAGCCGCCTGAGCTCCCACCCGAGCTGCCGCCGGCGCCGCCGCTACTTCCGCCTGGCTGAAGACCGGTGCCCACAAGTTGCACCGGGGTTGTTTCAAATAGCCCGCCTCGTCCATTCTTGCCTACGTTGGCGGCTGCAAGCTCGCTCCCGATGTCGCGCAGGAAATTGCGGTTCGCGATTACAATCCGCGCTTCGATCTCGACTTGAGGCTCGGGATGATCGAGCTCCGCAATCACGCCCTCGATAACCTGCAGGTTCTGGGGCAGATCGGTAACGATCAAGCTGTTGGTTCGCACGTCAACCTCTGTACGTCCGCGCGGACTTAAGCGGCTGTTAACGATCGACGTCAGCGATCCTTGACCGCTGAAGCCCCCGCCGCCTCCGCCTCCGCCGCTCGAGGAGCCGCCCCCACTGCTGGATGCGCCTCTTCCCGAAGCGCCCGCGCCGCTCGCTCCCAGTTGTCCAGCGGCTCGCGCGTATTTGAGGTGTATGATCTTGGTGACAAGAGGCTCCCTATCGGCCTGCGCTTTTCTTATCGCCGCCTGTTGGTCCTCTTCTTCCTTCACTGCTGCAAGCGTCGCGATTCTAATCATGCCGCTGTTCTCACAGACCGCGCCCAAACGGTTCGCGCGCAGCACCGAGTCCATCACCAGGTTCCAGGGCCTGTCGGTTACACGAAGATCGACAGGAACGGGGCCGACCGATTTGTCGACGATGAAGTTCACGCCGTATTGCTGTGATATGAATCGCAGCATATCGCGAATGTCTACCCCTGCGCGAAGATCGAAGCTGATCAACCCACCGACATAACCGGGATCGCAGAAAGCCTGCTCGCTGCGCCTTGTTTGAGTGGCGCGTTGCGTGTCCAGGTAGCTGCGAGTCGCAGAAGGCTGCATCGAACTCTTCGGCTCGGAACTGGGTGTCGCCGGCGCGGGTGGGATGGGTAGTGATCTGCTCGGCTGAGGCGTCACGCGCGGAGGATTGCTTTGGCTACTCTGCGAATTAGTTTGCGCGATCACGTTCGGCTGTTGATCAGCCGGTTTCTTTTGATCGGTTTTGTTCTCGACGCGATCGCCGGCGACTTTAACTTCCGGTTTGTGTTGCGGCTCAGCCGCTTGCTTCACCGCCTTGGCGCTGTCCTGTGCGTTCGTATCGAGCGAGCCGGAACTCTGTTGTGATTTGGCGTCCACGCTGGCGGTTTTGGTGCTTTGCTGTGTCTTCGCCTCGGTCGACGAGCTTTGCTGCGCTCTGCCATCAGTGTTCGGTTTCGTAGTTTCTTCACGCGAGCTGGTGAAGTTGCCCACCGTGATAACCAGCGACGAGCCTTCGCGAACTACGCGATATGGAACCTTCGATTTGGTGTCCAGAACTACCCGAACGACACTTGGACTCGGCTGACCAACTCTCAAACGCTCGACGGAAGCGGCGCCCACTGCGGTTGTTTTGCTGCCAACCGATGAATGCACGCCGGCGATATCGACTACTATCCTCGACGGATCGGACAGCACGAAATCCTTGTACTGCGCGACGCCATCGGTATCGATCACTACTCGAACGCCGCCGCCGCTCGCCTCCGAGCGAACCGACCGGACGACCGTCGCGGGCTTGAGCGCGCTCGGCTGAGGCTTGACCTTTTCAGCCGCGGGTTCCGTACGTCGTGGATCCGCGTTCTTGGAGCTGACTGGGGCGGAATACACGGCCACGCCGGGTGAGTCCGCACGCCAGTCGCTGCGAGGCTGGCTCGCAGCCTTTGCGTCCTTGCGATCCTGCGGTGGCGCTGGCCGGCCATCCGGCGATATCTCCAGCACGAATGTGTTGCCGTTGACCGTCGAGCGGTCTCGCGCGTCGGCGCGAACATTGACTTCCAATCTCGCGACCGCGCGGCCGCCGGTGCTACCCGCCGGTTGCGACTGTCGCACAACGACCTGATCCACCAGCGCGCTCTTGACGCTGTAGGAAGGCGCAAGTTGAGAAGCCTCGCCGCCCGGCAGATCGACCACTATCAAACGATCCGTCGGCCTAAAAACCGTGTAGAGGGGTGGCGCGCTAGACTCGACCAGGATCCGTGTAAGCGATCCTATGGTCTCGTGCTTGAGCGACATCAGGGCGAACGACTGCGGCGCCGCGTTCGTTTTCGCAAACACGCTCAAGTTAACTACGAGCGCAAATAGCGAAAGTATTGCGATAGGCCTCCTAATGGTCATGGCTATTAACTCCCTCTTTGGTTTATCGATTATAGTGCGATTGTCTACTAACACAACACGGCTCATTTCTTATCCACCGGGGACTTTGCGACCATGCGTTCCTGTGGGGACTTCTTTCCATTTAGCTCGATATAGGACACTTCTCGGAAGGTCACCTTCGCGCCGCTTGGGTCAGAAGATTCGCCGATTCGCAGCACCTCGCCGTTGTAACAACGCGCTCCGTTGCGCACGAAGAACATCGTCCCAGTCGGCTGCGCTCGCACAAAGGCGCCGGGGCCTCGCTCGTCGCGAAACACTCCGGTGACCTCGAGCTCGCCAACCAGATATTGAGAAACCGGATCCGGTTCCGCGCCGCCGCGCGCCCTTGCTTGCTCGACCTTTTGTCTGAACTCGGCGCGGCGCACGTCGAGCAGCGGAAAGCCCAGCAAGACGGCTTGCTGCTGCTGCTGCTTGCCGCGAGCTGTTTTCGGCTTGACGTTCCTTTTAAACGGGTCGCGGCCCGACGGTCTGTAAGGGCGAATCGAATCGGCAGTTGGTCCGAGATATTCCTTACCGTTCTTTACCTGCTGGGGCTGAGGCGCGGCGTCTGACTTCGCTGCGGCCTGCTCTGATTTGTTCTGACCTGCAGCGCCGATCGCCAGCGTCAGAATCAGGAGGATGTTTGAAATCGTTTTTGTTCTCATGGCATCACCACTACTTCGACTGACCCGGTTGTGCACCCGCTGTGAGCGGCGGCGGCGCAGCTTTCTTCATGGTCAATTTCTCGAGGTTCTCAGGCGCAATGTAATACGCGGTCACTACAAATGCGCCGTTTATCGAGCGGCCCACCTCCTGCGCGCTGTCTTCAGCGGTCTTGATCTCGACATCGGTGACGCTCACGATGCGCGAATAGAACCCCAACCGTGAGAAGAACTGCCCCAGCGAGTCGTATGAACCCGTCACGTCTATCTGAATCGGCTGAGCGGTGTAGAACTCTGCCGGTGCAGCCTTGAGGTGAACGAACCGTTTCAGTTCGAGCTTCTGCTCGCGCAGAAAGTCTTTGATGTTGTCGTAGACGCGGGATATCTCGACCTGGTCCGGAAGCAAGTCGCGAAGCCGGTCAATCTCCTCGCGCTTCTCGTTGAGCGTCTGTTCGGTAGCCGCGAGGTTCTGGCGGATGATGCTCCCCTGCGCGTTCTTAGCTTTGAGCTGTTGCACCTTCTCCAACATCTTCGCCGTGTCCGAGCGCTTTTCGCTATAGAGCAAGTAATCGGCGCCAAAGATCAACAAGCCCGAAAGCAGCAGCAGCACGCCGATCTGGTAGTACCACGCTATGCGGCTGAAGAAACCGCCGCTCTCTTCGGCGCCCTTTACTACGGTGGTCATCGTAGCCATAACTTCTTTACCTCACTTGCTCTGAGCGGCGCCCGCCGGCTTATCGGCTTCCGCGCGCGGCTTGTTATAATCGCAGTCAATTGTGAACTGAAATACGCGCGCGACATCAACGGGTTCTTGTTGTTTCTCGCCTTCCTTCGCCGCGCTTTTCTTCTTGGCGTCCTGCTTCTCCGGTTCCTTCTTCTCGGCGCGATCGGAAACATCTTCGGCTTTCACCTCTTTGCCTTCGATCGACAGCATCAGGTTGCTGAACAGGCCGTTTGAGAATTCCAACTGTCGAGAGAAGTCGGCAATCACCTGTTGACTGAGCGACGTGCCGATGATCTGAAGGTGTGCGCCTTTCTGAACGATCGCTTCAAGCCGGAAGTCAGCCTGCCCGCCGGGCATTCGCTCGTTGATCGCAGACAGCATGGCGACAGGACCCTTCTGCTCGGCTCGAAGCTGCTTGATAACCCTGATTCGCTCTTCTAATTGTTTCAGCTCCGCTTCAAGATCATTCTTGCGCTGGATGTCGGCCTCGAGTTTCTTCGCTTCGTCCTCTTCGCGCGTAAGCTCGACCTTCGCTGCTGCGTGAGCGTTATTGGTCCATAGATGATCGACGCCGACGGCGATGACCAAAACCACAAGCGCGCTTACGAGCATGAAGACTTGCTGCCCTCGGCGCGCGGCGACTTTTGTCTTCTGCACCGAAATGCGATGTTCTGCGGTCCCTTGAAGCAGGTTGACTCTTATCATTGCAGTACCTCCGCGACTCGCACGGCCAGCCCGACCGCAACCGCCATGTTGGGTGAAAGCTCCCTCAAGTACTCGTCGTCGAATTTCTTCGGGTCGAACCTGATCGAGCGAAACGAGTCGAACTGCTCGACCGGCATCTGGAATTTTTCGGACAAAAACTCGGCGAGTTGATGCACTTTCGACGAGCCGCCGGCTATCAACATTCGATCGATGGCTGGCGAGTCGACCGCGGTCGCCCGGAAGAAATCAAGCGTGCGTTGAATCTCGAGCGCCAGCATCTCGGAAACGCTTTCAAGCGCGGGTTGGATTTGCTCTGAAGTCAGCGGCTGCTCGATCGTGCCGCCGCGTTTGATGGTTTCGGCCTGTTCGAATGTGAGATTCAGTTCCTTTTGAAGAAGGTCCGTGTACTGGTTACCTCCGGCCGAGATGTCGCGGGTGAAAATTGAAGTCGCGCCGCGGACTACGTTAATAGTCAGCACCGAAGCGCCGATGTCCAGCAACGCGACCGTTTGATTCGGCGCGGGGTGATAGTTGACCTCATACGCGTTCTGCAAAGCGAAGGCGTCCACGTCGACAACGATCGGCTGTTTGCCCGCCTGCGAGATAACCTGAGTGAACTGAGCTATCTTGTCGCGCTTGCAAGCGACGAGAAGAACATCCATGTTCTGGCCGCTGGCGTCGTGCCCGACGATCTCGTGGTAGAGATTCACGTCGTTGATATCGAACGGAATGTATTGCTCGGCCTCCCAATGAATCTGTTCGTCGAGTTCTTCCTCAGACATCGAAGGCAGCAGGATCTTCTTCACGATGACTGCGTGCCCGGAAAGCGAGGTCGCCACTTGATCAGTTCTTATGTTTTGTTCGTACCAGATGCGATTGATGGAATCGCTGACGTGATTGAGGTCGATTATGTGGCCATCGACGATAGTGTCGGATTGAAGATTCTGGTGTGCGACGTGCAGCAGCTCGAACCCAGTGCGTGCGGGCTTGAGCTCGACGGCCTTCAGCGCGCTGGAGCCGATGTCGAGTCCAACGACGCTCTTCTTCTTTTTCCCTAGCATGTTTCCCCCGGGAAGATTTCGGCGTGTTTACGATCTCACATTCTATTGAAGGGGCCGACGTTCGGGGACGAGAGGTTTGCTAGAGCTATCGGAGGGGCGAGGCGCCAAGGGGTCAAACGATAACGGAGTCGGGGTACGCTCGCTGCAAACTCTCAAATATCGGATGATGCTTTGCGACGCAGCCATTTCTAACATCGGGGCATGGGCAAGTCAATAATAAATTTTTCTATCGCAGTAGTACCCGATTACCGGAGCAACTGATCTTAGAGTTTCAGGCCGCGCCGCGTGAAGATCTCTCGAATCCCATTCAGGTGAGCACCCCCATCATACTCTGCGGCGTTGTCGAGAAGTTTCTTGACGAACCTCTTATGAAAGTTAGCCGGAGAGTCAACCGGCTGCAGATCAAACCAAGTAGAGAACAAAAGTTTGTCCACTACTTTTCCAACCAACTTGCGAAGATCCCAAAACGCTCCGCCCCATATCGCCGTCCCGTCTGCCATCGCCGAAGAGACGTTGTGCTTCAGCTCGGAGAGTTTGCGTTCGTTTTCTAGATTCCAGCCGACAGCATCTGGATCATTGGTATAGCTACATGAGAAATAGCTGGCGAGTCCTGACTCAATGGAGTAGTACGCCCAGTATGAGTCGTGACTGCTTATGCTGTTCAAGTCGATCTTGGAATAGAGTACGTGATGGTTATACTCTCTGAAAATAATTGTGGGTTTGTCTGCATAATCGCTGGCGACGACCATGCGACGATTTTCGGTGTCATAGTAAGCTATCATGCCTTGGGTCTGGCTTGATTTTGCGACGTGGATCTCGATTCTGCCTCCTTTGGGCTGGTAACCAAGTCCCCTCAGGTATTCTCGGTATCCCTCAAGCGCTGAGGTGAACTCCTTCTGTCGTTCGGGTGTAAGGGCCGCCGACGGGACGAAGCCGATCTGCTCCTCAATTCTTTGTACCTTCGATGCAAGGTCCCCCACCTTTTTGTCGCAAGCATCTGTTCGATCTCAACCCTGCGACTCCTCACCAACGCTTTGAAATCGGAATAGGTCTTGATGCCGAGCGCGCCCAGGACTACTCCCACGAGGCCGAGAAGTATTCCGACCCACTTAGCCCAGTCGAAAACTCTGGTAGCCACAGCTTCCGCGGTCTCGATTTCTAGAAAATGCTGGTCCTTATACTGATCGTTCAAAACGCTCTGAATCTGCTGGCGGAGATCGGCGGATGGTTGCGAAGTCGGCGACTCAACAGGCGACGACATCCTAGACATCGAGTCGAGCTTCTTAAGCTGTTTCGCGTCGAGTTCAGATCGCACCTTCTCCTCAACGTCGATTCCAATCATTCGCAACTCCGACCTAAGAACTTCGATGCGCTTGATCGTTTCTTGAGCTTTGGCGCGGTCTAGAGGCGCCCCTCGTAAGAGATCATTAAGCTCGATTTCCGATGATTGAATGTCCGCTGTCTTCCTGACAAATTCTTTCTTGAAGTCGGATGCTAAACGTTCGAGAGCGCTAACCTGTGATGGAGTGAGATTGAGTTCTTGCTGATGGCGAAGAGCGTAGCTGATTAGCGGTTGGTCGCCGGAATAGCGATCGTGGAGCTCGCGGTTTGCCGTATCCGTCAGTCCTTGCGCGCCGACGCTCAGCGCTGCGCTCGCAATCAGACAAAAAACGCTGAGCAGTCTTCGCCTCATCCGTCCTCTCGATCTTTCTCTCTTGTCTGGCCGCCGGCCTCAACTACAGATCCCGCTGAGCGATTTATCACAACCCCGCGTCGGGGTCAATCCCAGCAGCAAACATACTGGGTCCACCAAATCAATTAGACGGTTGCTGACATGTTTGACGCGCACGAATGGTTTACTTAGAATCAATCTTTGGTGTCGTCGCCCGTCGGGAAGGCCGACTGTGAGTACACATCACAAGCCTGTTGCCCAGAGGCACGCTAGTCCGGAGACGGCGAGCCCAGGTCAGCAGGCTATGTGATTTTTTGACGCGAAGCTTTGCAGTAAAATAGTAGAGAGCTCAGAAATTATGACCGCGATATTGAATAAGGTTGCCGCGAAGGTTTTTGGTACCGCCAACGAACGCTTGCTCAAGCGCCTGTGGCCAACCGTCAGTGAGATCAACGCCCTCGAGCCGGAGATGATGCGCCTTAGCGACGACGAGCTTCGCGCGCGCACTGCCCAGTTTCGCGAGCAAGTCGAGAACCGCATCGCCGGCGCCGAGCTGACCGGCGGCACCGCAGAAGAACAAAGGAAGGCGCTGCGAGCGGTGATCGATGAGGCGCTCGAGGAGATTTTGGTTGAAGCGTTCGCCGTAGTGCGTGAAGCTTCGCGGCGCGCAACCGGCATGCGACACTTCGACGTTCAGCTCATCGGGGGAATGGTGCTTCATCGCGGAATGATCTCCGAGATGAAGACCGGTGAAGGTAAGACCCTGGTCGCCACGCTGCCGGCTTACCTGAACGCGGTCGCAGGACGCGGCGTGCACATCGTCACCGTCAACGATTACCTGGCAAAACGCGACACGGAATGGATGGGTAAGATATATCGCTTTCTTGGACTGACTGTCGGTTGCATTCAGCACGACCTCGACGACATCGAGCGACAGGAAGCCTACCGCGCGGACATCACTTACGGAACAAACAACGAATTTGGATTTGATTACTTGCGCGACAACATGAAGTTCGAGCCTTCGGCGATGGTGCAACGCGGGCACTACTACGCGATCGTTGACGAGGTCGACTCGATCCTGATCGACGAAGCGCGAACCCCGTTGATCATTTCCGGCGCTTCGAAATAAAACGAACAGATGGCGACCTCGATCTCAAACAAGACCCGCGTCTGGTCTACCATGTTGACGAGAAGCAGCACAGTGCCACGCTCACCGAAGAAGGAGTCGAGATGGCCGAGCGGTTCACCGGCGTCGACAACCTCTACGATCCGACCAACATGGAGCTGCTGCATTGCATCGAGCAGTCGCTCAAGGCGCAGACGCTCTATCACCGCGACAAGCAATACATCGTCAAAGACGGCGAGGTCATCATCGTCGACGAGTTCACGGGCCGCGTCATGCCCGGTCGGCGCTGGAGCGACGGTCTGCATCAGGGCGTCGAGGCCAAAGAAGATGTCAAAATCGAAGCGGAGAACCAGACTCTTGCGACGATCACGCTTCAAAACTATTTCCGAATGTACGTCAAGCTCGCGGGCATGACCGGAACCGCCGAAACCGAAGCTTCGGAATTTGCCAACATCTATAGGCTTGACGTCGCGGTAGTTCCAACGAACCAGCCGATGGTTCGCAAAGACTACTCGGACGTGATCTATCGCACCGAGCGCGAAAAGTGGGACGCGGTCGTAAAAGAGATCCAGGAGCTTCACCAGAAGGGCCAGCCGTCGCTCGTGGGCACCGTGTCGGTCGAAAACTCCGAGCTGCTCGCGGCCAGTCTCAAGAAGGCGCACGTGCCGCACAACGTCTTAAACGCCAAGCCCGAGCACGCGGCCCGCGAGGCCGACATCGTCGCGCAAGCAGGCCGAAAAGGTCAGGTAACAATCGCCACGAACATGGCTGGTCGCGGTACCGATATCTTGCTCGGCGGCAACCCCGAGTTTCTCGCGAAGCAGTACCTGAAAGAACGAGAGATCAACCCGGATGAAGCCAACGAGCGCGAATGGAACGAAGCGCTAGCCCGTGCCAAACGAATAACAGATGCGGAACACCAGGAAGTGGTCGGCGTGGGCGGGCTTCACATTCTTGGGACCGAACGGCACGAATCGCGACGCATAGACAATCAGCTTCGCGGACGTTCGGGGCGTCAAGGCGACCCCGGCTCGTCACGCTTCTACTTGTCGCTTGAAGACGACCTGATGCGAATCTTCGGCGGCGAGCGAATTAAAGGCCTGATGCTGCGGCTGGGAATGGAGGAAGGGATACCGATTGAATCGCGGCTCGTGTCCAAGCGAATCGAAGCCGCGCAGAAGTCGGTTGAAGCTCACAACTTCTCAATCCGCAAACATCTGCTCGAATACGACGACGTGATGAATAAACAGCGCGAGACTGTTTACGGATTGCGTCGCGATCTGTTGCTCGGGTTTGAAGGCGACACGCCCGAGGAGCAAAGTACTAATCAACGCGAATACATTCTCAGCGTAGCTCAAGACAGTTTTGATGATCTGATCGATCAGTACATGCCGAAGGAGCAGCGCGCGGATGAGTGGGACATCGCGGGATTGAAGGAACAGCTTCGCTTGAATTACGGCCTGGACGTCGACGCAGAACGGCTTGATCTTGCGGAGATGGGTACGGAAGAGGCGCGTGCGGTCATCTGGCCGAAGCTCGAAGAGAAATACAAAGAGAAAGAAGTTCAGGTGGGAGTCGAGGCGATGCGCAACCTCGAGCGCTACATCATGCTGAACATCGTCGACGCGCAGTGGAAGGACCACCTACTAGCGCTCGATCACTTGAAGGAAGGCATCGGACTTCGCGGCTACGGTCAGAAAGATCCGCTGGTCGAGTACAAACGCGAGTCGTTCTACTTGTTCCAGGCGATGCTCGACCGAATTGACACGGACACGATTCGATATCTGTTTAACTTCCAGGTGCAGGTGACCGCGCCTGTCGAGCAGCAGTTACTCGAACGTCGTCGGCGCCAGCGCCGTGGTCGCGTCGCCTTCACCAAAGCGAACGAGACTGCTTTTGCGGGAGGCGAAGAAGAAGCCGCCAAGCCGATTCGCAACAAGGGTCCTCGCGTCGGACGCAACGATCCTTGCCCGTGCGGCAGCGGTAAGAAGTACAAGAAGTGCTGCGGCGCCTGATTCCCGAAGGATGGTATGGTACGCTCGACGCAAGTGGATGGAGTTGGTGAAGGTCAGCTAGTGTTATGTTCCTAAATGCTTCTTTGGAGGTTTCCGCATGACATCAGAGAATCCTTTATTGCGACCTCGCTTCCTTGTCACAGGAATCCTATTAATTATAGCTGCACTCGCTTGTGTTGAGGTGACTCCCGCACAAGTCGGTGAATCGCGGGCAAAAGAGAGCGTTCAAGATGGAATCAATCGAGCCAAAGAGCTATTAAGGTCGAGGCAGTACGAGAAGGCCGCTGATGTTCTCAGACA
>WNGG01024014.1_pt1 | contig 10604 bp, 7 predicted proteins | sample 5400661 | NCBI WGS metagenome assembly WNGG01 (sample SAMN13153372, study PRJNA577476) | soil metagenome | isolation source: 100 cm soil or saprolite under Garry oak tree replicate 1 | place: USA:California | collected 2016-06-15
CCTCGAATTGCACCGAAGTCTCGCATGGAGTTCAGGCTTTTAGCCTGCGCCGGGTCCGTGCATGCCTGAAGGCTGAACTCCAAACCTCACTGGCCTCGAATTGCACCGAAGTCTCGCACGGAGTTCAGGCTTTAGCCTGCGCCGGGTCCGTGCATGCCTGAAGGCTGAACTCCAAACCTCACTGGCCGGCCATCGCACATCTATTCGTATCTGAGCGCGATGACAGGCTCGACGCGCATAGCGCGACGAGCCGGAATGAAGCTTCCGAGGAAGGCAACGACGACAAGCACTCCAGCCACGTCGGCCGTCTTGATTCGCACCCACGGCCGCAACATTCGACACGACGCGGATTATACGCGAAACCCCGCGTGTTCAACTCGTGTGTGCCAGTTCGTGCAAGTACTCCACAAACGACTGCACTACGCCGTCGATTCCATGGACTTTCGGGTTTTTCGACTCGATGACGTAGTACTCATCCGGCGCGTGCGCGCCGCTTCCGTGACCCAGCCCGAAGTGGCCCGCGGGCAGGCGCAACGGTTCTCCGGTGAAGACGTAGCCCGGCCATGATCCGGCGTTGCGCGGCAGAACCACCGGATCGATCCCGCCCCTCTTGTACACGGCGGTCTCCGCGCGGATGAGCGCGGCGTCGGCCGGCGTACTTGTGGGATCGTAGCCGCCGCTCATGCGGACCTCAATGTCACCGAAGCCGCGCTTCGCGAGGTGCGCCTTGAGAGCGGCGAGCGCCTCGGCTGCGGTCATGTCGGGCACGAGCCGCATGTCGATCTTCGCCACCGCCCTGCCCGGAAGGATGGTCTTCCCGCCCGGCCCCGTGTAACCGCCAACGAGGCCCTCGATGTTGACGGTAGGCCGCGACATCAGCAGCTCCAGCGCCTCGCGCCAGCTCACGTCGTGCACCCAGTGGTCAACGCCCAGCAGCTTCTTTGCTGTCGCCTCGTCGAGCCGGCGCGCCGCTTCTCCGATCATCGTCTTTTCCGCCGCGGAAAGCGGGCGCGCCTTCGCAGTGAAGCCCTCGATGGCCGGATCGTTGCCTTCCGGCGAGACCAGCGTCGCAAGCGCCATGACGAGATGCCACGCCGGACTGTCCAGCCGCGCCTTGTTGCTCGAGTGGACGTCCTTGCGCGGCCCGCGGCCCCAGCGCTCGCCGCTCGAGACAAGCTCGAGCTCGACGACGCCCTTGGCGCCAAGCGTCACGGTCACATCGCCGTCGAGTCCCTGCGAGGCGCTCGGCATGAAAATCCCGCTGCAACGTTTTAATGCCGCGTGCACCTCGGGCCGCCGCACGATCTGCGGGAAATGTGGCGAACCGATCTCCTCCTCTCCCTCGGCCACGAACACCAGATTCACGGGCAGCTTCCGCCCCGCGCCGCGGATGGCGTGGAGAGCGGCGAGAAACGCCGCTTCGGGGCCTTTCTGGTTCACAGCGCCCCGGCCGACGAGGACTTTTCCGAGGCCGGGCTTATCGACGAGCGCTGCCTCGAACGGCGGCGACGACCACTCTGCGGGATCCACTTGCTTCACGTCGTACATGAAGTACAAGCCCAGCGTCTTCGGGGCGCCGGCATCGAGCGCCGCGAAGACGCCCGGGTGGCCATCGGTAGGAATCTTCGTCACTGCGCCGAATCCGGCGTCGCGGAGCATACGCATCAGGAGATCACAGCCCTCCGTCATGCCACGGTTCTCGGCGGCGATCGACGGCTGCCGAATCCACTCTTGCAATCGCTGTACGGCCTCGTCGTGGCGCTTTACGATCTCCGCGTGAACTGCGTCGAGGTCGCTTGCATCGGCCTCGCGCGAATTCGCGTGTCCCAAGCGCGGCCACGCCAGGGCCGCGGCGGCAGCCGCGGCACTCCGGAGGAAAGCTCGTCGATCGGCGCCCGCGGCGGCTTTATTGCCGGACTTCCTCGATTTGCCCATCATGCCCTCCACCTTCTGCGGATAGTTTGAAAAAAATCACCTCCCGAAACGATTGACTGCTCCACTACCGTGAACCAAATCCGGGACGTCCCACACGTTTACAGAATTTTCGCAGAGGCCGCCGTCTCAATCCCCCCGGACTAGGTCCACTTGGTGGACACAAAGTTCACAAATCGGTCAAGTTTTGTATCATGGCCGGGACGGCCATGCCACGAAGCCATCGTGGCACGGGCGTCTCGCCCGTGAATGACTGCTGAACGCCAGAACTGCCGGAAGGCATAACGAATGTTTCCCAGACGTTTATGATTCAAGAACCACCGCGCAACGGAAAGGCGCGAAGAGCTCTTCCCCTTCGCGTCCTCGTGTCTTCGGGGTGGCTTCTAAGCTTCTGCGCGGCGCAAAGGCAAGTGCCGTCATCCGTTGAACGCCGACGCGTGGTCGCGCACGAATCGCTCGAGCGTGCGCGGGACCTTGCCGGCGATTTGCTTGACAGTCCGGAAGAGGCCCGCGGTTTTTCCGCTGCGCAACAGATCCATGAGTTCCAGAATGCCGTCGACGTTCCATGCCGGCAGGCCCATCTTCGCAAGCGATTCTCGCGCTGCCTCAGCGGGAACGTCGACGTACTTGATCTGCCGGCCCAAAACCTTCGAAAACGTCGCCGCGATGTCGTGGAAGCTGAGGTCCGCCGGACCTGTGATCGGATAACTCTTCCCCTCGTGACCGCTCTGGGTGAGCGTCACAACCGCGACGGAGGCGATGTCGCGCGTGTCGACGTAGGCGGACTTTCCATCGCCGGCGGGTTGGTAGATCGTGCCGGATTTGATCATGTCGGCCTGGCCGAGAAGGTTCTGCATGAAGAATGTCGGCTGTAGCATCGTCCAGGTCAGGCCGGATGACTTGAGTTTGTCTTCAACGACGGCGTGGCCCTGCTGGAATCGGCACGTCGATTTTGGATCGGCGCCGAGGGCGGAAAATTTCACAATGCGTTTCACGCCGGCCTTCTTGGCCGCGTCGATGAAAGCGCATTGAAGATCGACAAAGTTCGACGCCGCGGCCGAGTGCAGGAGGGCGACGTCGACGCCGGCGAGGGGCCCTTCGAGCGATTTGGCGTTGGACATGTCGCCCTGAACGATCTCGACGCCGGGCAATCGGACGTCGCCGGCCTTGGCGGGGTTGCGCGCCAGCGCGCGAAACTTCACGCCGCGGCTGGAAAGCTCACGAACGATATCGGCGCCGCTGGTGCCCGTGCCGCCGGTAACGAGGATCATGGAAACCTCCTTCAAGGGAATCTGTCGCGTCCAATGATAGGCCGGGAATGAGGGGCGAGGTCAAACGGATAATGGTAAGAATAATTCTTCGCGCTCTTCGCGTCTTAGCGGTTAGTAAGGAGCTGCACTTTCACCGCGCAGGCGCGAAGGACGCAAAGAAAACGCAAAGGAAAATAGCTTGGTGCGGCTGGGCCGCGACAGGGTCATCTGTGGATGAAAGTCGGATGATACCTGCTTCTCAACTCGGCGGTGTTGCGTCTAGGAGATCATTACTTTCCGCGGGAACTGGGCGTTGTCTTCCAGGAAGGTCTTCTTCCTCATGCCCAATTCAGCCACGGTCGGCTGTACGTTTCCGTTCACGTCGGTGGCGCGTGAGACCAACGTGTGCTCTCCCGGGGTCGCCCCTTCCCAGATGTAGGCAAACAGTTTCCAGGAATACTGCGCGTTCGAAGGATCCAGCGTGGCCGCTTCCCACGGGCCGTTGTCGGCTTGCACCTCCACGGTCTTCAGAGGCGTTCCGTCGTTGAGCACGAAACCGTGAACCTGGTGCCGATTTCCGCTTCGAGTCACCCGGGCAATGACGGATTTCAGTTGCATCCGTGTCACTTCGGTCTCCTTCCATATCTCTTGACCATTGACGGTTTCGCTCTTCAACGACAAGTACCACCGCGCCTGGTAGTTACCCACGAACCGTTCCCGTTGTATGTGAATCTGGGACAGCCATTTGACGTTGGCGACTCCGTACCAGCCCGGCACGATCAGGCGCATTGGAGCCCCTTGCTGGCGTGTCAGCGGATCGCCATTCAGCGCATAGGCCAGAAGAGGCTCAGGCCTCAGCGCATTTTCCAGGGACATACTGCGGCCGAATTGCTGCTCGACCTTGAAGGTCTGCCCACGGAACGGAACCTCCGCTTCCCCGTGGTCGGCGCCGAAGAAGACGACCTCCTTGCCTTCGGGCCGGACTCCGATGCCGGACAGCAAATCGCGCAGCCGAATCCCGGTCCACATGCCATTTGAAGCGAGCCCCTGAATTCTGCGAGGGGAGTTGCCCGAGCACTCGAATCCGGCCGCGAGCCGAAGCGGCGATCTGTTCCGAATATTCTCCAGAGACAACTCGGCCGGCTTCTCGACCGCTCCCGTGATTTTCAAACGGTACGTGGAGGAATCGATTTCGGGCTGGCCGAGATGTTGCACACAATAAAATTGATCCTTGGACGTAAACGGCTCGGTGACGGTCCGGATGTCGAGAACCCGCGTGCCTGACTTGGGATCGAGAGTGAAGCTGACAGTGTCAGGAATGTCAGTAAACGGAACAACTGTCTCGCCCTGGGCCAGGCCCGGGAGGGTCCATTCCGGCAATCCCATCGCCGCCAAACTCGCGGCAGTGAGCCCGGTCTTCAATACTTCCCGACGGGTAATAGTCTTGGCCATGATCGTCCCTCTCGATTGCATGAAACTGGTTCCGGCCGTTCTCCCCTCTTCCATCCGTGGAGATCAACGAGGATCAGCGCCCAAGAGAACTGGAGCAATCGCTGATCTGAATTTTACGATTATAACAGGAATTCAGAAACTCCTTTGCAAACTGGCAGGGATTTTCGTTTGCATCCGTGGTTGCATTCTGTGCAGTTTTCTTTGCGTCTTCGCGTCTTCGTGGTAAAGGAGGGGCCCAATCCACCACGAAGACGCGAAGAATCACGAAGAGTTTTCGATCAGCTGTGGAATTCGTGGCCGCGCTTTTTTGGAGTTGATGCAACTTGGGCGCTCCAAGGCGCGGTCCAAAGATCTCAAACAGCCTGCCCGGCAGCAAAGCCCGAAGCCCAGGCCCATTGAAAGTTGAACCCGCCGAGATGACCCGTCACATCCACGACCTCGCCAATGAAGTACAGCCCCGGGACGCGCCTCGCTTCCATGGTCTGTGATGACAATTCAGCCGTGTCGACGCCGCCCGCCGTGACCTCAGCTTTGCCATAGCCTTCGGTTCCGGCGGGCGTTACGCGCCAACGGCGCAAGCCTTCGGCAATCGCCCGCAGCTCCTTAGCCGAGTATTGCCTCAGCGGTTTTGACCCGCCATTGACTTCGGTCCAGGCATGCGCGAAACGCTGCGGCAAATACCGGCCGAGCAGCGTCTTCAATTCCTTGACGCTCTCGCGTTCGGTCGCCAGAAGTTCACCCGCATCGCGCTCGGGCAACAGATCAATCTCGATCGTTTCGGGCGGATCCCAGTAGGAGGAGATTTGCAAGATAGCCGGGCCGCTCAGACCTTGATGCGTGACCAGAATACTTTCGTGAAATTGCCGCTCTCGCAGACTCACGACCGCATCGATGGATATCCCGGCGAGCGGACTGAAAACCGCGCGGTCCTGCTCGGAAAAAACTAACGGGACGAGCGCCGGCTTTGTCGGCGCGATTCGCAGCCCGAATTGCCGCGCCAGCCGATAGCCGAAATCGGTCGCGCCTATCTTCGGAATCGACAGCCCGCCGGTCGCAATGACGAGCGATTCGCACTCGAAACTTCCCTGGTTGGCTTCTATCCGGAAAGTGCTGTTTTTCTCGACCGCGTGAACGTCGCAATTGACGCGAATTTCAACGCGAGCACCGGCGCATTCGCGACGCAGCATGAGAACAATATCCCGGGCGCTTCCGTCGCAAAACATCTGGCCGACCTTCTTTTCGTGGTAGGGGATCCCGTGCTTCTCAACCAGGAGGAGGAAATCCTGAGGTGTGAATCGGGCCAGCGCCGACTTGTGAAAGTGAGGATTGGCGCCGGTGAAGCTGGATGGAATCGTGTGCAGGTTGGTGAAGTTGCAACGACCGCCGCCGCTGATCAGGATCTTTTTGCCAATTTCTGTGGCGCTCTCGAGTACGAGGACCGAGCGTCCCCTCTTTCCCGCGTGAATCGCGCACATGACTCCGGCAGCGCCAGCGCCGATGACAATGACATCTTTTCTGATTCTCGTTCCGGTCACCAATTCAGATGTTTGAAGCTAAGGGCCCGTCAGGAAATAAGGTGTGCATTTTGGCGCGAGCGCCGGGTGGGCAGATGCGAGGCGCCGCGACGCAGGCGATGCCGGTGTGCATCGTCGAGGAGCGGCAACAAAGCAGATGCCCGCCCGCCGGTGTTGAATTTTGCGGCGAGGTCCTGGATCGAAGATGGTTTGTGAGTGCCCGTCTGCACAATGTCGCCGGCCGGCCCCCGGCCGGGCCGCTCGCCTGGCTTCTTCATCGACAGCGAGATCCGTTTCAGGTTCTCATTCACCTCAAGGACCGTGACTGTCACGATCTGACCGACCTTGACAACCTCTTTCGGGTCCTTGACGAATTTGTCCGCCAATTGGGAAACGTGGACCAGTCCATCCTGATGAACCCCGATGTCGATGAAAGCCCCGAAATTGGCGACGTTGGTCACAATACCTTCCAGCACCATGCCGGGCGCCAGATCCTTTATCTCTTTTACCCCTTCCTTGAACTTTGCGTAGCGAAACTCCGCGCGCGGGTCGCGCCCCGGCTTTTCCAGTTCGGCCAGGATATCGCGTAACGTCGGTTCGCCCACGCCCTCCCGCACGTACTTCTTCAGGTCCACCGATCTCAGCTTTTCGGGCGCTCGTGAGATCTCCTGCAGCCGGACGCCGAGGTCGCGCGCGATCTTTTCGACCACCGGATAGCTTTCAGGATGGACAGCCGTGTTATCCAGCGGGTTCTCACCCTCACGGATGCGCAGGAAACCCGCCGCCTGTTCGAAGGTCTTCGGTCCGAATTTCGGAACATGCCGCAGCTCCTGCCGGCTGCGGAATGGACCATGTTCGTTACGGAAGGCGACCACATTTCGCGCGACGGCCGCCGAAACTCCCGAGACAAAGCTCAACAGCTCTTTCGACGCCAGGTTCAAGTCCACGCCTACGTAGTTCACGCAACTTTCCACCGTCTCGTCAAGCTTTTGCTTCAAGAGCTTCTGGTCCACGTCGTGCTGATACTGTCCGACGCCTATCGACTTGGGATCGATTTTCACCAGTTCAGCAAGCGGATCCTGCAGCCGCCGGGCGATATTGATGGATCCCCGTACCGTGAGATCGAGGTCGGGGAATTCTTCGATTGCGGTGTCGCCGGCCGAATACACGGAGGCGCCCGACTCGCTCACCATCACTTTGACGGGCCTGTGCTCGAGCGTCGCGAGCACCTCGCCGACAAATTCATCGGTCTCACGGCCGGCCGTGCCGTTGCCGATCGCGATGAGCTCGATGCGGTGCTGTTCGATCAGTATTTTGAGTGTCGCAGCCGCCTGGGCCCGCTCCGCGTCCGACTTGTGGGGATGGACCGTGTGGTACTCGAGGAACTTTCCGGTCTTGTCCACGGCGACCACTTTGCAACCGGTTCGAAAACCCGGATCGATGCCCAAGGTCGGCTTCATTCCACCCGGGCTGGCCAGGAGGAGGTTTCGCAGATTCGCCTCGAACGTTCTGATCGATTCGCGGTCGGCGGCGGTTTTCTTTTCTGCCCGCACCTCGCCGATCAGGGCTGTCTTCATCAACCGTTCAAAGGCGTCGGCGAGCATCGCACGAAGGAGGCCGCGGACGTCAGCCGTCCGGGTGTGGATTTCCTGAGCTTCGAGATATGCGGTGACCACCGATTCGTCGAATTCGATTGTGAAGGTCAATACTCCCTCGGTCTCGCCACGGCGCAAGGCCAGCATGTTATGGGGTGCGATATCGATCACTCGCGCCCGGTAGTCGCGATACATTTCGAACTTTGTCGTGCCTTCCGGAAATTCATCTTTGATGCGGGAGGTGAAGATCCCTTTGGCGAGAAGGTATTCGCGGATGTAGCGCCGCAGCTCGGCTTTTTCCGAAACCTCTTCGGCCAGAATATCCAATGCGCCCTTGAGCGCTTCTGCCGAGGTTTTGACGCCGAGAGCTTCGGAAATGTACGCGGCTGCTTCGGACTCCAGGTCGACTGCGGGAGACTCCGGAATATTGACGGATTTCAAAAAGAGAGCCAGGGGCTCCAGTCCCTTCTCGCGAGCGATGGTGGCGCGCGTCCGCTTCTTCGGTTTGAAGGGCAGGTAGAGGTCCTCGAGCTCCGCCTTCAGAAGGCACGCTTCGATTTTCGCTTTCAATTCGCCGGTCAGTTTGCCCTGCTCGGCGATCGATTGCAGGATGGAGGTCTTGCGCTCCTCCAGCTCGGAAAGATAAGCGAAGCGTTCGGCCAGCGCCCGGAGCTGGATCTCGTTCATCTCACCGGTCCGTTCCTTGCGGTAGCGGGCGATGAACGGCACAGTGGCCCCACCGGCCAGAAGCTCGAGCGCGTTATGAACGTGTCGAGGCGCCAGCGACAGTTCCCGCGAGATCAACTGAGGGATGTCGATCATAGACTGAATTTTCTCAGACTGTGACCTTGAAGGCTAATGGTTTCCCTGGGCGCCTTCTTTGTCTCTTCGTGTCTTGGTGGCAAATGGACACAAACAACACGCACCACAAAGGTTCCATGATCCTGCGGCTCGCCACTGCGAATGAAAATGGCCGTAGGGGAGCCTGCCCAATGGTAGGGGCGGCCCTGTGTGGCCGCCCGAGCTTGCCACGCAGGGGCCGTGAATCTTGCCCCGCTGCATCCTGCTGGTTTCATTGAAATCATGCAGCAGACCCGCTGCGGGGCCAGGGGGAGGCGTGCTGGGAGTGCCGGGGCAGATGCGTTTAATTCCGGCGCGCGCCGGCGGCCGGCTCGGATTCTACGGCCGGCGATACGCCTGCGGCCTTCATCACTCGACGAAGCGCAGCCACTGTGGGGGGCGAAGGCTTATAGTTCCCGAACCGGTAACCCTCCGCGATCGTCAACGGCGTCCATCCCTGCTTGTTCTTCCTATTCCAGATTTCGATTTTGGCGCCCTTGCCGGCGAGGAATTGCACGGCGGCAGGGAGGTTCTTGTAGGCCGCCCCGTGCATGGCGGTCTCCCCGTTGTTATCGACGGCGTTAATGTCGGCCCCGAGATCCAATGCCGCTTGCATGGCCTCCAACACTTCGCTCTCTGTTCCGGCATCCTCGCCGGGAGAACGGGTCCCGAGTCCCGCCGCCGCCATCAGCGGCGTCGAGTTATCCTCGTTCGTCAGCAGCGGGTCGGCGCCGAGCGCAGCCAGCGTCCGCATCAGCTCCGCGTCGGCGGTTTTGGCCGCCAGAAAGAAAGGTGTCGCGCCGAGGGTATTCAGACTGGTCAGTCCCAGATTCACCTTTTTCGTCATGCGCGTGTTCAAGTTCGCTCCACGCGCGGCAAGCTTCTTGACCAGCTCGATGCTCGTCATCGTTCCGGACCCCTGCGGCGCAGGATTGTTGTCGCCGCCGCCCGGCTTGCGGACGTTGGTGATCACGTGCAGGGCCGTCAAACCCGCGACGGCGGCATTCGGATCGGCGCCGGCGTCCAGCAGGGTTGCCGCGAGCTCGTAATGAGCGTTCGTGACAGCCAGCACCAGCGCGCTGGTGCCGATCGCGGGCGCTGCGCCGGCTCTCCGCCCCGGCGCCCCTGCCGGCTGTATGGTCTCGTTCACATCCGCACCCGCCTTCAGGAGAGCCCGTACAACGCCGGCGCGGCCTTCGCGCACAGCGAATAACAGAGCCGTAAACCCGGAGTCCGAACGGGCGCGAAAATCCGCACCGGCCTTGATCAGGGCTTCAACAGCCTCCACGTTGCCTTCGGCCGCCGCCCACATCACGGCAGTCTGTTCGTGCCGGCTTTCCTTCGCATTCACCTCCGCTCCGCGGGATAGCAGCGCCTTCACCGCCTCGATCTTGCCCGTGCGCGCGGCTTTCATCAAAGCGGTTTCCCCACCGGGAAGGACGGTATTCGGGTCAGCCCCTGCCGCGAGCAGCAGCTCGACGATCGCCCCGTTTCCATTCGTACAGGCCAGCGAGAGCGGTGTCACTCCGTACCGGTTCGCGGCTTTCACGTTGGCGCCGGCGCGGACCAACAGTTCCGCCGTTTCCAGATCGTCCCGGTCCGCCGCCCAGTGCAGCGCTGTCGTCCCGTCGATCTGCGGTGCGTTGACGTCGACGCGCTGTCGCAGTAGAGCGCGAACACCCACCCTGTCCATCTTTTTCGCCGCATCCGCCAGCCGCGCATCGGAAGCGGCCCCGAAGACGGGGACAACGGACAACAACGCGGTTATTCCAAAAAACGAAACCGCGGATCGACAGCCATAAACGCCCATGAAAACACGGAAGCACATATAAAGAATTCTCAGCGTCTCCGCGTCTCTGTTCCGAAAACACCGAGGGGGACAACTAAGGGCCCGTCAGGAAATAAGGTGTACATTTTGCTGCTGGCCCCCAGGCCCGCTGGCAAGGCGCGAGCGACGAGCATACCCGCTGCGGTATGTAAGGAGCGAGCAACACAGCCAGCGGGCCTGCGGGCCGCAGCCC
>WNGG01022764.1_pt1 | contig 10601 bp, 8 predicted proteins | sample 5400661 | NCBI WGS metagenome assembly WNGG01 (sample SAMN13153372, study PRJNA577476) | soil metagenome | isolation source: 100 cm soil or saprolite under Garry oak tree replicate 1 | place: USA:California | collected 2016-06-15
TTTCGAGACGAAGCCAAAGAAGTGCTCGCTGCGGAACAAGAAATACTAGGGCGCGAAAAACGGCTTCTCGATCGTCGCACCAATGCCGCGAAAATCCGGATCCACGGCGACTATCATCTCGGCCAATTGCTTTACACCGGAAAAGACTTCGTCATTCTCGATTTTGAAGGCGAACCCGCGCGCGCACTCAGCGAGCGAAAACTGAAACGCTCCGCCCTGCGTGATGTCGCCGGCATGATGCGCTCATTTCAGTACGCGGCCTACAGCGCGCTCTGGCAGCCAGCCATGCGCACTGAAGACGTGCCATTCCTGGAGCGCTGGGCGGATCTTTGGTATCGCCAAATCAGCAGCGTCTTTCTGCAAAGTTATTTGAAAACAACCGTCAACGCGATTTTCATCCCGCAAAACAGTGACGATCTCCAAATCATGCTCGAAGCCTATCTGCTCGATAAAGCCGTCTACGAAATTGGCTACGAACTAAACAATCGTCCCGACTGGGTCGTCATTCCCATTCGCGGCATCAAACACATTTTGAAATCGGCGAAACGCGTATCGGTAGTGTTCGTCGATTGTCAGTTTGACTGAAAGAGGCGCAATTGGATGTCGGCCAGCTTGGCTGACTCGACCGACAGGCTGCCAGCCTGGCGAATGGGCATCCGGGGGCAGGCTGGCAGCCTGCTCGCCAAGTCAGGCTGGCAGCCTGACATCCGATTCTCGCGCGCCGCCCAAACTGACAATTGACCACCACTATCACGCGTATCTGGCCCCCGGCAATTTGTCTTGCCACCAAACATCGCGGAGCCGTAATCTTTGAACCGCCGATATCTGCGGAGTAAGTTTCGCAAGGGATAGCCGGTGTCTTGCCCGGATTTGCGACTAGACGTTATTTGACGACGTGCGTTAACAAGGAAGGAAAAACTATGAGAAATATCATAACAACATGGAGTGCGATTATTTTGCTCACAGGCGGTATCCTTGGCGTCGCAGCAGTGTTCTCAGCCAATTGGCCGCGCGATTGTTCCGACGTAAAGGACTGTCATCAGCAGTGCGAATGTAATCGTAGCCACTGCGTGGCTTCCTGCAATCGTGGCCCTTGCATAGACAGATGCAACAAGCAGGCGGACAATTGCCATGAACGGTGCCATTAACCGCAGCACCGCGAATACATAGTGGATCAGACGCATGACCTGAGAAGTGCATGATTCTTTTGCCCCTCCCGCGGCCTGACATCTCCGCCACAGATTAACACCCGCCTTTGGAGACTACTGGGTGGCGAAGCGGATTTACACGGATAAGAATTCTGCTTCTTTAATCTGTGAAAATCTGTGTCAATCTGTGACTACGAAAAACAGCATTGGAGGATCATGATGAACCAATATCTCGACAAGCTTGACAATGACATCGCGGAAAAACATCTCTTGAAGCATCCGTTTTATCTCGCGTGGACGCGGGGGGAGCTGAGCAGAGAGGCGCTGACGGATTATGCGCGGCAGTATTACCACCATGTCGCCGCGTTTCCGACTTATCTTTCGGCAGTACACGCGAAGTGCAACGATCAGGCGACCCGAAAACAATTGCTCAGCAACTTGATCGATGAAGAAGCCGGCTCGCCGAATCATCCTGAGCTTTGGAAGCAATTCGCCAGATCTCTCGGCGTTGACGATGTCGACCTTGCGAAGACGGAGAAACAACCGGAAACGAAAAACTTGATCGACACATTTCGAGCAATTTGCGGCGGAGGATCGACAGCAGAAGGTCTCGCCGCTCTCTACGCCTACGAGAGCCAAATTCCGGCGATCTGTGAATCCAAGATCGACGGATTGAAAAGGCATTACGCCTTCACCGATCCGAAACATTACGAATATTTCAGCGTTCACATCGAAGCAGACCGTGAACATTCCGCCGCCGAGCGCAAAATGCTCGGCGCGTACATCGACAATCACAATTTTGAATCGGTAAAAGAATCGGTGAATCGCGTTCTCAACGTGCTCTGGGAAATGCTTTCCGGCGTTTGCCGCCGTCACGCGATGCCTGCTAAAGCACGCCACCCTTTAGCGCGGTCGCAAGACAAGAAACGAACGCATCCGATGACGGCAAACGGATAAGACCTGCGGTTGGCTGGGATCAAGCGCGGCGGCAATCTTGTTGTAATCCGAGACGGACGTCACTGGTTGCTGATTAATTTCCTCGATCACGTCGCCTTTTTGCAATTCGGCCACGCCGCTATCAGGATCGACGCTGGCGACCACGACGCCGCGCGCATTGTTTGGCAGATCGAGCTGACGCGCCATCTCTTGAGTTAGCTCGTCCACGTGAATTGCCGCGAGAGGGCTGCTGATTGCGCCTTGATCGTTCGGCTGCGCCGGGATCTGCGGCTGTGGCTGGCCTCGCCGAGGCAGAACGCCGGACGTTTCGTAATCAACGGGCTGCTCTTTGATCTGAGTCGTCACTTTCAACGGCTTGCCGGCACGCACAATTTCGAGCTCAACGTTCTTATTCAACTCGGCCTGCGCCAAAACACTTCTCAGCGCATACATATTCTTTACGTCGCGGCCATTGAACTTGCGGATAACGTCGCCTCGTTGCAGTTGCGCCTGAGCTGCGGGCGATCCCGGCATTACTTCCTCGACAATCACGCCTTCGCTGCCTGCGTTGCTTTGGCCCGGCTGCAACCCGCGCGTCTGGATCCCCAGATAACCGCGGATAATCCGGCCCTGCTTCAATAAACTCTCAAGCGCGGTGCGAACTGTATTCGAGGGGATCGCGAAACCGATTCCCTGCGAACCGCCGCTGCGCGAAATGATTGCCGTGTTAATGCCGATAACTTCACCGCGCAGATTGATTAGGGGACCCCCGCTGTTTCCCGGATTGATTGCCGCATTGGTTTGCAGAAGCTCGCCGAAAGCGTCCGTGCGATTGGGTCGTCCCTTCGAACTAATGATTCCATCCGTGACCGTTTCCTCGAATCCAAATGGATTACCAATAGCGAGGACAAAGTCTCCAGCCTGCACCGAGTCCGAATCAGCCAGTTTGAGCGGCTTGACTCCGGGATCGTCAATCTTGAGCACCGCCAGATCTACCTGAGAATCTGCGCCTACTAACCGCGCCTTTTTCGTCCGGCCATCGCTCAACTGCACCTCAATTTCGTCCACTTGATCGACCACGTGATTGTTCGTTATGATATGGCCTTCATTCGTCACGATTACACCGGAGCCAAGCGCATTTTGCACCAACGCTTCATCGTTCGGATTCCGAAATCGCCGCTGATTAGGAAAGAAAAACTCGAAAGGATCCATCTCGTACTCCCGCCGGATACCGATTTTCTTCGATGTTTTCACCGCGACAACAGACGGGATCACGCTGTTGACGAGCGCGCGCCGCTCCCGGTTTAATGCGTCAAGCGAGGCGACTTGCTTTGAATCCACGCTGGGAGTCGAGGCCAACGTGTATTTTTCCGGTTTTCGGACGGAAGGCAGATTTAGCCCTCCATGTTTGAGGCGGTAATCGTAGAGCAAAGAAATTCCTGCGCTGATAAGCAGGACAAAAAGCAGAAATTTGGCGAGATTCTTCATCAACTGATGTTCGAAAAAGTGCGTCCCTGTTGTTCGACAATCAAACGCCGGAAACGTTGATTCTCAGGCAATTCCAGGCGCGGATCGGCTTGGAAAATCGACATTGCCGCCGCCCGCGCGCGTCGCATCAAGCCTGCATCGGTTTTCAAGTTGCCGATCTTGAGCGCCGGTAAGCCGCTTTGCGCCGTGCCAAGCAGATCGCCGGGGCCGCGCAAATCCCAGTCCGCCTCCGCCACTTCAAAGCCGTTATTCGTTCGTTCCAAAACAGCGAGCTTAGCCGACGTTTCCCTCGACTGCTCCGACGTTAACAAGATGCAATATGATTTGTGCTGCCCACGGCCGATCCGCCCGCGAAGTTGATGAAGCTGCGCTAGCCCGAAGCGCTCCGCATTTTCGACCAGCATCACCGTCGCGTTCGGAACATCGACCCCAACTTCAATCACCGTTGTGCTGATTAATGCGTTCGTTTCACCCCGACGAAATCGTTCCATGGTGTTCTGCTTCTCCGCCGCCGGAATGCGGCCATGAAGTAATTCACAGCGATAGGGATGCAGTCGTTCCCGCCACAACTCGTACTCCGCCGATGCCGCCTTGACGTCCAATTTTTCACTCTCATCAATCAGGGGATAAATCACATAGAGTTGTCGCCCCGTTTCCAATTGTCCTCGCAAAAAACTGAGGACTTCGCCGAGCTTCGATACGTCGCGCACAGCCGTGATTACCTTTCCGCGGTTACGCGGCATCTCATCGATAACTGAAACATCGAGGTCGCCGTAAACCGTCATCGTCAGGGTGCGCGGGATCGGCGTGGCCGTCATCACCAGAACATCAGGCGCTGGTTCGCGCGCGGTCAACCGGGCGCGTTGCGCAACACCAAACTTGTGCTGCTCGTCGATCACAACGAGCCCGAGATTCGAGAACGAAACCTTTTCGTAAAGCAGCGCGTGCGTCCCGATGATGATGTGCGGAGCGCCATCGCCCGCCCCGGCCTGGGTAGCGCACGCGTCCCGCGTGTTGGTTTCGGCGTCGCGCCGAAACGAACTTTCCTTGCGCGCCTCATCATCCTGAGTCCAGACCCACGGATAATCCTCGTTCTGTCCAGCCACGCCCGTCTCCCACGGGTTGCGGAGAATGTAGTGGAACTTCTCCTCCAGATCGCGATCTGGTCGAACGTAACGGTCAAACCGTTCCTTTTCCCAAAGTGTTCCACTCTTTCGTTCGACCCTGTTAATCTTGTGCGTCGAAAATGATTTGATCGAATGTATTAGGCCGCTGAGCGGCCAAAAAACTACGTTTCCCGCATCGTCATTTTCCTTCGGCCACGGCTGAATCAGCAGATGCACATGATCGGGCATCACGCATACTGCAAAAAGTTCGTAACGTTTGTCGTGAAAATGCCGGAATGCATCGAGAACGATGGTGCGAGCATTTGGTGACAAACATCGACGCGATTTCGTGCTAATCGTTACCGCGTAGATCGCCCACGGCTTTTCGAAATGCGGGAGTCGACGACGAGAGTAGAAAGCGCTGTCAGCTGGCTCAACATCAAGGAAAGTCCGCGACGGCGAGACACCGTCGCCAACACGCGAGACGCGTGCGCTACCCGGATCCTGCGCACCTGCGAACAATGGAAGCGGTGCATTGTCCTCCTGTTGCGCCGCGGTCCGCAGCGCCATGCGCACGCCGAGTGGCTCGAGCCAGCGCTGTAAGACCGCATAATGTTGCTCAGCTAGAATTTGTGTCGGCGCCATGAACGCGGCCTGATACCCCGCTTCGAGCGCAAGTGACATCGCCGCGATGGCAACAACGGTTTTGCCCGAGCCCACATCCCCCTGGAGCAAACGGTTCATCGGATGACGCGCCGCCAGATCGCGCCGGATTTCCGCGATTACTTTCGACTGCGCGCCAGTCAGCTGGAACGGTAACGCCTCTAAAAATTTGTCGAGCAGCGCGCCAGGTCCGCAGTGCGCGTCGCCCATTCGAATCGATGAGTCGGAGCGTCGCGATGCAATTAGCATTTGCATCGCGAAGAACTCCGAGAGCACCAGATGCTCGCGAGCGGCATCACGCGCCTCCCAGCTTTCCGGAAAATGGATCGCGCGAATTGCATGACATCGTTCGCCAGTCGCGAGGTCGGTTGGCAGTAGTTTTTCCAGAGGCGCGCCGGAGACTTCATTCAACAAGCGGTAGATGATGCTGCGCAAGACGCGCTGGGAAAGACCTTCCGTAGCAGGATAAATCGGCGTGATGCGCCGAAAATGGATTGATATCTCCTCGTCATTCTCGATGACCTCGAACTCAGGGTGATCCATGCAAATCCGTTTGCCCCGCAGGCGCGGTTTGCCAAAAACGACGAGGCGCTGCCCGGTCGCGATCATCTTTTGCACGTAATGCAAGTTGAACCAGCGACACACCAGCGGCTCGCTTAACGCGTTCGGGCTCGACTCCTCCAGCGTTGCTTCAAAGATTTTCTTCCATCCGCCAAATCTGCGCACCGACGTTTTAACAACCTCGCCGCAAAGGCAAATCGGGACGTCGCTCTCCTCGCGCGGAAAATGAGGAAACTGATGTCGATCTTCGTGACGGCGCGGAAAATGGGTGAGCAAATCCTCCACCGTTTCGATGCCGAGACGGCGCAGTGCGAGAAGTTTCGGGCGCGGGATCCAATCAAGCTCAGCGAGCGGCCGCGAGATTTCAATCTGGGGAGCGCACGCGCCTCGCGTGCTGGTGACGGCGCCCTCGCCGTCACAAACTTTTTCTTTACGAGACTCGCTCATTGGCTGGGCTCCGCCGTCCGCACCGCTTCGATTTGCATCGCGACTAAGGTTTCGCCCTCATATTCATCCGCGCGAATCCGAAATGCGACGTCCCAGGGCGCGAGCGGAAGTTGATTTGGCGCGCCATTAAAATAAACCACGCGGCGATGGCGATTGCCTTGGCGGAGAGCGGAGACGAAAGATGAGATGCTTTTCGTTCACTACGCGCGGCGGCGCCACCGGCTCGACTTTGCGCGCAAGGAAAAGCGGCTGGGGATTTCCGTTTCCAAATGGCTGCAGCATCTCGTGCCACCGTAGAAACTCGATATCGATTTCGGAAAATGCGAGCTCATGATCTAATTGCATGCAGGGTTGCAAAGCTTCTTCGGAGAGAAGATCGCGAGCCGCGTTGCGAAATGTTTCGGCAAAAAGGTCGAAATTTTCCTCGCGCAGGGCCAATCCTGCCGCCATTTCGTGCCCGCCGAATTTGTCAAGCCGGTCCGCGCAACGACTCAACGCTTGGACCAGATTCAACCCTTCAATGCTTCGTCCGCTTCCTTTGCCGACACCATTCTCATCGAAGCCGATTACAATGGCGGGTCGATGATATTTTCGAACGATCCGCGAGGCCACAATGCCGAGCACTCCCGGATGCCAGCCCCGCGCGCCTGTCACGATGGCCGCGTCGCGCGTTGCGTCGAACTGATTGTCGATCTTCTCTATCGCTGCATCGAAAATTTGCTTTTCCACTTCCTGGCGCTCGCGATTGTGCCGGTCGAGATCCGCTGCGAGTACCGATGCTTCGCCTTCGTCGTGAGTGAGCAACAGCCGCAAAGATTTCTCCGCTGTATTCAAACGCCCCGCAGCATTCAATCGCGGGCCAAGTCGGTAACCAATGTCCTCGGGCAAAATGGGCAGCTGTACTCCGGCGACTTGCATTAGTTTCTTCAAGCCGATACGCGACGTTCGTGCGATCTCCATCGCGCCGCGCTGCACGAGAACGCGGTTTTCGCCATGAAGCGGAACGATGTCAGCGACAGTGCCGAGCGCAACAAGGTCGAGCTTCGATTTCAAATCGAACTCGATCGGACGCCTTTTAAGAAGCGCGTGACACAATTTGAAAACGATTCCGACGCTGCAAAGATAATGAAACGGCGACTGCGGATTGATCTTTGGATTCACTATTGCCACGCAACCAGGCAGATCCGCTTTGGGCTCATGATGATCGAGTACAATCACATCCACGCCGCGCTCCGTGAGATCGGCGATCTCGACCACCGACGACGTGCCGCAATCGACTGCGATCAAAAGTTGCGGATGATGTTGTTCAATGCAGCGATCCACACTTTCCCGGCTCAATCCGTAGCCTTCCTCCATTCGCAGCGGCAGGAACAAGTCCGGCGTGGCGCCATAGGCACGTAGCATTTCTGCCAGCAGCGCGAGCGAAGTCACCCCATCGACATCGTAATCTCCAAAAATTACGATGCGTTCCTGTGGGTCTAACGCAGCCAGAATTCGCTTCACGGCCCTTTCCATATTCGGAAGCAAAAATGGATCGCTTAACGAGCTGAGACGCGGCCGCAGGAATGTTTCCACTTCTTCCGCGCTGGCGAACCCCTTGCGCATTAGCAACCGCGCGATGCAGGCCGATCCACAAATCTCAGTCCATGAGATCGGTCCACCATTCAACTCCTCAGGCGGCGCAATGATCCATCGGCTTTGCCGCGCAAAGGTTGCAGGCGGCTTTGCACTGATTAGATCGCCCTCTACGCGGCTTTGCACCGATTACTCTATTCGCGGGCGATCTCCTGACAACACATGGCAGATTAAATGCCATCGTCCGCAAAGCACACCGGGCTCGACAAACGGCGATTTTCGCTGCAAAAAGCACGGATGATTAAAGCAATACCGATCCTGGCTATTAGTGCTGTGCTAGCGATTGCCGGTGGATGCGCAAACGGCCGATCTGGCGGCGCGACCACACAATCTGCTGCCGCAGAGAAAGATTACGAAGAATTGTCGGGAACCTGGCAATTGACCCGCGCCGTGGTGAACGGAAAGCCTGTGCCCGCAAGCATGTTGCGAAATACAATCCTGATTACTGATCGCAATACATTCCGTTTTCCAAAGGCGAGCGGCATTGGGACGCATCCCGCTGGCCGTTTTACGGTCAATCCGAACACCAGACCGAAACAGGTGGATTCAATCGCAGAAGGGGGAGCGAACGCCGGTCAACTGACGCGCGGCATCTACGAGATCATCGACGCGAGCCACAAACGTGCATGCTGGGGCCCGCCCGGTCGACCGCGACCGACAGAATTCGAATCACCTCCGGGAAGTGGGCGGATTCTTCAGTATTGGAAGAAGATTGGGCCGGTGCCGGCTGGTTGAAATTCACTTAACTCCGAGCCGCGCTGCTAGTCGTTGCGCGTCGAAGGGAGCGTGGACCTTAGCGTCGTTGTCGAAGTAAACGAAAACGTCAAGATTCTTGGCCCGAGCCTTGGCATGCGTAACTGTTTTGGCATGGCGAGGTTGTTTGCTCGTCCTCCACAGCTCGATGCGGTTAGCCCAACAGTCGAGCGCCCTGTTATTGTAACCGCTGACGTAAAGTTTTTTCGCGCCGTGCAAGCGAATGTAAACGAGATCGGCGGTCAAATCTTCAGCGTATGGGAATTTTCTGGCGGTGTCGGCAAAGACAAAGGCGATGTTGTGTTCGCGCAACAGATCGAAAAAGTCGGACGTGATGAAGCTTTTGTGCCGAACTTCGAGCGCATAGCGCAGTGGGCGGGAGACATCGACCTTGATCCAGGCGCGCCCTTTCAACTTGTTATCGTGCTTTTTGGCAAGCTTCGCCGCGCTGCGCGTATCGCGCGGCAACAATTCGAAAAATTCTTCCAGGCGTTCTTTGTTCCAACTGAGGTTTGGCGGGAGCTGCCAGAGAATCGGGCCAAGTTTCCCGCGAAGCGCGAGCACGCCGGAAGCGAAAAAGTTCGCAAGTGGTACTTTGACATGACGCAATTTTTTCATGTGCGTGATGTAACGCGGGCCTTTTATCGCGAAGACAAAATCGCCTGGTGTCTCTGAATACCAGCGCTGATAACTCGATGGCAATTGGAGCGAATAAAAGGAGCCGTTAATCTCGACTGAATTCAGGATGCGGCTCGCGTATTCGAGTTCGCGCCGCTGCGGCAAGCCTTTCGGATAAAACTTCCCCCGCCACCCAGGGTAGCGCCAACCAGAGATACCGACACGCAGCTCGCCGCCGCGTTTCATACGCAGCGACTAGCAAGCTCCAAATCCCAAGCTCCAAATCCCAAACCACAGCCCGGGGGAAGCTGCAGGTTCACGCAGCGTTTATGGAACTCGGTCAACCCTTGTTTTTCTTCTTTGCCAAAGCTGAAGCGCAAGTTTTCCCGGTAATAGCGGCGACAAAAATCGTGATCGAATTCTTCCTCTTCAGCGACCAGCTTGTCGATGTCGGCGAGATTTTCATCGCGCAGCTTGCGCAAACGTTCGGCAAGTGGCTTGGAGTCGCGAACTTCAGGCCGAATCAACCAGAGAGCGTACACGAATGGAAGACCGACAAGTTTGTTCCATTTACCGAACTTTCCGATGCAGGATCGAGTTCGATTTCTTCGATCTCGGAGATTTCGCCGCGATGCGCGACGACAACGCTGTAAACCGGTCCAGCAGACGAAATCGAAACGTCATCGACGATCCGGTAGATTGGATTGCGCAGAAATTCGAAGCTTGAAACAAGGGCGATATCCAGTTCGCCAGCCGCGAGTCGCTGACACAACGCCGAAGGATGGTCGAAGTCCACCGCACCCGGCCACCCTCGAATCAGCGGCCGCGCGTTGAGATATTTGACGCAGCCGATGCGCGGAGATTCCAAAGTGATCGGTGATCAGTGATCGGTGAAATGAAAATGGGCGAGTGCAGGTAAGGCGGCGCTCCGTTCACTGTTCACGGATCACTGTTCACATTTTCGATTCACGCGCAGACAAGTTCCGCCGAATCCGCTGCCGATTTTTCTCCGTTTCGCGCGGAGGCGGACAAATGACGATAAAAGCTATCGCGCTGGACCGGATCGCGGCCAGCTTCGCGGATGGTGTGTTCGAGCGCCGCCACGGTTTGTTGCTGTGGCGTGGTCGCTCCTGCCATATGGAAAATTTTTTCCTCCAAAATTGTGCCGTGCAGATCATCCACGCCGTAGCTGAGCGAGACCTGCGCCAAGGGCAGACCAAGACTGACCCAGTAAGCCGTCAGATGG
>WNGG01010255.1_pt1 | contig 10600 bp, 11 predicted proteins | sample 5400661 | NCBI WGS metagenome assembly WNGG01 (sample SAMN13153372, study PRJNA577476) | soil metagenome | isolation source: 100 cm soil or saprolite under Garry oak tree replicate 1 | place: USA:California | collected 2016-06-15
TTGATCCGGAATCGCTTCGAAAAGGTCCTCGTCAGCCCAATCGTCACCCATGGCTAGCACGAAGTCGAAGGTGCTCTCGGAGAGGAGCAGTTTCGCGGCCATTCCTTTGTTTATTCCAACATTTCTCACCTCGATTGATTTGCTGCCCTGTAATACTTGGATCTCAGTGTTTTCAGTGAAGTAAGACAATTCATCGGCTAGTTCTTTTGATCGGACATATGCGAGTTCTGGGTCTGCTGCTCGAAAATGCCAAACAAGTGAGAACTCCTTTTCCTCCAAGAGAGACCCTGGTAAGCGGTCTTCATAGCCTTGGAGGGTGGGTCGCACTTTCTCTTTCCAGTTGCTCTCAGCCTTTATCGTTGGAGACCAGTCTTTGTCTTTTTGTCTGATCCAGGCTCCGTGCTCAGCGACGATTCCTATATTGAGGGCACCGAACCACTCTTGCAATAGGCTTCGATTGCGTCCGCTGATTATCACTAGGTTGTTTCGTGGATCTTCTGAGAGCGTATTGAGGACAGTCAGTCTTTTCGGGAACTGCCGTTTCGGGACGCGCCTTGAATGGTGATAGTGTCCCGTCATAGTCCAACAACAATATTCTATTTTGTGAGGTATCATAATCTCTAATCATTTTTTCTCTGGTTGCTGCATCGAGAAGCTTAGCGCTGAATTTCTTCTGTTCTTCTTTGATCGATTGCAGTTTTTTGGTGAAATCTTGCCCCCATTTGATGACATCGTAGCGCTCCAGTCTGGTCTGCATTGCCTGGTTGCGACGCGCTTGTTCCGATTCGGGCATTTCAAGCGCGGTCTTTATCGCATCAACTATCTCAGATGTATCGTTAGGGTTTATGATGAGAGCTTCGCCCAGCTCTCTGGAGGCCCCCGCCATCTCGCTGAGAATTAGGACTCCTTTCTGGTCTATTTTCGATGCAATGTATTCTTTGGCAACAAGGTTCATTCCATCTCTTAGAGGAGTTATTAACGCAACATCGCTGATCGAAAAAAGACTCAAAAGTTGATTGTAGGGCAGGAACCTGTACCGGTAAACTATAGGGGTCCAGTCAATGGTTCCGTATCTTCCATTGATGTTGCCCACCAGCTTGTCGATCTCCTCCTTCATCTGATCGTAATGTTCTGCTCCTAGTCTTGATGGCACAACTGACAACACCAAGACAACCTTCCGTTGCCATTGAGGGTACCGCTCCAGAAATATCGCGTAAGCTTCTAGACGATGCTTGATCCCTTTGGTATAGTCAAGCCTATCTTGGGACAGTATTATCTTTCGATTGCCAAGTCTCTCGCGGAGCCCATGGCCTTCTTTCTGGATATCGTCGCTCGCAGCTGCACCACGAATCTCGCGATAATCAACCCCCATTGGAAAGGTGTCAACTTTTATCGTCCTTTCTCCACCAATAAGGACCTGGCCGAAGCTATGTTCTTGGCCGAGAATTCGGAGTATGCATCTGAGAAAGTGCTGTGTGTAGTCTATTGTGTGGAATCCTATCAAATCCGCCCCAAGAATCCCTTCGAGTATTTCTTTGCGCCACTTGGTTGGGAGCGTTCGGAAGATGTCGTATGAAGGAAAGGGAGTGTGGAGGAAAAACCCGAGCGACACGTCTGGAAGTTTCTCTCTCAACAATCTAGGAAGGAGCATGAGGTGATAGTCGTGGACCCAGACCGTATCGTTAGGCTGGTACAGCTTCAGGACCGAATCTCGAAAGGCCTCGTTCACCTTCACATACTGAACCCAGTCTTCTTCCCGGAACTTGGCGTATGTCGGAAAATAGTGGAAAAGTGGCCAGAGTGTGCTGTTGCAGAATCCACGGTAGAACTTCTCCATGATCTCCGCGTCGAGAAAGACAGGGGATGCCTTTTGTTTGGCAGCCTTTGATCTCAACTGCTCCCGGAAACTCTCTTCAATATCTATGCCGGGCCATCCAATCCACAAGTACTCAGATCTGGACGGGCTTTGTCGGGCCCAATCGAGGTACGCGGTCAGACCCGAAACAAGTCCTCCTGGGCTCGCGTGGAAGACGAGCCTTTCGTCGTGCCTGCTAACTGTAAAGGGCAGTCTGTTAGATACGACTAGAAGAGTCATGCTCGTTGGTTCTTTCGGATTTTTCTTAGACCGGTCTAACTATCCATTAAGATTGTTAGTAACCCATCCTTAAACCAGCCGAGTTTAGGCTCGAACATGTCAATTCTGTCCCTCTCAAAAGGTCACTACCCAGGATGATCCCTTGCAACAACTCGATTTATGTCCGACCGCAAGGAAGAACGCAGTTCAAGGAATGACTCTTCTTGTCTCACAATGACCTCTTCGCTATTGCGTTCAGGTCGACAGTTTTCGATCCTAGAACGATCGTCGAACTCGCTAAGAGACTAGATAACGTCCGGTCCTTATCCCATCTTTTCGTGCCGGAAGGTAGCCAAGGCGGCTTTACGTCACTCGACATTTGTTCTGGAAGCCTTGCCGTTTCAAGGAGGCTTCGCATTGGAAGCGGAGTAATTCGGATTCTTGAACACGATCCGGGCCTTCTCGCACGGCGACTCTCGACTATCCAAAAGCTAACGGACAATCGGTTCGTTCTGGGGATCGGAACAGGTCGAGCTGGTGCTGACCCAAAGCTGACGATTCGGTCCATGCTTGACCGTCTCCGCTTAACTCGGGACAGCTTCGTAAGGTGTGCGAAAGACTCGCCGGGAGTCAGGATGCCCGAGACGTTCATTGCGACCCTTCGCAAGGGTATCGCGAGGGCGGTTGCTGGTCATTCTGACGGTATTCTCCTCAATTTCTGCCCGCCTGAGCACGCAAAAGGCGTAATCAGCTCCTTAGGAGCTTCACGCGGACGCCTTATCGTATCATGTTATCTGAAAATATTCTGCTCGAGAAACGAGAGAACTGCGAACAAGATGCTGATCGAAGAGTTTGCACATTACAACGAAAACCCAAGCTATCACGCGTTGTTCAAATCGGTTGGGGTCGCGCATGAACTTGAGCAGGCGAACCAAGCCCTAGGCTCCAACAAGATTATTCGGCCTAGCGAGAACCTAATGAGAATCTCACTTGCTAACCCGACGGACGCAGAGCTTGCCGCCTATGTGACCGGATTCAGGGAAGTGGGAGTCGACCTTCCCTGTCTATATCCTTACTTCGAGCCAGGAGAGGATGAGGCATTCAAAATGAGCAAAGTCGAGGAAATGATGAGACTGTGAGCGTTTCTGGGGCCGGAAGGTCAAAACTGGACAGATTATGTTTAGTCCGAGACCAAGAAAGAGGAAGGCTAGAGTAGTAACGCCGACCGTATTAACGTCAGAAATGGGTCCGGTCTCAAGTCCTCCGAGTGGTGTCAACAGAAAATCCGCGATTATGTACATGACGAGGAGTCGTGCAAGATAATTGGACTCTTTGGACAGCTTCGCCATGAGAATTCTGGCTCTTCTGTCCCAGGATCATGTTTTTGCAGAGTAGTTGCGAATAAATGTCTTAGCTCTCGTGATGGGCTCATAATTCATGAAAGAAATTGAGGTTGTTCGTGGCTCAGAGTTGAATGAAGGTTATTCGACTCCAGGGATAGTCCGTGCTAAAGCGTTTGAATCAATCCATCGGTTCGTCATTGTCTCAAGGACAACAGTTGCTAGTGGTGCGGTGTCGAATTGGCATCACCACGGAAAAAGGCATCTCTACGGGTTTCTTGAATCCGGGCGCATGCGCTTAGAATACGGCGTGAAAGGTGCTAGTGCTGTTGAAGTGGGAAGGGGGGATTTCTTCCATATTCCCCCAGATCTGGTTCATCGCGATGTGAACCCGGACAAAGAACAGGCGCTTGTAATCGTAAACATCCTTGTCGGAAGGGGAGACCCGGTCATTAACGTCAATAGGCCCAAGCAAGCTTGAGTAGCGGGACTAAACTGAAGGAATGGACAGTTGGCGGTGGTTTCGAGTGAGAACTGTGTTTGTCTAATTTTGTTCATGAAAATATCTCCGCATGCCCAGAACCCAAGGATGGATGTCACGGTATCGGTTACATTTTGGGTTTGACACTTAGCCTCCCTATTTGACATGTAGGTTGGAATCTAGCTCTAGCTCGCCAAAGGAATCGGAGGAAGAGAGGGCAGCGACTGGTATTGACGGTTTTGATAATCTAATCGAGGGTGGTTTTCCAAGAGGGGACCTCATTCTCCTCGCCGGTCACCCAGGGTCGGGCAAGACCATGTTCTCCTCTCAATTCCTGTATACTGGAGCGACGAAGTATGGGGAGCCTGGGATCTATGCATCTTTCGCGGAGAACAGAGAAGCGTTTCTGCGAAATATGCGGAGGGCCCATATGGATTTTGAATCGCTAGAGCAGAAGAATCTCTTCAAATTTATCGACTTCGTTACTGTAAAAGAGCAAGCAATCGACGCCGCGCTCGCCACAATCATGGCTGAAATCGATTCTCTGAGGGCGAGGCGTCTCGTAATAGATTCGTTCTCAGCGATGGCCCAAGCCTTTTCCGAGAAGATCGATGCTCGGATTGTCTTGCATACTGTTCTAGGCAGGATGACGCGGCTGAGCAAGGTGACCACTCTGCTTATCGCTGAGAAACCACTCGGGTCAGAGTCCCTTGGCGGTGGAATGGAAGAGTTCGTCTCAGATGCCGTCCTTGTATTGACGCAATCGCTAGAACGTGGTCATTTGCGAAGGCACTTCGATATTGTCAAAATGCGGGGAACCGGAGCGAGCAGAGCTCGATTCACCTACGATATCTCCGAACACGGCATTGTCGTGCACCCCTCCTTGGAGGCTAACCCGGCTACGAGGGTCTTCAGCGAACGAGTTAGTATTGGCGTTGAGGGTTTAGATAGAATGCTAGGCGGTGGACCATACAAGGGCTCTACAGTTCTGGTTATGGGAGAAGCTGGAACTGGAAAGACGACCACGGCTTTACAGTTCATGATGCGGGGCGCGGCCAACAAGGAAAGGACCCTTTACGTTTCATACGAAGAATCTCAAGAGGAATTGATTCGACAAGCATTGGGGTTCGGCTGGAAGGTCAAGGACCATATAGAAAATGGCCTGATCAAAATCGCGTCTTTCTTTCCCGAGCCGTACAATATCGACAACATCTTTGCTGATACCCGGAAACTCATCGATGCGTACAAGCCGACAAGATTCGTTCTTGACAGCCTCACTAGCCTTGAGAGAGCAATGAGCGAGGACGAGTTCTTTCGGGTTGTCAGACGAATGGAGTCGCGGTTCAAAGGAGAAGGCGTGACGACACTTGTTACAGCCCGTACGAGTGATGGAGGTCTTCCCTCGGATTTCTGGGTCTCTTCCCTTATGGACGTAATAGTTTCCCTCAGACAGGTCGAATCAGAAAGCGCCTTGAGAAGAGCTCTTGTCATTTTCAAAGCTAGAGGTCTCCCCCATGACACTAGCATCAAGGAGTTCGAGATCAGCCCCAAGGGAATAGTTGTGGAAGAAAAGTTCACCGACATGGAACAGATTCTGGGCGGTTCCGCCAGGAGGCCTGCGAGGGTACAGGCGTGGAGTGACGCGTTCTCTACTTCGGGACGACCTTCGCGGGCCGGAACTAAAGGGTGAGTCTTGTCGTGACTCGCCTTTGCCTTGCATTATAATGGTGAGAAGCTATGGTCGGTTTGATGAGCTTGAATTTACGAAAACTGGGGATTGCTCCGCTACCGATCGCTGCCATTCTGACCTTGGCGTTTGCGGTTTTTGGAATTGGTGAAGAGCTGATCTACCAGTCGGTTCTTCTGGAGGTTTTACTCAACATCTTCCTCGTACTAGCGGTTTCGATCATTGTGGCCCGAGTTTCGGTCAAGAGTTTCCTTTCAACGGGCTCAGTGAACGTTCTCTTGCTTGGAACCGCGGTCCTCGCATTTGGTACGATGGCGACTCTGGGAGGCGCCGTTAGTAGCATCGACGTCAACAAGGGAATCGCGGTATATTCCTTCGGGGCCCTCACCGCTGGCGGTCTTCACTTATCAAGCGCCATACTCACATATCGCGGTAGTCCTAAGCGAACTGAGCGTCTAAGACTAAGAGCAGGAGCATGCTACATCGGTACAATCGCCTTTCTTACCACGCTTTCTGTGCTGGCGATTGAGTCAATACTTCCGGCGGGTTTCGGAGAGCCCGGTTCGATGGCGCAGCGGGCCGCAGCTGCTACAAGCGTATCGCTCTTCACAGTCTCCGCGATATTGTTCTCTAGGGTTTACCTTCGATCTCACAATCCCATCCTCTACTGGTACAGTCTTGCTCTATGGGCCACAGCCGTAGGGTTTCTCTCGTTTTTTGCTACAAAGGGAAACGGAGATCCACTACTTTGGACTGGAATAGCCAGCATCTGCGTAGGCAGCGTGTATTTTCTGGTTTCTATTCTGGCCGTCCCGAACCTCCGAAGCGGTGGGAAACCGCCCGGACCAGTGACTTAGAGTGGATTCCAAGGCCGAAACCGATTTCAGATCGAGCATTCTGAAGTGCATTGACTCTGGGCTGGATGTGCTTGGAGACGTATCCAAGCAGGTTGTTTATTCCTATCTTGCCCAGAACCAGCTGAGTAGAGAGATGATTCCCGACGAGCCGTGGAAGTTCACTGAGACTCTTAAGAGTCTGTTTGGGAGGGGAGAAGAAATACTGGAAAGAACCATCGTAATGGAACTAAAACGGGCATTCAACATAACGTCCAGTGGATGGATGCTCGTAGAGATATTGGCAGCTGTGAGGCTGAGGAAGGGATCTGACGAAAAGCATAGAGAGATTCACGGACGAACTCGCAAATCTCACGACTCCACAGGTGTAAGGCAGGTCTAGTTTACAAAAGGCCGGACGAGAAACGCGAGCGCCTAATATTGCCATCATGCATGAGACAATAGCTCTATGCTTCGGAGAGGTCTTGCAAAATGCTGGACCTGGCGTAAAGCAAGTGGTGGATCGTTTCTTGTCAAAGGCAGGAATTTCTGAGTCGGACATTTCGATAAAGTTCGGGGAAGTTGAGAAGATTGTCACCGGAATGTTCGGGGCTGGTGGAAGAATTATGATCGTTTCTACCCTGTCGAAAGTTTGCGATGAATACTCGCTGAGGCTGGACATAGCATATGGGACTTCGCTACATAATCGGCTTGAACAATTGATGGAGCGAATACTTGTTGAAAGGTTGCTGCCCAAACACTATCGGAGGACCATAGAGACGACTACTTTCGAAGACAAGGCTGGCACGCATGCTCCCTGGACAGACTGATGTTAGGGCATTCTCTCGAGGAAGGGAAATCGAAGCAGTGTTCTCTCCCTATTTTGAGGGAGTGAATGGCATCGACGCAGTCTTGATGCCCTACTTCAGTTTCTTTGGGTCCCACTCGAGGGAGTCGGCGTTTATCTTCTCCGCCTTAAGTGCGGTCTTCACTCCAACTAGTACGCTCGTGAAGGTATAGCCTGCTCCGAGACGGAGAACGTGGTGTACAACCGGTTGCTTGTGAAGTTGGTAGATTGAGTCTGAAGGGAAGGACGAGTTGAGCCAGAAGATGATGGGATTCTTAATCTTCCCGTTATACTGGACGAGTTGGCGGGCAAGAATGTGATTCGGCGGATTATCGCGTGCATGAAGTCTCTCGTCAAACTCGAAGCTCTGCCCAACTTGTACCATGGCGGTTCCCCTCCGCGCATGCAACATTACTTGCGGAGATAGTACGCAAGCCGGACATTTGGATAGCCAGTCTCTCAACTGCTTCTCGTAAGACTCCACCGCGTCACCGAAAGAACTCATTCCCAGATAGATAGTGCCTCTTGATAATAGAGTTGTTGACCGCGTCACTAGGTTAGCCGCTTTCTTGGCGCTGGATCACTGGGCCAAAATTAACGAAATCTAAGAATCTTAGTCTGACACCTGAGGCTGATTGGTGCGGGGGTTAGATTTAGACTTCGGTCTAGAACTACCGAAACGCAAGATTCTTGCTCAGATAGCCAGTTTTGAATGGTGCGGGGGGAGGTTAAACCAGAGCTGGTTCGCATCCATTTGTGAAAAATGGTCTCGTTATCGCCCATTTCTTCGTGATGGTGGACCGCTGCTAGGAGTTCTTGTCGATGTACTCTTTCACTCGATCGTACAGCCCACTCTGATTGCTGTACCTGACATAGTCATTGGCGGTCGCAAGCCATTCGATTGTTGACGGACGCATCTCCTTAGCGATGCTTAACAAGTCGAGGTTGGTTACTGGCTCAGTTTTGCCCGAACGCATTGCTCGTCGAATAGCGAGTTCTACAGCCCGATCGACGAGGTCTCGAATGTCGGCTCCCGAGAACTGGTCGAGCTTGGACGCAATCTTGGCATAGTCTACGCCCTCAATTGGCTTCTCGCGCAAATGGAGTTTCAGAATTTCCTCCCGCGCAGTTTGATCAGGTGGAGGGACGAAAATTATCCTGTCGAATCTGCCTGGACGCCTAAGTGCAGTATCCACGCTCCATGGCGTGTTCGTTGCTCCGATGACCAGAATAGGCTTGTCAGGCTTACCAACTTCGTCCAGTTCGCTTAGCAAGACATTCGTTGCTCCTCGTAGGGCTCTTCCCCAGCTGTCGTCTGTCCGCTTATGCCCAAGCAAGTCAATTTCGTCAAGAAATATCACAGCGGGGGCGTTGCGTCGTGCCGTTTCGAAGAGATTGTGCATGTGCTTCTCGCTCTCTCCGAGGAACTTGTCTAGGATTTCATGGATTCCTACTCCGTAGTAGGTAGCGTTGCATTCTCCCGCTAGAGCGCGCGAGAGGTACGTCTTACCGCAGCCTGGTGGACCGAACAGTAGGATTCCACCTCCTACTCTCTTGCCGTAGGTTTGGAACAAAGTGGGGTTTTTCAACGGGAGAATGATGTTGATCCGGAATTGTTCCTTGACGTCGTCCATGCCCCCGACGTCTTTGAATGTCAGCCGCGAAATTTCTCCCTCGAAGTCCATCCCACGCTCCAAGCTTCCCGGGCTGATCGCGATGGGAGGTGCTCTTTGTCGAATCGTTTCGAAATAGGATGGGGTTTCTAAGTCCCGGTCACGTCTCACTGCAAGCTTGTACAATTCATAGGCACGCACTTGATCTCCCAGTTTATCGTAGATGTGCGACAGCAGCATGTCCGATTTCGCGTCAGGCAGTCCTTTTCGAGAAGCGGTTTCCAGCTTATCCCTAGCTTCAGCTAATCGGTTGAGGTCGTACAAGACTCGTCCGTAGAGTCGCAGAGCCTCCAGATTGTCAGGTCTCAGAGAGAACGCTTCATCGAGCACATGCAAGGCCTCTTCGCTCTGTTTCTCGGTGGTGAGAAGCTCTGCCAGCTCGATGCGCACATCGAAGTCGTCAGGCCGCTGGGCGGCAAGGTTCCTCAGCATATCGAGGGTCTTAGACAAACTGGATACCTCTTCTCTTCTCTTACCGATCACACGAACGTAGACCAACGAGAGAATGTAACACCATCCCCAGGTAGCGAGTGTGAGAGAGACACCTTTGAACAGCCAAGACCCGCCAAGGGTGAGGATTAGCCACGGGATTTCGATTGCCATGACTGCGGATGCGGGGGCCAGAATTATCCTGTAGGGGATACTGTATAATCGCAAGGCCCCGCGGAGGATGATGTCGCTTGGTCCCTTCTTTATTCCAGCAGGCGCTCCGAGTCCTAGCTTAGAGGCTGCCTGTGTTGGGTCAACTCGCAGAGCCTCATAGAATACTGTCTCTGCTTCTTCCCGGTGACCTCGACCTAACAATCTCCATCCTAACGTATTTTTGATGGCGGGATTATCAGGTTGAAGCTCAAGCGCTTTTCGCAAGTGCTCTTCGGCACGTTTGTTCTTACCGAGCAGTTTCGAGAGGGCAATGCTCATTCTCTGGTGGGTGAGAGCGTTGGTCGGGTCAAGTTCTAACGATCTTTCCAAATATGGTAGCGCTTCCTTAGGCCTCCGACGATGCAGAAGAATTAATCCCAGCATCGATTGGAGTCTTGGGTTCGTAGGGTCCATTGCAACAGCCTCGCTCATCGGTTTGAGAGCTTGTTTCCACTTCCCCCGTAGAGTGTACGTATCGGACAGTGCGGTCCGCCACAATACGTTTTCAGGCTGTCTCGCTATCGCTTTCAAGGCCCATTCTGGTGCTTCAGGCCGTTTTTGTCTTGCCATGGCGTAGGCGACCAGTGCATATGGCCTAGGGTCTTCGGGAAACAGGGCGATCGCCTTCAGTGCAAGGTCTATTGTTTCCTTGTAGCGGCGTGCCTGTAGTAAGAATTGGGCCTGTCTGCGCAATCGTTCGAAAGTAGCCCAATCTTGCGCTTGCACGGAGAAGTATCAGGCGAAACGCCGCTATAAGTTGTCATAGAAACCGGCGAGAAACGCGATCAATAGATCTAGCGAAGGTAATAGCGAAGATACTTTTATTCACGACAGAAAGATGAGGATTCGATTTCAAGGACTGAAAATTTCGCCTCTGGCAGAACTAAAATGGTGCGGGGGGTGGGATTTGAACCCACGAACCCCTACGGGACAGGGTCCTGAGCCCTGCGCCTTTGACCTGTCTTGGCAACCCCCGCGTGAAAGCAAGAGAACGAATCTGGTTTGATAAAGGCTTGAGTTGCC
>WNGG01011640.1_pt1 | contig 10598 bp, 11 predicted proteins | sample 5400661 | NCBI WGS metagenome assembly WNGG01 (sample SAMN13153372, study PRJNA577476) | soil metagenome | isolation source: 100 cm soil or saprolite under Garry oak tree replicate 1 | place: USA:California | collected 2016-06-15
TGCGGTTAATGCTTTTTCCGGGATAATCCGACACTATTCTACTTTCCCACCAGCCCCTTCAATTCCCCGATCAGCTCCGCCAGCACATCGTACCCCCTCTGCCAGAAACCGGGATCAGCCAGGTCAATCCCGGCCGGCCGCACCGTGTCCGCCGGCGACTGGGAGCCGCCGCTTGCCAGGATCGCCTCGTAGGCGGGGATGAAGGCCGCCCCTTCCCGGTGGTAGGTCTGGTAGAGGGAGAGGACCAGGAGCTCGGCGAAGGTGTAGGAGTAGCAGTAGAAGCGGGCGTGGATGAAGTGGGAGATGTAGCTCCATCCCCATGCGTACGGTTCGATCATCTCCACCGAGTCGCCGTACAGTTTAGCATTCTCCTCCCACCAGAGGGCAGAGAGACGCGTCGCGGTGAGGAGCCCTGACTGCCGCTCCAGGTGCATCCGCTCCTCGAAGCGGGTCAGGACGTTCTGCCGGAAGGTGGTGGCGATGATGTCCTCGATCTTGGCGCAGAGGAGCGCGATCTTCAGCTGCGGGTCGCTCTCCCGCTCCAGCAGAAGGCGGGTCAGGACCATCTCGCCGAATACCGACGCAGTTTCCGCCAAGGGGAGGGGGGCGTGGTAGTTGACCATGGACTGCCGCTGGGCCAGGACGTAGTGGAGGCCGTGCCCGAGTTCATGGGCGAGGGTGGAAACATCCCGAAGGTTGCCGGTGAAGTTGAGGAGGAGGTACGGCGGGAGCGACGGGGTCATCCCCATGCAGTAAGCGCCGCCACCCTTGCCGGGACGGGGGAGGACGTCGATCCGGCGCTCGGCGAAGAACGCCTCGATGATCGGCCGGTAGGCCGGGTTGAAGTTGCCGTAGGCGTCAAGCACCAGTTCCCGCGCCTCGGCGAAGGTGTAGGAGCGCTCAGATTCCCCAAGCGGCGCGTAGATGTCGCTGTTTTTGAGCTTGGGGAGCTTCAGGAGCCGCGCCTTGAGGCGGAAGTAGTCGCGGGCCAGGGGATAGTTTTCCTCGGAAACCCGCATGAGCCTCTCGACAATTTCGGCCGACAGCTCGTTGCCGATGTTGGTCGGCTCCATGGGGGAACCGTAGCCGCGCAGTTCCAGTTCCTGGGCGTGGTCGAGGGCGACGTTGTTGAAGACCGCCGAGTAGACGATCCCGTGCTCCTCGTGGCGTTTCAGAAAGGCGGCAAAGGCACGCTCCCTCAGCTCGGCGTCCGGGTGATGGAGAAAGCCTAATAGCTCTTCCCCGCTGAATTCCTGCTCCTCTCCGTCCACCGTAAGGGTGAAGCGGAACGAGGCGGAAAGCTCGTCGAACAGCCGGGAAAACGCCCCGGCGCCGGTCAGTCCCTTCTGTGTAAGGAGCTGCTCCTCCCGCTCCGGCAGGGTATGGGAGCGGAACCGCCGGACGCTCTCCAGGTGGTGCCGGTAGTTGGCGAGCCGCGGATCATCGGCAAGTGCGGCGAACGTCTCGTCGGGGACCGCCATGATTTCAAGGTCGAAGAAGAGGAGCTCTCTCGCCATCAGGTTGCCGAACTCGGCGGCCCGCTGGGAAAGGGTCTTGTTGAGGTCGTCGCCGCTGTCGCCGGAGAAAAGGAGCTGGGCGTACATCTGAGGCTTGACGAGCAACTCTTCGAGCGCTTCGAATTCCACAAGCGCCTCACGCAGCCCTTCAGCGTTCAGGGAAGCGACCTTTCCCAGGTATCTTTCCCGGAACGCCTTAGCCTCGTCTGCAGCTGCGGAAAAGTCACGCGTCAGTTCCGCCGCGTCGGCGGCGGGGTAGAGGGGTGTGGTGTCCCACAAAAGTTTTTTTACATCGTAGTCCATGGCATTCTCCGTGGGCAAGAATAAGAGCTCAATCTTTACTGTATTCAAAGCAAGTGATGATAATCCCTTCTGGTGCGCCTGTCAAGGCGGGCTCGTGAGCCTGACGCTATATTCTGTTGACACCCGGCCGTTTGTCGGTGTATTGAAGCTCTGTACCATTAAAGTCTGATGGCCCCGGCATATGCGAGGAAACGTTGATCGGCGCCCTGTTCAAACGACTAAACATCTTTGCGGTACCTGCCGTGCTGCTGGTCGCGGCATATCTGGGCATGCCCCGCATCCCGATCCTGCCGACGCCATGGCGGGAACTCCTTCCCTATCTCCCCTTTGCGACCATCGCCGTGGGGATGTTCCTGAGCCTCCATTTCCACCGCAGCCGTGCTTTCTTCGTGCTCCTCATGCTGGCGGTCTTCTCCTGGAGCTGCGGTGCCTTCCTGCGTGACGGCCTAACCGACTTCCGCAGCCGCATGGTTTTCCAGGCCCTTTCCCTACTCCTGCCGTTGAACATCACCCTGTTCTGCTTCATGCGCGAACGGGGGGTCTTCTCTCACGGGGGAAGGCTTCGGATCGCCTTCCTTGCCGGCCAGGGAGGACTCATTGCCTGGTTCGTCCGCTACAACTACACCGGCGTCGAGCAGCTCATGGCGCGGAAATTCCTGGCGACCCCATTCCTCAATCGCCTCCCCATCTCCCAGGCAGCCCTGTTCGTCCTCTGCGCCGGTTCCCTCCTCATGGCCATCCGCGTAATTAAACGCCAGTCCCACATCGATAGCGGCCTGCTGGGAGCCATGGCGGCTGTTGTCCTTGTCTGCATCTGGCAGGCGATGCCGGACGCCTCCCTTGCGTTTATTGCGGCGGCCGCCGTCACCCTTACCCTGAGCATCCTGCAGGACACATACAATATGGCCTTTCGCGACGACCTGACCGGCCTCCAGTCGCGGCGCGCCCTCAATGAGCAGCTCATGGGGCTGGGGCGGCAGTACGTGGTTGCCATGGTCGATGTGGACCATTTCAAGCGCTTCAACGACACCTTCGGGCACGACGTGGGGGATCAGGTCCTCAAGATGGTGGCCACCAAGATCCAGGGGGTCATGGGGGGAGGAAAGGCGTTCCGCTATGGCGGAGAAGAATTTACCATAATCTTCCCCCGCAAGAAGGAGGCCGACACAATACCGCACCTGGATGAACTCCGCAAGTCCATTGCCGGCTACCAGCTCTGGCTCAGGAGTCCGGAACGACCGAAAAAGTCGAAGGAAGGGGAAAAGCAGCGCACCGACAAGGGAGGGGAAACAGCGGTGTCGGTCACCGTCAGCATCGGCGTGGCCGGGAGCGAGGACGGTCACACCCCGTTCGACGTGATCCGGGATGCCGACAAGGCCCTCTACCGGGCGAAACACAAGGGACGGAACCAGGTCTGCCGGTGATCTCCGGCAGCTGGTTTTAAACAGCTTTATCTCTAAACCGGGATCATTTTTCTAAAGAGTACCTCCCGAAACGCCCGGTCGTGCTCCCTTCGGAACGATTCCTCGAATCCTTTCCCCTCATTTTCCTTAAAGCCCCCCTTGATAAAGCGCAGAGTATCCCGGGGCGCCTCCAGGATGCTTTCTGCGAGCTGAAGTGCCCGCTCCAGGAGAAGCCCGTTTTCTTCCACCGAACTGACAAGACCGATGCGGTGCGCCTCCCGGGCATCGATCCGCCGTCCGGTCAGGCAGAGGTCCTTGGCCAGTCCGTCGCCAATGATCCAACGGAGCGGCGTGAAAAGAGGAGGTGCGCCGAACTTGACCTCGGGGTGGCTGAAAAAGGCGGTGTCCGCACAGATACGGATGTCGCAGAGGGTTGCCAGGTCGAACCCGCCACCTGCGGCAGCTCCGTTAACGGCGGCGATGATCGGTTTGGGAAAGCTCCAGAGGTCGTGGTGGTAGTGGCTCGAAGATTCCAGAATCTGGTAAAAAAGCTCCTGCTGCCGGAATTCTTCGATGTCAAAGCCGGCGCAAAAAGCTTGTCCCCCGCCGGTAATGATCACCACACCGACACTGTCGTCGCTCTGCCACCGGTGGAGACAGGCGGAAATCTCCTGCCGCATCCGGATGGAGAGGGCGTTGCGCTTTTCCGGCCGGTTCAGGGTAATAATTCCGGCGCCATCACCCCGTACTTCTTTCTGTATAGTCTGAAAATCCAAGACCTCACCTTCCTTCGATCAGTACACCTTGGCGATTCGGCCCACTGTTCCCTGCGACCTCCTCCGGTCCGGCATTAACAGGCCCGGTTCGGGCCGTTCTGGCGAACGGATCGGATGCTAGGGAAAAGTTTCCCACTTTTTGGCGCAAATGCAAGCCGGAAACTATTGCGAAGGCAATATTTGCTGCCTGGAAAGGGGCCGTGTCAATCTGCGGGCTTGCTTAAAGTGTCTTGCAGCGCAGGAGGAGCGGGTAGAGATTTTCCGGCGAAAGGGTGCCGTTGCCGAGTTTCAGCGCGGTAATGTGGAGATGGGTCGGCGAGCGCTTCTTGAAAGCGTTCAAGCCGGTCCTTCCCACCAGGGCGATCGGATCGCCGGGGTTGACGATGGCGCCAAGGCCGACGGTGAGTTGCCGGTTGTGGGCATAGTAAACCAGGGCATCCGAGGCAGGATCGTAAATCCAGAGGTACTTCCCCCCCCTGAGCTTGCTCCCCGGCTCCCAGGAGCTCTCCAGCGAAACGACTACTCCCCCGGTCAGGGAGAGGACCGGCACAAAGGAGCCGGTCCGATCGTCCCGGTCGTCCCGGTTTTGGTCCCGGATGAAGATATCGAGGGAAGGGTGTGCCGTATGCCGGTTGCCTGCGAAGAAGTCGTACCCCCGCGGCTCGTAGCCGTGCCTTCTGCCGCCGGCGATTGCCCGTGCCGTATACCCCTTGAGGGGGAAGACCCAGCCGCTTTGCGGGTAATCCTTGCCGCCGTTTTGGTAATAGTACTCCTTGAGAAGGGGAATGAGCCGAAAGAGCTCCTCTCTGGCCGCCGGCCGGCCGATCTTCCCGTCCCGCACCAGGGTATTGAGCCGGTTGAACTGTTCGCACGGCGCACAGCTGCCGGCAGAGGTTACTTCCAGAGGTGTTGCATTCTGGTTTACGGGGGGAGTACCGATTTCGGCATTGCTCGGCAAGCAGGTGATGAGCAGCAGTGCCAGGGAAACGAGTAACTGCGGTATGAGCAGGCAGGGAATCTTTCTCACAAAGTGGCCTCCCGATGGTGTCGGGAGGACTATACATGGTTCGGACAAACTCTGCAAGGTGGGGATGACGCGCCGCGAATCTTCCTGGAGGCGTCGGGTGAAATGACCCAATAAAATACTAAAATCCATATATATTGCGTAATATAACCCTATGGGCGGATTGTCGAAATGTGAAAGATTTCGTAACGTGCCGGATTTGAAGGTAACTCCTGAATTTGCTGATACGGTACTGTAATTGCACTGGTTGTTGACATGGTCAGGATACGCTGGCGGTTCGCTGCGAGCACGGCCGGCGGTGCCACAGAGTGGCGAAAGAGTCTGATGACAAGCAAGGAGGTACTGACTATATGGAGCACAAGAAGAGAGTTATGATCATCGGTCCTCAATCATCGTTTAGTGAGGGGCTGAAAGATATGGTCGACCAGACCGCTGGGTACCGGTTCGTGGCCGAAGCGGAGAGCGGCCAGAAAGGGATGGAGCTTGCCCGGGAAATGGGGCCGGACCTGGTCATAATGGACTACACCCTGCCGGATATGAGCGGAATGGGGGTGATGCGGGAATTGAAGCGGCTTACCCCGCCAGCGAAGATTCTTGTGCTCAGCGCGACCGCCAATTACGACCATGTTGCCAATGCGTTACGTGCCGGCGCCAGAGGGTTCGCGGTCAAGGATACCATCGGAGGTTCTCTCGTTGAAGCTATGGATACCCTCGACCAGGGTAATTTCTTTCTGGATGATGCTGTGTACCAGGAAGTACTCATCTCGATGCTGACCGGATCGGCTTGACGCGGATGTCGGTTTTTGTGTGTCGCCAATCCGAGGTAGATGTGGTATTTTTATGGGTGGGGCCGCTGCTAGCTTTACGGCCCGGCTACGCTACCTGCGGAGGAAGGAATGAAAGAACTCCTCGTCAAATGGGTCGTCAACAGTACGGCGCTTCTTGTCGTTATCCACGTCGTTTCCGGAGTCACGGTCGACAACTGGCCGACCGTGTTCGTTGCGGCCCTCGTGCTCGGGCTTCTCAACGCCTTCCTCCGGCCAATCCTTATCTTTCTGACTCTGCCGGTGACAATCCTCACCCTCGGACTGTTCACCCTCGTCATCAATGCCTTCCTCTTCTACCTGGCGGCCCACCTCGTCCGGGGATTTCATGTTGCCGGCTTCTGGCAGGCTTTCGTCGCAGCGTTTGTGTTCAGCGTTGTCAGTTTCCTGCTGAGCATTGTCGTGAGCTCCAACGGCGTCAGGTAAGCGGGGAGAGGTTGACAACCGGCTGTTTGCGTTCACACTGGTACCTGTAAGCATACCAGTCTTGGAGGTGTCTCGTGCGAGCGTTTCTTCTGCTGACGGCAATGATCCCGTTTCTGGCCGGATGCACCACAATCATCAGCCACCAGTCGCTAACCCTGGTAGACCGGGGGATTTCCTTCAAAGAACTCCGGCAGGACCCGGACAGGTACGTGGGTAAGCGTATCCTCCTCGGCGGGGGGATCGCCGTGGTCAGGAACACGAGCGCGGGGGGGGAACTCGAAGTGGTACAGTTCAAGACCGACGAGAGCGGCGAGATCACCGACACGGCAGCTTCCGGAGGGCGGTTCATAGCCTCCAGCAGCGATTTCCTCGATCCCGCCCTGTACAGGACCGGTCTCCTGGTCACACTGGTGGGAAAGGTACAGGGAAAGAAGACCACGAGGCTCGAAGAGGTTGACTACACCTACCCGGTGCTTGCAATCCGGGAGCTGCACCTCTGGCAACCGGAGGAAATGTCGGCGCCTCCGTCCTTCCATTTCGGCATCGGGGTCGGGACCATTATTCACTGACCGGCTGCTTCATGGGTACCCGTGGCGGCTGTTACCGTTGCACAATCCGGGCTGAATAGATATTGGATTTATTGCTATAGTGTGCTATAGGTGACTGACTGGTGCCCTTTCGCGGGATGTGACAGGACCGCCGGGAAAAAGATCAGGAGGTTGGTATGGAAAGGCTGTTTGTTCTTCTTGCGTCCATTCTGCTCGCGGTGGGGTTTGTGGCCGGTTGCAGCAAAAACGACGATGTGAAGGCCCTGAGCGTGCGGGGGATCAAGGCCAACAGTTCGGCGTATCAGGGGACCATAACCATTGCCGGGGTGGTGGCCATGGTTTCCCCGAAAGACCCGAAGATGTTCGCCGTCATGGACCTCGACGACGTCAAGAACAACGTGCCGCTTCCCCAACGGCTCTATATGCCCGTCCGCTATGAGGGTGCGGTTCCCCCTGTAGGAGAAGCGGTGAATCTGACCGGCTCTTTTACGGAAGGATCGAAGTATTTCGCCGCCACGAGCATCAAACCCTGCAAATGAGGCAGAGCGCTTTCAGCAGGTGAGATCTGCTTATTTCGACGGACAAAATGTAAAGGGGCCGTTTCGCCATAAATCACGTATGTGACAGGCGAGACGGCCCCTTCTTTATTCCAGTCAGCCGGGGGTGAGGCTGGAGCGGACGTAGAGCGGAATGATGGCGGCCGGCATCCCGTCGACCTGGAGCATGATCGAATAATCGTCGGGCTTTTCGAAGCGGAGCGCGTTGATGTTCACGATCAGGTTGGCACTCGCCGTCGGGTTTGCGGAGACGGCGTGCTTGACGGTGGTGTCGATGCTGGTCAGCACCGCATCGCCGGCGGCATTCTGCAGGAGGAGTCTGATCGTGCTCTCCTGGCCGTCCGTGTGATCGTACCTGAGCCGCAGGGCAATGGCGCAGTGGGGGTGGACAAAGGGAAACTCGCCAGCAATGATCATGTCGAACGCTCCGAGAATGTTCAGTTTGCCGTGCGAATCGTTTGCTCCGTCGCACATGACGAAAACTTCAGTGACCATGGGTCCTCCTCAGTGATGATCGAACAACAACGCATGCGTAAACGGAACTTTACAATTTTTAATGGATCATGGTATCATGCCCCATGGGAAAAATGATCGTTGCCGCAGTAGTTGGTATGATTTCCATTTTTGCCTCAGCAGGCATCTGCTTCTCGGAACCGGTCATTGTTCGCCATGACCAGCCCATCACCATTATCCTCGAAGGGCGCCGCGTTATATCCGTGAGCGGAGACTCCTTCGTGTATAACCTGGGTCACGAGACCATCGTCATCACAGCCAATGACCCGGGGTGCCGCATTTTCCTGGCCAGCGTCAGGGGAGGTCACCGTGATACGCGCGTCCGCGTGATGCTCATCCCGGAACGAAAAAGCGCCTTCAACGAGCGTTACCAGGCCCACCTTCTTAATCATCACCCCCCCGTTCCAGCACTATAACCAACAGAGATGAGTTTACCTTCCGGCTAACTACACCCTGATACGGCCAACCAGGCAAGTATCACCCATCCAGCTTGCAGCCCTTGACTATCCCATGGTTTGCCTCCCGCATGAAATTTCAACACGCGTATCATGCAGTATAGACCCAAATGAGCAGAAATTCTAAACGACCGCGTTAAAAAATATAATACTTTGAAAATGCGCGGCCTGGTGCCCCTCTGCGCCATGGGCACCCGGCAATGTCCCTCGCCGATATTGAAGGGCGTTTTTTCGGTGGTATTCTTACTTCTGCTTGTCACAGCTACTTCAGGGAAACGTATATCAAACGGAGGGAGGTTTGCCATGGGTGTTCTTTTTCAGGCGTTCTACTGGGACTGTCCGAAACGGGAGGGGAAAGAGTTCGAATGGTGGAATTTCGTGAAGAGCAAGATCCCGGAGCTCGGCGGGGCGGGGTTCACCGCACTCTGGCTGCCGCCGGCGAACAAGGCCGCCAATCTGGGCGGCATGTCCATGGGGTACGATGTTTATGATTATTTCGATCTGGGGGGCTTTGACCAGAAAGGTACCGTCAAGACCTGGTTCGGTGCGCAGGGAGAACTGGTGGCCCTGATCGACGAGGCCCATCGCTACGGGCTCCAGGTCTATGCAGATCTGGTACTGAACCACAACAGCGGGGCGGACGAGCAGCAGGACAACCCGATCCTCGGCCAGCCGCGCTGGACGAAGTTCACCCCGAAGAGCGGGCGCTTTCCCCGCGACTGGACCTGCTTCCATCCATCGCCCTACGAGGAGGTGAGCGACCCGACGTTCGGCGACATGCCCGACCTCTGCCACAAGAACCCCCGGGTCTGCGGCGAGATTCTCACCCACGCTAAATGGCTCGTGGAGGAGATCGGCTTCGACGGGTTCCGCTACGACTTCGTCAAGGGGTTCGGCGGCTGGCTGATCCGGGCGCTCCACGACCTGGAGTACCGCCGCGGGGACGGGACGGTCACGATCTTCGGCGTCGGCGAATGCTGGGACCGGGACGAATTCATCGACATCTGGCTCGATTCGGTCAACTGCTGGTCGTCTCACCATGCCGGGGCCTTCGATTTTCCGCTCCGCTACCGGCTGAAAGAGCTGTGCGACTGCTATGCTTTCAGCCTTCGCAGGCTGGCGGAGGGGGGGACGCTTATGAAGGACCGGCCGTTCGTCGACAACCACGACTTCCGCGACGACCGGAACCCGGAGATCGTCGGCGACAAGATGCTTGCCTACGCGGTGATCCTCACCCACGAAGGGTATCCCTGTGTCTACTGGAAGGATTACTTCGTCTACGGGCTCGCCCTCCCCGGCGAGGCAGGCGGGATCGAGCGGCTCGTGAAGGTCCACGAACAGTATGCCGGCGGCGGCACATCGCTGCTCTCCGTTGACGACAACCTCTATGTCATGCAGCGGGATGGCCATGAATCACTCAAGGGGCTGATCCTGGTCCTCAACAACCTGGGGGAAGGGAACGGCCGGCGCGTCCGGAGCCGTTGGCGGAACGCGCGGCTTGTCCCGCAGGCCTGGCGGGGTAAGGATGCCCTGGCGGCGCCGCAGGCCGTGACGACCGACGGGGACGGGTGGGTCGAGCTTGCCGCTCCGCCCCGGGGGTATGTGGTGTACGTCCCCGAATAGGGAGAATGGGGGCAATATTTGGGAGTCCGCCGCTGAAAAGTCGGGGCTTGACGAACTCGGCTAGAAATGGTCATGATGGACAATGTTCTATGATCGGATGGAAGCAGAAAGGCCCGCAGCAGCGGGCCTTTTTTGTGGTCGAACAGAGGGTTAATAGTTGTTGGTCCGGTCGCGGCTACCGTTTTTCGTGGGGATGGTCTTTCCCGGTCGCCTGGAAGAGCACGTCCACCACCTGGGCTTTGCCCTGCCGCTCGACCTGCAGGGTCCCGTGGTCGCCGGGGTGTTTCTGCTTCACCACGTAGACCAGGTCGTAATTATCCGCCAGGGCACCGCCGTCGATGGCAAGCAACAGGTCGCCAGGCTGCAGGCCGGCGCGTTCGGCATTGGAGCCGGGCATCACCTCCTTGATCGCCAGACCGCGGCCGGATGGCACAGGCTCGATCATCACCCCGAGAGTGACTCCCGTTTTCGGCAGGTCTTCGTAGGCGAAGTAAGCCAGGAAGTCGTAGGGGACCATGGGGAACTTGGGCATGACGACATTCATCAACCGGTCTTGCTTATCGGCCGAAATGTTGATTTCCTGGCCGCCGATCAGGACATAGGAGGCGGGGAGGCGGCGGAAGGCTCGG
>WNGG01031150.1_pt1 | contig 10598 bp, 5 predicted proteins | sample 5400661 | NCBI WGS metagenome assembly WNGG01 (sample SAMN13153372, study PRJNA577476) | soil metagenome | isolation source: 100 cm soil or saprolite under Garry oak tree replicate 1 | place: USA:California | collected 2016-06-15
CGGGCCGCCCGGTCGCCAGCGCGTGGTACCCGGGGTCGATGTAGTCCGGGCCCACCTTGTGCCCGGACACCGCCAGCCCCCGGGCCGCCAGCGCGGCCATCAGCCCGGTGGCCACGGTGGTCTTGCCGTGCCCGGACGCGGGCGCGGCCACCACCAGGCGCGGAACGGTTACCACTCGATGCCCTTCTGCCCCTTCTGGCCGGCGTCCATCGGGTGCTTGACCTTGGTCATCTCCACGACCAGGTCGGCGGCGCCGATCAGGCGCGGGCCGGCGCCCCGGCCGGTAATGACAACGTGCTGCTGGCCGGGCCGGTTCTGCAGGGTCGCGACCACGTCGTCCACATCGACCCAGCCCCACTTCATCGGGTACGTGAACTCGTCGAGCACATAGAAACGGTATGCCTGCGCGGCGAGGTCGCGTTTGACCTGCTCCCAGCCCTCCCGGGCATTCGCGGCATGGTCCTCCTGGGTGCCCGGCCGGGCGATCCACGACCAGCCTTCGCCCATCTTGTGCCAGGTCACGGGGCCACCCTCACCGGTTTCCGCGTGCACGCGGGCGAGCGCCCGCAGCGCGGTCTCCTCCCCGGTCTTCCACTTGGCGCTCTTGACGAACTGGTACACCACGATGGGCCAGCCCTGGTTCCAGGCCCGCAGCGCGAGCCCGAAAGCGGCCGTGGACTTCCCCTTCATCTCCCCGGTGTGCACAACGACCAGTGCCCGCTGCCTCCGCTGCCTGGTGGTGAGCCCATCGTCGGGCACAACGAGCGGCTTTCCCTGGGGCATCAGGCAACCTCCTTGAGTGCGCGGACCGAGTCCGCCAGCGGGCCCGCGGCGAGTTCTTCCAGCCGCAGCACCGGGCCCCCGAGCGCGTGCGCGACACCGGCGGCGAGGCCCAGCCGCACCGGACCGGACTCGCAGTCCACGACCACGCTGGTCACGCCGGTGGCCGCCAGCAGGGCGGCTGCCCGGTGCGCGGCGGCGACCGGGGTCCCGCGCGGTGCGGCTGTGGCCCGGCCGTCGGTGACCAGCACGAGCAGCGGACGGCGCCGGGGGTCGCGGAGCCGTTCGGTGCGAAGCACCTCGTGCGCCCGCAGCAGGCCCGCCGCGAGCGGCGTCCGCCCGCCGGTCGGCAGCGCTGCCAGCCGCGCCGCTGCCGCCTCGACCGAGGACGTGGGCGGCAGCAGCACCTCGGCCCCGCTGCCGCGAAACGTGATCATGCCAACCTTGTCACGCCGCTGGTAGGCGTCGAGCAGCAGGGACAGGACCGCGCCCTTGACCGCACCCATGCGGGCGCGTGCCGCCATCGACCCACTCGCGTCCACGACGAACAACACCAGGTTGCTTTCGCGCCCCTCCAGCCGCGCCTCCCGCAGGTCGCCGCGGCGAACCAGCAACGGGTCCGGGGCGAGGCGCCCCCGTGGCAGCTGGTGCGGCGCGGCCGCCGCCACGGTCGCCGCCAGGTGCAGCCGGGTCACCCGCCCCCGGGGGATCAGCGCCCCGGTGACCCTCCCGGCGTCCGTCCGTGCCCGTGACCGCCGGCCGGCCGCGCCGGTCCCGATCCCGGGAATTTCCAGCCGCCGAACGCGGAACAGGTTTCCCGGCGCCGCTGTCTCCGCTGGCGCCCGCCGTGCGCTGGCCCGGTCGCCGGCACCGTCGTTTTGCCCGTTTCCCTCGCGCGCCTCGCTGGCGTGGGAGGTCGCGGGGGGCGGATCACCGGCCGCCGGCTGCCCGCCGCCGGGGCCACGGTCGTCCGGGTCGGGCTCGGGCCCGCCGTGATCCTGGCCAGCGCCGGGGGCGGGCGGGGTCTCGTGGCTGGCGTTGTCACCGTGGTCAACCGGCCCGTCGGGGTCAGCGTCACCGGCGGCGCGCTGGCTCGCGGCCCCGCCGGCGGCCCCGTCAGCCAGCGCCTCCTCCAACTGCTCCTCGTCCAGATCAGGCGCGTCGAAGGGCTGGCGCCGGCGGCGGTGCGGGAGTGCGAGCCTGGCCGCCGTCCGGACATCATCGGCGGTCACCTCCAGCCGTCCCTGCCACGCCGCATGCGCGACGGCAGCGCGGGCCGTCACCAGGTCCGCCCGCATCCCGTCCACCTCGAACGCCGCGCACACCGACGCGACCTGCCGCAGCACACCATCGGGCAGGATCACCTGCGGCAGCAGCCGCCGCGCCGCGACGATGCGCCGGGCCAGTTCGCCCTCGGCCGCCTGCCAGCGGGTGGCGAAGCCGGCCGGGCCGGCGTCGTAGGACAGCCGCCGCCGCACCACCTCCGCGAGTTGCGGCCGCAGTTCACCCTCTTCCGGGTTCATGGTCCCGACCAGCAGGAACCGGGCGGCGTGGCGGACCGACACGCCTTCGCGCTCGACGTAGCAGGTGCCAAGCGCCGCCGCGTCGAGCAGCAGGTCCACCAGGTGATCGTGGAGCAGGTTGACCTCGTCGACGTACAGCACGCCGCGGTGCGCGGCGGCCAGCAGGCCCGGCTCGTACGCCTTGACCCCCTCGGTCAGCGCCCGCTCGATGTCGAGGGCGCCCACCAGCCGGTCCTCGCTGGCCCCGACCGGCAGCTCGACCAGCCGCGCGGGCCGGGTGATGGCCCCAGCGCCCGCGTCGTGGTGGCCGTCCGGGGAGGCCGGGCTGGGCACGGGGCGGGTTAGGGTGCCGTCCGGGGAGGCCGGGTGGGGCGCGGGGCGGGTTAGGGTGCCGTCCGGGGAGGCCGGGTGGGGCGCGGGCACGGTGAGGGCTTCGTGCGGGCCGTCGGGGCATTCCGGGTCGGGGGAGGCCGGGTCGCAGGAGAACCGGCAGCCCGTGACCACGTCCACGTCCGGGAGGACCGCCGCGAGCGCGCGGACCATGGTGGACTTGGCGGTTCCCTTTTCCCCCCGCACCAGCACGCCGCCGATGGCCGGCGACACGGCGTTGAGGACTAGGGCCAGCCGCAGTTCGTCCATGCCGACGATGGCGCTGAACGGGAATCCGGTGCTCGTCACGGCTCGTTGCCCTCCAGTTCGCCCTCCAGGTCGAGGTAGGCAGCCTGCAACCGGTCCAGCACGTCCGGCGGGGGCTCCGCCCACAGCTTGCGTTCGGCGGCTTCGAGCAGCCGCTCGGCGATGCCGCGCAGCGCCCACGGGTTGGACTGCCGCATGAAGTCGCTGACCTGCTGATCAAACACGTACGAGGCTGCCAGCTGCTCGTACATCCAGTCCTCCACCACGCCGGCCGTCGCGTCGTAGCCAAACAAATAGTCCACCGTCGCTGCCATCTCGAAGGCACCCTTGTACCCGTGCCGGCCCATGGCGGCGAGCCAGCGCGGGTTGACTACGCGGGCGCGGAACACCCGCCTGGCCTCTTCCGCCAGGGTGCGGGTGCGCACCAGGTCGGGCAGGGCCGAGTCGCCGATGTAGGCGGCGGGGGTCTGGCCGGTCAGGTGCCGGACCATGGCGACCATGCCGCCGTGGAACTGGAAGTAGTCGTCGGAGTCGGCGATGTCGTGTTCGCGGGTGTCGGTGTTCTTAGCCGCGACCGAGATCCGGCGGAAGCTCGTCTCCATGTCGGCGCGTGCCTCGCGGCCGTCCAGGCCCCGGCCGTAGGCGTACCCGCCCCAGACGGCGTAGACCTCGGCGAGGTCGGCGTCGGTGCGCCAGTTCCGCGCGTCGATCAGCGGCAGCAGGCCCGCGCCGTAGGCACCGGGTTTGGAGCCGAAGATGCGGGTGGTCGCCCGCCGGCGGTCGCCGTGGGTGCTGGTGTCCTCCTCGGCGTGGGCGCGCAGGTAGTTCTCCCCGGCCGGCTCGTCAAGGCCGGCGACCGCCCGGATCGCGTCGTCGAGCAGCGCGATCACGTGCGGGAACGCGTCCCGGAAGAACCCGGAGATGCGTACCGTCACGTCGATCCGTGGCCGGGCAAGCTCGGTGAGCGGCACGACCTCGAACCCGGTGACCCGCCGGGACGCGTCGTCCCAGGTGGGCCGGCACCCGATCAGCGCGAGCACCTCGGCGATGTCGTCGCCCTGGGTGCGCATCGCCGAGGTGCCCCACACGGTCAGGCCGACCGAGCGCGGGTAGGTCCCGGTGTCGGCGACGTGCCGCGCGAGCAGCGACTCGGCGAGCGCGGCGCCCACATCCCAGGCGTTGCGGGACGGGATCGCCTTCGGGTCGACGGAGTAGAAGTTGCGCCCGGTCGGCAGCACGTTCACCAGGCCCCGGGTGGGTGAGCCGGACGGCCCCGCGGCGATGTAACGGCCGTCCAGGGCCCGCAGCACGTTGGTCACCTCGTCGGTGGTGCGGGCCAGCCGGGGCACGACCTCGGTGGCGGCGAACTCCAGCACGGAGACCACGTCCGGCGGGGTGTCTGCGAGCACTTCCGCGACCACGAGCGGGACCCTGTCTGGCCGCCAGCCAGCGGCGTCGAGGCCGGTCACCAGCCTCGCCGCCGCCGCCTCCAGCAGGTCGACCGCGTCGGCGGCGGTGCGGGCGGGTGCGGGGGCGGCTGTTTGGGGTGTGGCGGTCCCGGTCTTGGTGCGGGCCGGCGCGGGCGCGCCCGCGGCAGTGGACAGCTTCGGCGGCACGCTGGTCAGCCGTCCGGGGTCGGAGAGCAGGTCCTTCTCATCGAGACCGGCCCAGCTCGCGAGCGCGGCCCGCAGGCCGGGCAGCGCGCTCCGGCCGCCCCACACCTGGGTGGCCCGCAGAACCGCCTGCACCGTGGACACCAACTGCTCCCCGGCGGGGGCACAGCCGAGCACGTGCAGCCCGTCGCGGATGACCGCGTCCTTGACTTCGCACAGGTACCCGTCCACGTGCAGGACGAAATCGTCGAACTCACCGGCGTCCGGCGCCGCGTCGATCCCCAGGTCGTGGTGCAACTGCGCGGAGCGGATCAGCTCCCAGATCTGCGCCCGTACGGTCGGCAGCTTCGCCGGGTCCAGCGCGCTGACCGTCGCGTACTCGTCCAGCAACTGCTCCAGCCGGGCCAGGTCGCCGTAGGTGTCCGCGCGGGCCATCGGCGGGATCAGGTGATCGATGACGGTCGCGTGGGTGCGGCGTTTGGCCTGCGTCCCCTCACCGGGGTCGTTGACGATGAACGGGTAGATCAGCGGCAGGTCGCCAAGCGCCGCGTCCGGCGCGCAGTCCGCCGAAAGCCCGAGCCCCTTACCGGGCAGCCACTCGCACGTGCCGTGCTTCCCGAGGTGCACCAGCGCGTCCGCGCCGAACGAGTTCGCCAGCCACCGGTAGGCCGCCAGGTAGTGATGCGACGGCGGCAGTTCCGGGTCGTGATAGATCGCGACCGGGTTCTCCCCGAACCCGCGCGGCGGCTGGATCATCAGCACCACGTTGCCGAACCGCAGCCCGGCCAGCACGATGTCGCCGCCGTCGGTGTACAGCGTCCCCGGCGGCTCCCCCCAGTGCCTGAGGACCGACGCGCGAAGCGCGGCGGGCAGCCCCGCGAACCAGCGCTCGTACTCGGCCGCCGGCACCCGCATCTGCGCCGAGGCAAGCTGGGACTCGGTGAGCCATTCGGTGTCGTGCCCGCCGGCCGCGATCAGCGCGTGAATGAGTTCGTCCCCGTCCTCGGGGAAGCCAGCCCCAAGGTCGTACCCGCCATCTCTAAGGGATTGCAGCAGCAAAACGGCGGATGCCGGGGTATCCAGCCCGACCGCGTTACCCACCCGTGCGTTCTTGGTCGGGTACGAGGACAGCATGACGGCCAGCCGCCGTTTCGCCGGAGCCCGGCCGCGCAGCCGCGCGTGCGCGACGGCGATACCCGCCACCCGGGCGGCCCGTTCCGGGTCCGCCCCATATATGGGCACGCCGTCCTCGCCGGCCTCCTTGAACGAGAACGGCACCGTGATCAGCCGCCCGTCGAACTCCGGCACCGCGACCTGCATCGCCGCGTCCATCGGGGTGAGCGCCGCGCTGGAGCCCGCCCACGCGGCCCGCGACGAGGTCAGGCACAGCGCCTGCAGCACGGGCACGTCCAGTTCGGCCAGCGCCGCGACATCCCACGCGTCGTCGTCCCCGCCGGCCACGGCGTCGGTGGCGACCGTCCCGCCGGCTGCGAGCACCGTGACGATCAGCGCGTCCACGCCGGCGAGCAGGTCATAGACCTCCGCCCCGGCCGACCGCAGCGACGAGCAAAACACGGGCACGGCGTTGGCCCCGCGCGCCTCCACCGCGTCAGCGAGCTCGTCAACGAACGCGGTGTTCCCCGAGACCGCGTGCGCCCGGTAGAACACGATTCCCACGGTGGGCCGGCCCGGCCGCCGTTCCCGGTTCCCGTGCACCCCGTGCGCCGGGAGCGCAACCGGCGGGTCGAACCCCTCGCCCGTGAGCAGGATCGTGTCGCTGAGGAACCGGGCCAGTTGCGCAAGGTTGCCCGGCCCGCCCTCGCGCAGGTAAGCCAGCGCCTGCGTGGCCACCCCGGCGGGGACCGTGGACAGCGACATCAACTCCGCGTCCGCGTCCGCCTCGCCGCTGAGCACCACCGTGGGCAGGCCCGCGGCCAGCACCGCGGCGAGCCCGGGTTCCCAGCTTCGCCGTCCCCCGAGCAGCCGGACCACCACGCAGAACGCACCGTCCAGCAGCCCCGGGACCTCCCCGGGCGCCGTCCGCGCGGGGTTGGCCAGGCGCCAGGGTCCGCCGCTGGAGCGGGCAGCCAGCAGGTCCGTGTCCGACGCGGACAGCAGCACGATCACGGGGGAACTGTGGTGGGTAGTCATGGCGCCCCCGGCGGGATGAAGGGCAGGCCGGTGGGGGCCCCGTCGTGGATCAGGCGGTTCAGCGCGCTGGTGTCGATGTGCTCGGCGACAAGGTCGCCGAGCACATCGAGCCTCCGCTGGCGCACACTCTCGAACGAGATCCGCCCCGGGACGAAGTCTCGACCCGCTTCGGCGGCAACCTGGCGCAGCAGCTCACGGCGGAACCCGTCGCTTTCGAATATCCCGTGCCACGCCGTGCCGCCCACGGCACCGGCCGCGCATCCACCGGGGAAGGGTTCGCCTCCGCTCACATTCACCGTGCCATGATGGATTTCGTAACCGGACACCGTTTGGCCATATGTTTTTTCGCAGCGTCGGCGAAGCACCTTTCCGGAACTGAAACGAACCGAGGCGGGGAGAATCCCAAGCCCGGGAACGGCGCCCGCCTTACTTTCCACCTGGTCGTGAATTTCGCCGGCCAGCATCTGGAATCCGCCGCAGATACCGATCACCGGCTGGCCCCGGGCCGCGCGGGCGGTGATCGCGTCCGCGAGCCCGCGCTCGCGCAGCCACGCCAAGTCAGCGACCGTTGCCCGGCTGCCGGGCAGGATCACCAGGTCGGCCCCGGCCACGTCGGCGGGCGCGGTTGTGAAGCTCACCGCCACACCGGGCTCGGCGGCGAGCGGGTCGGTGTCGGTGAAGTTGCTGATGTGCGGGAGCCTGACGACAGCGACCCGCAGCGTGTCGCGTCCTGCGGGCGGCTGGGCTTGAGCGCCGCGCTCGGCGGCGAGGTCGAGGGAGTCCTCCACGTCGAGCCAGAGCCCGCCTGTCCACGGCAGCACCCCGAGGACCGGCCGCCCGGTGAGTGCCCGCAGCGTTTCGAGCCCGGGGTCCAGCAGCCGCCGGTCGCCACGGAACTTGTTGATCACGAACCCGGCGACCAGCGCCTGGTCCTCGCGGCTCAGCTTGCAGGTCCGGCTTGAGCTCGCGGTAGGACAGCGCGTCGGCCTCAGCGGCCGGCTTGCCCAGCACCATGACCTGGCTGCGGCCGTTGCCGCCGGGCTTGAGCAGCACGGGGTTCATCGCCGCCTCCGGCTCGATCCCGGCCGCCGCCGCCTGCATCGCCTGCGCGCGCCCGATCTCCGAGCCGTCGTGGGTCACGACCGAGTTCAGCGACATGTTCTGCGCCTTGAACGGGGCCACCTTGACGCCCTGCCGGGCCAGCCACCGGCAGATCCCGGCGGTGAGCACGCTCTTGCCAGCGTCAGACGTCGCTCCCGCGACGAGCAGGCAGTTCATATGGCCCCCCTCGCGGGCGCTCGGCCCTGCGGGCCTCGCTGGCTTCGGGAGGCCGGTCCTCGGCGCCGGGACACCGCTGACGCGGCGTTCGGCCCGGCGCCTGCGGCGTGATGGCTGATGTCGGACCGGGGGCGTTTCATAGCCGCCTCCGGCTGGTAGGCAGCCCCGCCACTGCCGCGCCGGACAGCGCTGCCACGACGGTGACCAGCCGGGACAGCCGCACGGCGCGCCCGATGTCGGTCACCGTGGGCGGCTGGCCATCTCCTAGCAGCCCGCGCTGCTCGGCCCGCCCGTGGTAGACGTTTGTCCCGCCGAGCTGAACGCCGAGCGCCCCGGCGAACGCGGCTTCGCAGCGGCCGGCGTTGGGACTGGGGTGCGCCGCGCCGTCGCGGCGCCAGGTCGCGAGCGCACGGCGCGGGCTGCCGTTGATTGCGGGCGCCAGCGCCACCGTGAGGGCCGCCGTGAGGCGGGCCGGCACCCAGTTCGCGGCGTCGTCAAGCCGGGCGGCCGCCCAGCCAAAACGCTCGTACCGCGAGTTGCGGTGACCGACCATCGCGTCGAGGGTGTTGATTGCCCGGTACGCCAGCAGCCCCGGCACTCCCGCGACCGCGCCCCAGAACAGGGGGGCGACCACCGCGTCGCCGGTGTTCTCCGCGACGGACTCGACGGTCGCGCGGGAGACCCCTGGCGCGTCGAGTTGGCTGGGGTCGCGCCCGCACAGCACGGGCAACTGTTCGCGGGCGGCGGGCAGGTCGCCGGCATTCAGGGCGGCGGCGATTTTCGTTGCCTGCCTCGCGAGACTCGTTCCGCCCAGGACCGTCCAGGTGGCAGCGGCCGTTATGCAAATATCGCGAAGCGGGCCACGCCGGGACAGACGCTGGAGTGTGTAGCCGCCGGCGGCGGCCGGGACCACGCAGGCGGCCGTGAAGAGGGCGCCCCTGGTGCGGGTGGCTGCCCACAGGCGGCGTTCGGCGCGGGCGGCGGCCGAGCCAAAGGCGGCAACCGGGTGACCGGCCCTGGGGTCGGCGACCAGGGCGTCAAGCGCGGCTCCGAGCAGCAGCCCGGACCCGCGCGCGGGCACACCCATGGCTGGTCCTTCCTCGGGGTGACCACGCCCCGTGACGAAGGATCGAGCGGCCGGAGTGTCCTGGCTCCCGGATCGAAGCTCCCCCCAGCCTTCCAGCCGCGCTGCGCGGCCGTGGCTACCGTGAGGGTCGCTCCCCGGTCACAGTGGCGGGACCGCGTCGGATTCGCACCGACTTCCTCCACTGCCGTCGATTTGACGTGGCTAACCCCACCACAGCAGCCCGCTCCCGTCAAGCCGATGGCTAGGCCCCTCAACGGCTGCCCAGGCGGCTTTTACGCCATACTGGCCATTTTTGTCAAGGTCTCCGGCTGGCTACAGAATTGGTTCCTTTCTTGGGTATGGCGCTTTTTTGACCGGAACATTACCGTTAGACCCGGCTCACTGCCTGTCCAATCGTGTGTCCGGGCGGTCGTGGTTGTTGCCATCCTTTCGTGGGGGGTTCGTGTAAGGGAGGCCGGGAATGGCTCGGTCACGTCGTTCTGCCGGTAATCGCTGGTTGCGCCTGATCACCCGTTCGCTGACGGTGCTGGCTACGGGGGGTGCGCTGACTGGGCTGCTGGCGTCCTCGGCGGGTGCGGCGGTCGCGGTTCCTAACCCGGACGGGCCGGGGGGCGTGGGGCTGCGGGCCTCGTCTGCTCATAAGACGGGGGCGCCGAGGAGCCGGGTGGGGGTTCCGGCGCCGTTCACGCGTGATTCGCGGACGGTGCGGCACGCGAATGGCAGCTACACGACCACGATTTACCCGCACCCGGCGTTTTACCGGGCGGGGAGTGAGTGGCAGCCCATCGATTCCACGCTGGTGGCGGCGGGGGAGCCGGGGTTCGCGTGGCGGAACAAGGCGAACCAGTTCACCTCGTTGTTCGCCCGGCATGCGGGGAGCCGTTACCTGCGGGTGCGGGTGTCTGGGCAGACCTATGACTTTGACGCCGCTGGGGCTGCGGGCGCGGCTGGGAGGGTGCGCGGGTCGTATGTGTCGTACGCGGGGGCCTATCCCGGTGCGGACCTGACGTATGACGTCGGCTCGGACGCGGTGAACGAAACGATCGTGCTGCGCAGCGCGACCGCTCCGGCCTCCTATGAGTTCGTCATCCACCCACAGGCTGGCCGCGCCCCGGTGACCGCGCGGCGGCTGCCGGATGGGTCGTGGGGCATATACCGCGCCCCGCTGGCCGGGCCGGTGTTCGTGCTGGCGGCCCCGCGTGCGTTCGACGCCCGCGCGGGCCGTGCCATGACGCCGGGTGGGCCGCCTCACGCGGCCATGACTGTGCGGGTGCGTGGTTCCGCGATTGAGGTGCGGGTGAGCATCGACCGGGCGTGGCTGTCCTCGCCGAAGCGGGTGTTCCCGGTGCGGCTGGACCCGACGATCACGATGCAGCCCGACACCCAGGACGCCAGCTTCGCCGCCACGTGCGGCAATTGCGTGCCGTATGTGGGGGACCGGCTGTACATGGGCACGGATTCGTCAAATGCGTGGCGGGCCGCGCTGCAGTTCGATCTGAGCGGTGTCCCGCCGGGGGCCGCGGTCACCAG
>WNGG01009543.1_pt1 | contig 10596 bp, 12 predicted proteins | sample 5400661 | NCBI WGS metagenome assembly WNGG01 (sample SAMN13153372, study PRJNA577476) | soil metagenome | isolation source: 100 cm soil or saprolite under Garry oak tree replicate 1 | place: USA:California | collected 2016-06-15
ATGATTAATGCCTACGATTGGCTTGAGAAGCGCATCGAGACGATTTTTGATGAAAATCTCTGCCACATAATGTGCCTGTGTCATTGTAGCTCATCTATTTGGCATCACTTGCAAAAAGGACAATGGAGTCAAAACGCCAGGATATCAGGCAGAATTGATGCATTTGTGGATGTCCTGCAAGTCCTTGGTTGCTGGAAACGGCTTCGGAAGGGGCTTCATTCACAGGTGCAAACGCTGGCATTTCTGCCATATATAATGCGCAAGCCGCAAAAAAGAGAGCCAAATAGATGAGTCATGAGCGTCTCGAAACAGGAAAAAGATGTCGCGCCATTTTATGGTGGCACAACTCATCCGCTAAAGCCGCTTGGGAGCGTGGCATTTTTCTTGGCAAACGCGCCAATAATCCCGACGAATGACAGAGATAGTTCCCATCAAAAACTCCAAAGGAGAACGGATCTACTTTCACATCCAACCCTACGTTGAAGAACCAAACAGCTATGCAGATACCGATGCCATTGGTCCTGTCCAAGACTCACGAGTCGAAGAATTCCGGCCAGCACCAGTTGGCAAGTGCCAGGCATGGTATTATCCTGCAGACACGACCATCGTTGTCTGGGAATGCTTCCTGGACCGTGCCTTTCGCAGCAACACTTCGCCTGCAGGAGATCCCAATATGCAGAAGCTCTGGCAGACTCTAGAAAAGTATTTTGCCAAGAAGTTTCCCCGAGCAGACCGGATTGTGACTCCATTTGACGATCCCCAATTTGAAAGAGAAGCATATCAAGCCTTTCTCACCTTCCTCGGGTACGAACCAGTCGCAAAAGCCGCGTACGGCAAAGTATTATAATGTGTTGATTCATGCTTGATGCAGATTTTATCCAACAATTTGAAGACAGAGTGGCAGCAACTCAATACAACTGAAGAAACACCTGACAACACCTCTTCCTTTCCCTTTTCGGTGCGATAGTCAAAAACGACCTTGCTGTTTTTTTTGGGAATTACTCCTTATTATTTTTCCTCATCTCATGAACAAGTTGTGCTACTTTTTCAACTTCTTCTCTCGAAGCATTATTCACCATGATGATGTATGCTTCCCTCGGTTTCTCTACGATGCCTCCCAGCAGCACAATAGGGAGCCCGCCTTTTATGTGCATGAATCCTCCGTAGAACTCAAACTTCGCTTCGCCTTCTATGCTTTCGTATTCTTCCCAACTGTTATGAAAGATGGTATCCATGACTTCCCCTTTCAAATCAAAGTGGAGCCCATCTCAGTCTGTCAAAGCATGAGACGGGTATATGTAGAACAACAGTGCTATTGTAGCACAGACACCTGGGGGAGGGAGGAAAGAGCGTGAATGTTTGGCGATGGCCAAGAGCCCCGTGTTTTCGTTGGATGATTCGGTGCAATTCCCACAGGTCAAAGACCTGCTGGGAAGCTGGTGGGACGTGCAATCCTTTCTTGGGCGACGTTTCCAAATTCCCATCATGGTTCTCTTCCCCTGTCAGCATAGAATAGGATACACAGAGCTGGTGTGAAATGATCTCGTAAGGGAGGTTGTATGCGCTTATCACCCCAAGAAACCGCACGCTTCTATCGCATTTGGTTTGCTTTGTTGCACTCCATCAATGCACAGTTGCACCTTGTCCCTGACTTTCCCGCTACCCCTGGAGAAGAAACGGTCTCCACAGAGGTGACCCTCAAGCTGCGAGATGCCCTCTGGGCCAATGATGCTTTGCGTGAACAGTTCGTCGCTGAAAATCCTGCGCAGTTGCCTGCTGCGGATCTCGCGTTGGTAGCGAGTTGGCAGTACCGTCTCGCCGATTCATTTTACATCTTCCGCTCCTTCCAACACTCCACCGTCTTTCTCTCCACGACGACTCCGGCCCATGCGTATGGAGTGCTGGGGTTGGCGAGCACGATCGAAGAAACCGTTCCGTTGCCTCTTCCAGTCTATACGCAGGCGGTCTTACTGCCTTTCGAGCATCACATCATCTATGATAGCTTGCTCACCTCCTACAATGTCGTATTTGGATCAGGATATCGCCAGGGTCTGCAAGAGACGTATCGCACTATCCAGGAGCGTGAAGGCATCATCACCAGTTTGTTGCCAGAGGATCAGGTGTTTTTAATAACTGAAATGTGGGCCACTTTTTATCATTGGCCCGACGACTGAGTTGGTCGCTTCGAAGCGACCAACTCAGTCGTCGGGCTAGGTGTAGAGGGATCTCAGCAGATTGGGTCAGAGTCATGATATCTCTCTTGCATGGTGCCAAGTTCAATTATAAAGTGGCTCAAAGTTGGGTAATAAAAAACAATCAGGCGGCACGCGAGGCGAATCTGCGCACCGACCTCCCCGTACGCAACCGCAAGGTGTTCACGGCCTTTCGCCGCGAGTTACGCAAAGCGGGTCTGAGCCCGCAAACGGTCGAGGGGCATGTCGCCACCATCACCGACTTTGCTTCCACGACGCTTTTGAATGCTGATCCCCCACGAGGAGTCTTAGATCTCACGCTGGCCGATATCGAGTCCTATGTGCAGGGGAAGCCAGGCAAACAGCCACTGACGGGCATGAAACGTTTTGTGCGATTTCTCAGCAGCACGGGACGCATCGACTCTGATACAGCAGAGAACCTGTCTGATTTCCTCAAACAGGTGAGCAAAGCAAACTGAACTTGAGCAGCAGACCTCAAAGAGCTGGTTTCGTCAGGGATCGGATGTGCTATACTGAGAGGCAGCGACCCATTCCTTGCAGGGAAGGGATCTGCTCTGCAACGACTCCACCCACCAAGAAAGAGCCTGATGGCCACCTGATAAATTGGGCGAAGATCGGATCTTCCACAGGTTTGCTGATCCTTGCAATGATGAGGTTTTAGCAATGACACGGAGATTCACACGTCACAGCCACGGAGCCGATCAGCCCCGATGAGTGCTCAAGATGCAGAGACCCGCAGCAGGCAGTGCTCCCATTGCTCTACCATCCGTCAGACGCACAAAAGACGAGAAGGTTTTCAATCCCCGGCGTCCGGCTCTGTACCTTCGGTGAAATCGACATCAAGCCACTGCCACAACTGATCTCCGAAGGCTTTCTTTACCGCCTGCACCGTCTCCTGGTCCTCTACGCTCATGTTGAGCCAGAGCGTCAAAAAATGGCTGCTGTGCGCAACGAGATGGGCCAGGCCCTTCGAGAGCATTTTGCGTTCGGCGGGTGCATAATCCAGCACGTTTTCAGCCTCGTCAAGATAGACCCAGAGCCGTGTGTGCTCTTGCAGGCCCGGGTCCGATGCTATTCCCTGCTGGCAACGCCAGAGGCACCGCAAGAGTTCGTAACGATCCTGTGTGGTCAGTGCGCGGGCTAGTCCCAGTTTTGCCCGATCAGCGGCTTGTGGAGCCAGATCAAGCAGGTAGGCGCGAAACAGCGGAGTTGTGATGTTGCCATGCTCGCCAATCGAGAATTTGTTGATGAACTCGTGGGTACCGAGTTTTCCTGGATAGACCATGCATTCGAGAATGGTGTTAATCTGCGTATTCGTTGAGATATTGCGGTCTCTCTCATACTCATAGCGTAACGCATTTCCTACAATGCCCTCCCACTCTGGGATATCCCGTACCTCCATAAGGCTGGTATAGAGCATGTGGGCCGGATGTTCCGACCAGGGAAAGCTGACTCTCACGAGAGAGAGGTCCCGCACATGCGGCGTGGTGCTTGTCTTTGCGCCTTGCCAGGTCTTGAGGAGCATGTCCTGCACCTGGCTCCGTCCCTTGCCGCTCTCTGCACGGAAGCACGAACAGGGTTTTCTCGCTGTACAGCGAATCATTGATACTGTCAGAGATATCGGGTGAAGACACCAGGCTCTCCCTTTCCAGCGGATGGCTCTTGTCGCAAGCGCGGCTCCGGTCGTTGCCACGGGTTGACGTGTTCCCATTGTACCGTAACCGGTGCCACACGGGCAAGCCTGCATGCGACGATGGAAGGCGAGCAGGCATGGGCAGCGCAGTGGTTCAGCTTCGACCAACACAGCGCCGACAGCTTGCCATGTGACCCAACGAGGAGGCTGACGGTCAGAGAGACCATTCGAAATTGGAGGCGAACGCAACGCTTGAGAGAAGGGTCGTCGATCTTCTCCTCTCAATGAGCCAGCAGACCATTTCACCATGAGTCTGCCAGCCTGCCCCCGTTTTGGAATAGCTCCCAATGGTCTCCACGGGAAACGGAAGAAGCATGGGCTTTGAGACGTGTGTATCTCACAAACTTTGAAGATGCTTCACGATGTGAGCCACTTGCGCGAAGCGACGGGCCTCGCCCGATTGCGGGATGATGGATGCAAGAGAAGGTTCCTCTGGCTTGGCTCTAGCATCCACTCAGAAACAGGCTGATTGGAGAGAATGCGCTCTTCCATACCAGTTTTGCCTGTGAACTGGACTTAATAGTGTTAATATTTGAATTATGAGGAAATGCCTGTCATGTTGGTTCCTCTGCCCCTTGACAGCCGATGGTATTTTTGTTACGCTACGCCGTAGCGTAACCACCTCCCCACCCAGACGAGCAGACCCCACCACGTTGGTACTTGACCCCAATTCTCGAAGGATTTGACCCCAATTCTCGAATTTTTACCTCAATTCTCGAATTCGTCGAGTGACGTGCTTGTAAAAAAACCACAGAAAAATCCCTTCAACCAGCCTCAGAAGGAGAGTTATGTTTGAGTAAGCCATCTTCCAAAAGGCTCATCTCTTGCCACATTTGCCTTCAGAAAAATGATATACTCAAGTACTGCATATCCAGTCAGTGCATTCCTCGTCGGACTGATCGCCATTACAGAGGGCGTTTCGTAACCCCTAAACATCTCAATTGATGGTATGGTACTTTCCAATGATGCTCTCAACAAGGCGCTAGCCGAAGGGCGCTCAAGCGCAGAAAGGGATACGACTCATGTTAGATGATTGGACGTCAGATAATTCCGGGCATATCTTCCAATTAGAAGCCAGAGTGCACCGCATGGAAGCTATGATGGAGGCATTGCTCATTCGCCTGGGCATTGATCCAGCAGAAGTGACGCCGCCAGAGCCGCAGGAGAACAGAGCCATCCGCGAAGCGTTGCTCTCGGGCCATAAAATTCTGGCGATCAAACTTTACCGCGAGCTCTATGGCGGTGGTCTCAAAGACGCCAAGGACGCCATCGACGCCATGGCTACAGCTGTTCGCAAAAAAGATGGACCTCTTTCTTCATGAGCTTTGGGAAGCCATGCTGGGATAAGGTCAACAAAGACCAGAAAAAAGCTGATTTTTGATGAGCATGAAAAGATGCTCTCTGCCTGTTTCAGCGTGAGCCCTGCTCTGCTTATTTGGGTTACGAAACGCCCTCATTACAGATAAAAGTTGACAGCGGTAGATTTCTTGAAGCGATGGATCTCGAAGGCAGGTTCTATGGAAACACCACCATCCTCCCCACCAGCGCGTCCTGGTACACCAGGGCTTGATGTCTTCAAAATTGCCGGAGCATCGATCTCAGGATATGTCCCAAGCCACAAGACAGGCGATCGCAAGTACGTCCGGCAGCCATACACATCCACCATAGAGCAACGCCTCTCGCTTTATCTGGAGTACCACCCTCACGTTCGTTTTTACCAGCGAGGTGATGTCAGTCCAGCCTTCGTAGATGCTCATCATCTCAATACTCCCCTCGGTGCCCCCTATCGCATCTCTTACACCTTTGATGGAAAACCTCATGAATATCTGCCCGATTACGTGGGAACGCTCAGCGATGGCAGCTTGCTCATTGCTGAAGCTGGACGAGAAAGCGAAAAACGCAAGGGACAAGCGCTTGCCAAAGCTGAAGCGGCTCGACGCCTTGCACAACTGAAAAGGGGCGAGTATTGGATTGGTACGGATGAGAATTTGTCAGTCCCTCGCCATTACAACCTGCTCTACCTGCATGCACGACGCCAGACGTTTGTAACCTACGATGAAATCACAGCGACCCTCTTGAAGGGGTGGCCCTGGGGTGAGCAACGCAGCGTAAACGAGCTCGTCCACAGCTTTGGCCCTCGGTGGTCCGAAACAGAAGTAGAAGCTGCTGTATGGAAGCTTGCAGGGGACGCTGCCGCAGAAGGACGATTACTCGTCGATCTCACGGTTGTGGAACTGTCCCGCTCGACACCACTGGCACTTCTTTCGCCTGACCTTCCTCCTATCCTCCCTCATGCTCTTCCTTCTTCATTGGAAGAGCATGGCGAGGCGGAACGTTCGAACGAGTCGCTCTCTGTGCATCTTGAGGAAGATACCGCATTGGAGCATCAGGGGATCATTCCTGGACCGACCTTTGATGCATCGGTGTTAGAAAAGGCAGAAGATCAAGCACGCTTCCATCGCAATGTAGCAGCAGTGACTGCCGTCTTGACCGGGAAAAAGTTGCAGAGTGTTGCAAAGGTGCATCAGATGGCTCCCTCCACACTCTCCTACTTAGTGAAACGCACGAAAGAGCTTGGGCAGATTGCTTGTGTTCCTCATGGGTCTTATCATCGCGAGCGCGTCTTACGCCCTGAGTTTCAGCAGTTGATTCGTAAGCTCTACACCAACCCAATGCGACCTACTGTGATGGCCGTGTATGAGGATGTTCGGCTCAAACGCTTGGCCGAGGAATTGAGCCTCCGCGAGGAGACGCCTGTTCTCACGCCAACCTATCGGCAAGTCTGGAAGTTCTTGAAAGCCATCACCCATGAGACATCAGTCAAAGAGGCTCGTTCTGGTCTTAAACACCCTCCAAGAGAGGTGATGTCACCGCACTCCTTTGTGCTCTCCATTGCCTATCCCGCATTCATCTGCCAAGTAGACGAACATACCTTCGACCAGTTTGTTGTTGCCAAAGATGGGACCGTTATCACCCGTCGAGTCCACGGAGCGGTTCTCATCTGTGTCAAAACGGGGGCAATTCTGGGTACAGTGCTCGCCTTGGATAATCTCAAGGAAGAAGATTACATGCGCCTCCTCAAGGTAAGCCTGGAACCAAAAGATCGCCTGACAGCGCTCTACGAGTGCAAAAATCCGTGGCCGTGTTACGGCCAACCGGCTATCATCTTTCACGACCGGGGGAAAATCTTCACGTCTGAGCGAGCGACCCAGGTGGTGGTAGATCGCCTGGGTATCACCACAGAACAAGCACCTCCTTTTGCGCCATCAGCAAAAGGAACCGTCGAGGCTCTTTTTACGTGGACTACCAGGAAGTTTGAGCATCGCCTTCCGGGAACATCGAAGTCCACACCGCAAGATCGTGGGGCTTACGACAGTCTGCGCGAAGCCGAAAAGGCAGGGATCACCCTTGATGTGTTGGAGAAGCTGTTCATTCAAGCCATCGTAGACGGCTACATGCAGGAGTGGAACACCCTTCGACGACAGACGCCAATAGCCCTGTGGGAAGCGAGTGTTCGAGAGAAGGGGATACCGCGCTTCATGGGATCACAGGATGATCTGAAGCTCTTGCTCATGAAGGCAGTGAACCGTAAAAACCTCTCAACGGGCCGCTACACCCTTCATCCACATGGTGGCCTCTCTTTCCTGGGACGCCGCTACACCAGTCCGGGGCTTCTGGATCGGTTGCGCGGAAAGGAATTTGACATTTACTACGACCGGCGCGATATTTCCGTCATCTACCTCTTTGTCGATGGCCTGTTGGTTGGAGAAGCCCTCTGTACGGAGTTCATGGGACGCCGCGTCAGTGTTTGGGAAGCTGATGCGGAGCGCCGTGCTGATGCTGTTCTCAAAAAGGGTGCGACTGCCGAGAGTCTGGAAAATCGACAACGAATTCAGGAAGAAGCAGCATCTGGTAAGCGTATCCATTCGCTTGAAACCAAGCGTTTGGAGAAAAAACGGCAATTGGATCTCCAGCGCCAAGAAATTCATCCTGAAGCGGTGCAAACCCGTCTCCAAGGGCGTATCTCTCCACCGAAGCGTCCTCAAAAGGGGGGTATCCTGCCCCCGGCAGTACCCCAAGATGACCCACCAGGAACAGAAGTCATTCATTTGCCGATACGAGAGCGAGGGACGAACTATGACTGATAGCTCAGGCGAACAGCATCGTCCTCCATTTGTCGTGCATGACAACTTTCTGGAAACGCCCTTTGCAACACGTTTTCAAGGACTCTTACGGCATGCTTTGGAGCACCATTCCTGGCATATCATTGCGGCCATTCCGGGGAGCGGCAAGTCATGGGCAATTCACGACCTCCTATTGCACAGTGGAGCCTACAAAGAAGCTACAGGGAGAACTCGACTCCCTCTTCTTTTCATACGCGCACCAGCAAATCAAGCACACGAACTGAATCTGGCGACGGCCTTCGCCGGTGCTTTCGGCATCGTCCCTCGTATGACAGGGGCCGCGCTTCGCGTCTGGCTTGTGCGGGAGATGGCATGTGATGGAGTTGAATGCATCATCATTGACGATGCACATGAATTAACACTTAAACACCTTGCGCTTCTCAAAGAATTGACGGATAATTTAGCAGCTCCTCCCTATCAAAGGCGGGTTGGTCTCTGCTTGGTCGCCGCTACAAGCGGAAACATCGTTCCCTTCCAAGAAGTCCTTGCAGAGCCGAAGATTATCTGGCGACAGTTCCGCCATCGCATGGACATAGAACATCCCTATCATATTGTTTCTGGCCACACGGAGCAGGAGGTGCGTCATATTTTAACCACCTTTGAGGATCTCTATCGACCTCAACTCCCAGACTTGCAGTTACGTCGCTGGGCCACAACCATCTATGAGTGGTTGACCAACCCGATCCTCGATCCCGACGGGACCAAGCGTGTGACGATGGGCAACATCACCAAGCTTGTGGTCACCACGCTTCGGCGTGCCTACAACCGGGGAGCGACTGATGTCGATGCCGTGACGCTCCAAGAAGTGGCAGAACTGATGATTGTACGCCATGATGAGATTACTGGAATGGACGGAGATTCACCTGATCAGTTGCCTCCCGAAGAAGGAGTAGGCTGATGATGCCCATTGTTCTTGGTGATCTTGCCTGGCAAACCACGTTTCCGCACCGAGTTGCGCCACTTCCCGATGAGTGGCTGACAGGTTTGCTCCTGCGTTGTGATGAGGTCAATCATTGGGAAAGTGGGGAAACCTTCCGGTATCTTCTGCATTCGACAGATCATCCAGGTTTTGGTCCCGATGCTTCTCTGCTCGTCGTGCCCTTTTCACTTCTTGAATGCCTTGCCCAATTCCTGATGGTCTCTCCGAAACGTCTTCTTGCCACGACCTATTCTGCCGAGCTTGCACGGCTCTATCCTTCCGACGAACCCCATCCCAAGTTCCTGCTCGGCCCTCAGTACCATTCAGAAAAGCGGTTAAGAAGATTCAGGCGTGGACAGCGAGAACTCAGCAGGAAGCGCCCAATCCATCTTTGCCCGGTATGTGTTGCTCAAACACGTATTATCAAACGCACTGAGGCATTGCCACATCTGCACTATTGCCCGATTCACCATGTCGCGTTCCAAGGGCGTTGTTCCTGCGGAACACCCCTCTCCTTCTTCTCTCGTGGGACGCCACCATTTGCCTGCTCTGGGTGTGGTCTGGATTGGGGCGAATTCCCTCACATTTCGATTTCCCCAGATCGATTGAAGCTGGAACACGATCTCTATGCACTCTATGAGTTTTTCCTTTTGCAAGGAACAGATGAGTTGAAGGGAGCTGCCTTGCGTTTGGCTCGTCATCAGATCAAGAAGCACGAATCGCTCCAATCGAAGCTCAGCGGGAGAAGGATCATGCTTAGAAGCATCCCTATTTTGGACCACCTTTCCCTAGGGTATATTGTTGACATTCTCGTGAGTGTCGGCATTTCTCCGAAGGATATTGCTGAGGTTTCATTGTGCTAGATTTTGCTATGCGAGATAGTGATGTGAATGCGCCTGCTTGGCAAAATACCTTTCCTCATCGTGTGATGCCTCTTCCTGATGAGCGGATTCCCGGTTTACTACTCCGTTGTGATAAGGTGAATCACTGGGGTAGCCGAACGACACTTACCCACCTCCTTTCTCCTGGACCAGAGAAATTTCACCGCTGCTGGAGGACAGAGATGCCCAATCTCATCTTCTGGTTGGAGATCCTGTAAAATTCATTCGAAAATTGAGGTCAACATTTTTTACTCCAATCTTCGAATGGGTCACCTTTTTGTGCTCAGTTTTCTTCGAAAATTGGGGTCAAGTATCACACGTGCCTTGGCAGCGGTGGAAGTACTGCCAAAATAGGTGCAGCTTGTCTCTGTATTCATCCTTCTTGCCCTGCCGGGAAGCATCCCGAGGAAGAGGAGGTTTCTCCATTGATTTCCAAGCAGGAACTCGGCGTTCCTTTTCTCCTAACGGATGAGGCATGAGAGACTCTCATCAAAAACACGCCAATGCGACGCGATAAAGGCGAGCCACAACGAATACTCTCTTTGAGCGAAGCGGCGCTCCAATACGCCCGCGACGGCTGGTTCGTGTTTCCCCTTTTCGGCAAGGCACCCTTGAAGGGCAGCAATGGACACCGAGATGCGACCACAGATTTGGAGCAAATACAGAACTGGTGGCGTCACTACCCAAGGGCCAATATCGGGCTTGC
>WNGG01009544.1_pt1 | contig 10596 bp, 7 predicted proteins | sample 5400661 | NCBI WGS metagenome assembly WNGG01 (sample SAMN13153372, study PRJNA577476) | soil metagenome | isolation source: 100 cm soil or saprolite under Garry oak tree replicate 1 | place: USA:California | collected 2016-06-15
TTGGGATAGGCAGGAACAAAAGCCCGAGGTCTTGGAGTTCGATGCTCGTTCCGCGCATTCTTGGCTTCATAAATCCAGGCTGCTCTCTGGCTTTCTCTAACTCCGTTCCCAGCTTCAGATCGGTTCCTAGATCACCCGGCGATACGCGGACGACTTTCACGTCATCTGGTCCAACGAACGCAATCACCCAGATTTCGAGAAACGGTGAGGGAATGCTCTTCATCTCCTCGATGATGTGGCCGAAATCGATCGCCTTACCGACATGGCGGGCGTGAACTGCGAGAAGGTAATCACCGGGATAGGGACGCTCGCACTTCTTTCTGATAACTTCCATCACGTCGTCAACATTCTCTTCCCAATCGACGACTTCGACCGGCCGCGTCTGGATGACGTTGTGTCCGGAGCTTTGCTCTAGCCGCCGTAGTTTCGTATCCGGAGTGCTTTCCACAGTTTCGATCTCTACCCACCATCGCTCGCCGGTCAGTTTCGTTATCCCGAGCGCTAATAGTCCGGTCGTGAAGGCCTCCCGGTCCTTCTTAAGGCCACGGTCGATGCGTGCGCGTTCGATGCCGTAGGTCTCGCGAATTGTCACCATCCGCCTGATGACGATGAACGGGCTCATCCACAGACCCTTATAGTCCGAGGCCTGAATCATTTCGACGCGACAGATACGGCAGAGCGGCTTAGGATCGAGGAGGACCGTTTCCTCGCGACTACAGCTGGGACAATGGAATAGCATGCTTTTTGTATGATCTTACGACGGGAGCATCGTCCGAGTTCCGAACTTCTCAAGCTTGGCGTCTTCGATCCGGTAGAACTCGTTCAGCTTTCGCATCGCCTCGGTCGTGTCCTTCGAGTCGACGATGTTGTAGCGCGCGAACACCTCGCGCGTTTTGTGGCCGCTGATCTTCATCACCACGGATTCCGGAACTCCCGCCCGGCGGAGGCGAGCGCCTCTGAACGGGCACGTCTGGAAGGCACCGAAAATATAAAGGCCAGAGGGCGCTCGATTCCTCGCCGGGCGCCTCGTCTTCATCTTCGCTTTAGTTCGTGTAGACTCTCCTCTAAATGTTAACCATCATTGCCTTCCCTTGGTGGCTCGAATGGAATCACACCGGCACTCCGATCATCGCGGTGATTGCCATATACATCGCATGGGAGCAGTTCCGCATAAACCAGAGACATTACCGCCTAGCCCTTTTTGATAAGAGGATGGCAGTTTTCAACCTCACGATGAATATGATCGCCTCGGTCAATGCCTCAGCGAATCCTTCGCTTCAGGAGATCATGAAGTTTCTCAGAGACACGCGGGATCACGAGCTACTCTTCGGGCCGGAGGTCGGAGTCTTCGTCAACGACCTCTTTCAGAAGGCCAACAAGCTGCGTATATACCTTCTCACGAACTACAGCGGCACGGCGGAGCAGCAGGGCGAGATAATGGATTGGTTCGAGAAGCAGTATGGGGAGGCCCGGAACATCTTTCTCAAGTATCTGGATTTTAGAGCGCCGTAGGACACACATATGGGGCCAGAATGAGTACAGTCTCGCGAAAAGAGGGCCTTTTACGCGGGATTTTCACCGCGAGCGTCGACCTCTGGATCTGATTATCCTGGTTCGAGTCCAAGCCTCCCAGCCAATCTTTGCAACCAAGCCGCCTAGGGATTTTCTACTTCAGGGCGCCGGCGGATCGCGCTGCGCTTTGTTTTGGATCAGGTGCTGCTTGAGCCGCTGAGCGACATCCTGTTCCTTCCCTTGCGCCAACTCCTGTTTGACCTCATTCAGAGCGAAGTGCACCACATCGTGATGATGCAGCTCCTCAGGAGTGACTAAGTCACCCAGCCGCAGCCACAATTGATGAACGAGATTCACTTCATTCCTGGTCAAGTTGGGGGCGTGTGGGCCAAGCAGGAAAAACTCGTGGTCACCCTGGGGCGTAAAGATTTCAAGATTAAACGGGGGCCGCGGATCAGGCAGCGCCTCCCAGGCGAGGCCGAATTGGCGGGCCTGTTCGGCGAGGCTCATCTTCGTCGAACGCCCCAGGACGATGGTTGACGATTGCAGATTGACTGCCGCTCTCAGGATGCCATCCCACAAATCGTTCGCGGCTACCACCGCCAGGCGAATCGGCTTGCCGCGCTGTTCGGCCATCGAGAGAGCTTTCGTAAACAAGTACTGCTCGATGCTGCCAAACAACTGGTCCGATTCGAGTTCCACTTCGCTCGAGCCGCTGCGCTGCAAGACCTGCACATTGAGCACCACGATGTCGCGCCGCTCCGTTTTGACCCGATCCAGCACCGCCCCGAGATGATACAGAGCGTGATAGTTGCTCACCGGGACCAGCACGTTGCTTGGCCGAACTCCCAACGTCGCTGTGCTCAGTTCCGTACGCGAGGCAACATTGAATTGATCAAGTTCCGCTCCCGTGGTGCCCTTACGCTTCGTAATCCTTTCTGCAATGGTGAAGGTAGCGAAGAAGGCTGCGGTAAAGATGATGCCGGAAATGGTAGCGATTTGCTTCGTGAAAAGATTGATCGTACATAGGCCGAGCAGCGTCACGGTGATGAGGGCCAAACCCACGGGGATTTCCGTGCCTCCGAGTTTGAAATTCAAAGGGACCCGGAATTCGCGGAAGCCGGGCTGCTTGTACCGAAGGGCCAGCACGGCTGCACTATTCATCGCGAAGCTCCACATGACACCGAAGGCATAAGCCTCGCCAAGAAGGAAGACATTTCCGCGGCTCAGGATGATCGTGGCAATCTGCAAACCGACGACAAGGTTGATGACGCGATACGAGGTGCCAAAGCGCCGATGCGGCTGCCGGAACCACTGCGGAAGAATGCCGTCTTCGGAAACGCGGTTGAGCACGCCATTGGATCCGACGATGGCCGTGTTCACCGCCCCAGCCAGCATCAGCACGCCCACAAGCACGACAAACGCCTGGAAGACTAAGCGGAGGCTGTACGGTCCCGCGAAATTCATGGCCAATCCGCCGATCAGATTTCCGAAATATTGATGGCGAGTCGAATCCGGAATGATCATCACGGCAAAAAACGACACGCCGGCGGTAAACACCAGGCTGTAAGCGAAAATGATGAATCCGACTTTTTTCAGGTTCGGAATCTTAGGATGCTCCAGCTCCCGATAGACCTGAGCCAGAGTCTCCTCGCCGCTCATGGCCAGCACCGAGTGTCCCAATCCGATAAAAATACCCACCAGGCCGATGGTATACGCCCAATTTGTGTGGCGCAGCCAGCCGAGCGCCTGATCGGAGAAATGCATATTGGACGGCTCGGGCCACGGCGGAAGATGGGCGCCTCGCATCCAAAGCGTATAGCCGCACCAGGCGAGCATCAGGACGACCATGACCGTCGTCACGTACATAATGCGCAGCGCTTTTCCGCTCGATTCGGGGATGCCTTTGACGTTCTCCCACCAGAAATAGAGCGTCACGGCGATGGCAAAAAGCGCGGCAGTCAGATTTCCCGGCAGAGCAATGTTCAAATGGGCGTAGCGGAAGAGGTCGTTCAAAAATCCGGTAAGGTACTGGCCGGCGGACACGCCGCTGATTGGTCCTGTCAAAATGTAGTCGAACATCAGCGCGGAAACGGAGATTTTCGCAAGCCTGCTGCCCATGGCCTCCTTAACCACGCGGTACACGCCGCCACGCACGAACATGCTGCAGCTCTCCATGTACAGGGCGCGAACCGCATAGGCGAAAAGCATGATAGCCAGAATGAACCAGGGCGCTGTCTTGCCGAACGCTTGCTCAGCGATAGCCCCGGCATAAAAGGCCGACGAGCCCATGTCATTGAGCACGATTGCGGCCGCCCGCCAAAAGGAGATAAAGCTGAGCATGGCCGTGGTGGCCACGAGCACCCTGGCAACAGGCCGCACGGTACTGGGAGTTTTTGTCAGGAGGGGATCGGGTGTCATAGGGCTGCAGGAAAGAAAACAGTTATGTCGCGCGTTCTAATCAGGCGCGTCGAACAGAGGTCAAACATGGCTAGACACCAAGATTGATTTGGGCGCCGATCCGGGCTCCCACCAAACAACAGAAGCAAGTTCTCTGACGTTTTCAAATTGTCCGCACTCGAGTTCGAGCAGCACACAAAAGTCCCTTCGCTGCCCGAAGCCGTCAAAACGCTTACGGAGGTCCTTCCAGGTCTTGGTTAGATAGTGGACAGCGGCCAGACTGCCCCACTCCGTGAGCCCGGCACAAACGACGTGAGGGCGACCCGAATCCTGGCGATTGGTGAGCCTCAGGACTATCGCTTTGTCATAGATCACGCCGCCGCGGTTCTCCATAGAATGAAGTTGTCCCGCCAGCCTAAATGCGCGCTGGCCGTTTGGCGTGAATAAGAATTGGCACAAGCTGCTTCCCGACCAGGCTTCGATGTCAAAGGTTTTGAAGTTCATGTCGGGAGTGCCATAACAGATCAAAATGGCATCCCTCTTGAGGCTCGGTTCTGTATCCGTCGCGATACGAAGCACTTTGCCGGAGTGCCGCAGGAATAGCGCCGTGAGCATTGCGGCAGCCTGCGGACAGAAACTGCCACGGATGATTTCGGTTCCGATGAATGCTTCCGCCTTTTCTGAGGTGCCAGACGTTTCCGCATTCCTGAAGTTATTTCTGAGCCGGACATTTTCGTAGCTGTCCATCACGAAATAGGCGTCGGTCGAGAGCATTCCCTCTCCCCAAAAGCGGCGGAAGCAGAATCTATCCCAGGTTTCCGGAATGAGGTTGGCGACTTGGCTGGCGACATCCCGCAGCACCAGAAAAGGAGGCATTGCCTGAGTTCTGATGAAGTTCGCCAGAGTCGTGCTCAGCGTGGACATTTTACGGAAAGACTCCCTGAATGACCCACGGAGGGTCACGGAGAGTTCGGCATTGGCCGCGACTTGCCGCCCGAACCAGCGGACAACACCACTCAAGTGGGCGCAATCCGTGCCTAACCTAACGGGCTCTTCGTCGAGCCTAGTGTGTAATTAATTTGGACACAGCATCGTGTCCGAGATGCTCAGCCAAAAAGACAATCGACACAGCGGGCCCTCGTTTCGGCGTCGAAAGAGGGAAGCAGAGCGACCCCGACTAAGGGTCGGTCTAGCGGGCAGTTTGCAGATTTTGCGGATAAGAGTCAACGTCAAACTGGAGAGTGGGAGAGCGGTCCCATTCAACGGGCGCGGATGAAAACAGTTATGGAGGACCGCGTTTGAGGTCGTCATTCAAAATGATCGATTCCGCGATCTCTTTCATGGACCTGCGCCTTTGCTGGCTTTCCCGTTGCAAGGTTCGGTAGGCATCCTCCTCGCTGATCTTCAAGTCGCGTTGCAAGATGCCTTTGGCTCGCTCGATGAGTTTTCGGCTTTCCAGCTGATCTGAAAGCGCAGACTTCTCGCTCTCCAATAGCAGCCGTTGGCGTTCCTTCTCCTGAAGCTCAGCGATTGTTTTCCGGAGTTCGGAGGTTCGTTCGGCCACGCGGAGTTCCAGCTCGTCACGAGCCTGGCGAAGGGCCTCTTCCGTCTTTCTCTTGGAAGAACTCACCCAGCTGGCGGCCAGGGCACAAACGATGAAGGCGCCAAAATACGCGATGTCCGCCGGCTCGATCGTGAACGTATGGTAGGGGGGCAGAAAGAAATAATCCGCCAGAAGCGTTGAAATCAGAACGGCTAAAAATCCCGCGGCCGTTCCGCCGAACCACGCGCTGGCCATTACGGCTGCAAAGAACAGAAACAGGAGTGGATAAGAGAAGAAGCGCTGCAACAGGAGAGTGGAAACAAAAGCAGCCGCCACGAATAACAAAGCTAGGCCATAGCGGCGAATCACGTATGGTCTCCAGCCCGCTCTGATTGGCTAGAGCTATTGCGGGCGCTCGGTTTTGTTGAGCTAACCGCCTCCACGAGTGCCACACCCTAACAAGGCGGAAACTTCGGTGTCAATTCTTCGGTGCGCCGCGTTAGACGGGCTCACAACTGCCGGTGCTTTCGTCGGTTTTTTGCGCGTAGTCCAGGCCTCCCAATTTACTTGCGATACCCTTCCTGCATCTAAAAAGGCTACAGTTCTATTTCTGCTAAATTTGGCTCACTCAGATTCATAGAGGCTCGACGTTGGCTGACGCGCCGCAAAGATCCACGGCTTTCCAGAAACACTGGGGAAAACCTCCGTGGACAATCGATTTCCATCCGTTGCCGCGTTTACTTCCCGAGCAGGTCGATTTCGCCGTAGTGGGCGGCGGATTCACTGGTCTGGCGGCTGCGGCCTGGCTGCGTCGCTTGGCTCCGGAGAAGCACATCGCCGTCTTCGAGGCGGAGCATATCGGTGCCGGCGCCAGCGGCAGTACCGGTGGTATGGTTCTGGCAGAAAGCTCCGCGGGCGACCTTCCCGGGCTGGGCGATGTTTTGGGCGGCTTTGGCCAGACGGTTAGCGAACTCGGAGTGGGTTGTGATCTTGACCTTCGAGGCGCCTGGGAGATTGGCCGAGAGGGTGGGAGCAAGGATTCGCCGATCTCCTGGTCTGACTCAGGCGTGCTGCGCGTTGTCGCTGAGGTTCCCGGAGGAACGGTTGACCCAGGGAAGCTGGTCAGCGAACTGGGTCGCGCAGCCAATCGCCTGGGCGTGCATATTTACGAAGATACGCGAATCGACGAGATCGCTTTTGAAAATCGGTTATGCCTTAAGTTGGGTCCCAAGGAGATCCGCGCGGAAAATGTGCTGATCGCCACGAATGCGCAGTCGCTCGAACTGAGCGGACTCGCCGGACGTGCCGAGCCGAAGTTTACGCTGGCAGTGGCAACGGAACCTCTGAAGCCGGCGCAACTCGAAGTGCTTGGGTTAGCTTCGGGAAAGCCGTTCTATACGGTTGATCTTCCATATCTTTGGGGGCGAATGCTGCCGAATGGCGGAGTCCTTTTTGGTGGCGGCCTGATTGACGTAGAGAACTGGCGCGAACTCGACGACATCGATATCGATACGGGCCGGGCGGCTGAACTCATCGCGCGACTCGAGCGACGCATACGCGGGCTGGACCCGGTTCTGAGATCGGTGGGATTCACAAACTGGTGGGGCGGGCCGATCTTGATCGCCGAGGACTGGAGTCCCGTGTTTACGCGCCACCCGCGGAGTAAACGCGTGATTGTACTGGGCGCATATGCTGGGCAAGGCGTGGCGCTTTCGGTTTATCTAGGCCGATGGGCGGCGGAAGCCATGCTTGGTCTCCGCCAATTGCCAGATTGGCGATGAACCTTGCTCAGTAGCGGTAGAATCTAGCCCGGCCAACCATGCCCACCGCAAGAACCTCCAAAGATCGCTCTCCCCGCGAAATCAGCGCAAAACCATAAATGACTCGCGAAGATCAAAGGCTCGAGGACCTGCGGCAAGGCAAAGTGCAATGGAAGCGCTGGGGTCCCTATCTAAGCGAACGCCAGTGGGGCACGGTTCGGGAGGATTACAGCGCCAACGGCACAGCCTGGGAATATTTCCCCCATGATCATGCGCGCTCCCGCGCCTATCGTTGGGGCGAGGACGGCATCGGCGGAATCTGCGACAGCCACCAGCGCATCTGCTTTGCGCCGGCATTCTGGAACCAGCGCGATCCCATACTCAAGGAACGGCTGTTTGGTCTGACCGGCAAGGAAGGCAATCACGGCGAAGACGTAAAGGAATGCTATTTTTACCTCGACGCCGCTCCCACCCACTCCTACCTGAAGATGCTCTACAAGTATCCTCAATCCGAATTTCCATACGCGAGGCTGGTCGCCGAGAACGGCCGCCGCACAAAAGCTGATCCCGAATTCGAGCTGCTGGATACGGGTGTCTTTGACGGCGATCGCTATTTCGATATCTTCGTGGAATATGCCAAGGCCTCTGCCGAAGACGTCCTGATTCGCATCACGGCTTGGAATCGCGGAAGCGAATCCGCGCCGCTCGATCTGCTTGCGACCATGTGGTTCCGAAATACATGGTCCTGGCGCGATGAGACGCAGCGCCCCAGGCTTTCGCGGCTACGTGAGCGGCGCGGCTGCGAATCTATTGGCCTGGAGACGCTCTCTTACGGGCAGCGTTGGCTCTTCGCAGACGAAAAACCAACATTGTTGTTCACGGACAACGAGACGAACTTCAAGCGCCTGTTCGGAATCGAGAACCGAGCCCCATATCTGAAAGACGCGTTTCACGAATATCTCATCAAGGGGAACGATGGCGCGGTCAACCCAGCCCAAACAGGTACCAAGGCCGCGGCTCTTTATCGCTTGGATATGCCTGCCGGCAGCACCGCAACGGTGCGGTTGCGCTTCACGGACCAAAATCCCACCGCCGCAACTAGCTCTGTTGAACCGCTCTTCGGCCGGGCATTTGATGACGTGTTCAGCGCGCGCATCGCGGAGGCCGATGAGTTCTACGCCCGATATGCATCCGGCAGGATGAGTGAAGATGCCCGCCAAGTACAACGGCAAGCTTTCGCCGGGCTGCTGTGGTCGCAGCAGTCTTACCACTATGACGTGCAGGTTTGGCTGCAAGGCGATCCGGCCTTTCCGCCTCCTCCGGAGGCGCGCAAGAAGGGACGCAATCATAAATGGAAGCACCTGCATTGTGCAGATGTGCTCTCCATGCCTGACAAGTGGGAGTATCCGTGGTTTGCTTCCTGGGACACGGCATTTCATGGCGTGGCGCTAGGCGTAATCGATCCGGATTTCGCCAAGGAGCAGCTCATTCTTTTGTTACGCGAATGGTATATGCATCCGAACGGACAATTGCCGGCCTATGAATGGGCCTTTGATGACGTCAACCCGCCCGTGCATGCCTGGGCGGCATGGCGTGTATACAAGATCGAAAAACGCATCCGTGGCCGCGCCGATCGCGGCTTCCTGGAGCGCGTTTTTCAAAAGCTCCTGATCAACTTCACGTGGTGGGTTAATCGCAAGGATCCGGAAGGCCTGAACGTATTTGAGGGCGGATTTTTAGGACTCGATAACGTGGGCGTCTTTGATCGTTCGGCGCCCTTGCCTACGGGCGGTCATTTGGAGCAAGCAGACGGCACGAGCTGGATGGGAATGTATTGCCTGAACATGCTGGCCATGGCCCTGGAGCTTTCGCGAGAGGATCGGGTCTACGGAAGTGTGGCCAGTAAATTCTTCGAGCATTTCGTTTACATAGCTCAGGCCATGAATGACCTCGGCGGCGAAGGCATTGCGCTATGGGATGAGGAGGATGGTTTCTATTATGACGCCCTGCATTTGCCGGACGGCTCACAGAGTTTCCTGAAGGTGCGTTCCATGGTCGGGCTGGCTCCGCTCTTCGCCGTGGAGACGCTCGAGCCCGAAATGCTGGTGAACCTGCCCCACTTTCGCGAACGCGTGCAGTGGTTGCTTGAAAACGTTCCGGCGGCCGCTCGTCACATTGACATGAGCCAGACATCGCCCAATGGCCCCCGCCGATTGCTCTCTCTGGTGAGCCGCGAACGCTTGCTGCGTGTGCTACGATACATGCTGGACGAGAAGGAGTTTCTCTCGCCGCATGGTATCCGCTCGCTTTCGCGCTTTCATCTCGATCATCCGTACACTCTGCGCATGATGGGAAACGAATACCGGATCGGTTACGAGCCGGCAGAGTCTCGCACCGGCACATTTGGCGGGAACTCCAATTGGAGGGGTCCGGTGTGGTTCCCGGTGAATTTCCTGATCATCGAGTCCCTGCAAAGATTTCATTACTATTTTGGCGATGAATTGCAAGTGGAATTCCCAACGGGCTCGGGGCGCAAGCTGACGCTCTGGCAAATTGCGGCGGAGCTTTCCAGGTCCCTGAGCAGCATCTTTTTGCGCGACAAGAGCGGACGCCGCCCGGTGTGTGGCTCGATCGAGAAACTTCAGTGCGATCCTCACTGGCGAGATTTGGTATGCTTTTTTGAATATTTTCACGGCGAGACCGGCGCCGGGTTGGGCGCCGCGCACCAGACGGGATGGACCGCATTGGTGGCCAAGCTCCTGGAGCAGAGCGGGGCGCACACAAGCTAAGACAAAACAGGGGACGGGCTGGTAACTGAGCCATGACGCGGGAGCTTCGCTTTGAGAATAAAGTCGCACTGATCGCTGGGGGCACCGGCGCATTGGGGCGCGCAGTCTCGACAGCTTTCGCACGCGAGGGCGCCCGCGTAATTGTGACCTACCGGCGCCAGCTAGAATTTGACGCATTCATTTCCGAATCGAAAGGCAAAAGCGACGGTGTGACAGGCGTGCTGGTTGACGCCACCGATGCTGCGGGCGTCGCGCGGATGCTCGAGGGCGTCCTCGCAAACGGGGGCGTGCTCGACATTCTCGTGAATACCATCGGCGGCTATCACGGCGGTAAGCGAATCTGGGAAGAGGATCTCTCGAGCTACGAGCAGATGATGTCCTTAAACCTGAAAGCTGGATTTGTGCTTGCGCGTGCCGTGATCCCCGTCATGATTCGGCAGAGCCGCGGCTGGATCGTCAACGTGGCATCGCGGGCAGGTTACGGCCAGTCTCCCGGAGCGGCTCTGTATGCCGCGTCAAAGGCCGGCGCGCTGGCGCTATTCGACTCGCTGGCGGCGGAAGTTAAATCGCATCCGATCTGCGTCAATTCCGT
>WNGG01009545.1_pt1 | contig 10595 bp, 9 predicted proteins | sample 5400661 | NCBI WGS metagenome assembly WNGG01 (sample SAMN13153372, study PRJNA577476) | soil metagenome | isolation source: 100 cm soil or saprolite under Garry oak tree replicate 1 | place: USA:California | collected 2016-06-15
AGCGGCATCCTGGCGAAAGGACCGGGCGCCTACCCACGTTATATGTATGGCCAGGCGTCGCCCGAGCTGCTTCGACGCGCCAGGCAAATGGAGGAGGCCTGCAAGCGCCATGGCCTCCCCCTGGCAGCAGCGGCCTTGCAGTTCTCGCTCCGCGATGCGCGCATTACCTCCACTATTGTTGGCATCACTCGTCCTGAGCGGCTCACGGAGACGCTGAAGCTGGCGCAACACCCGATCCCAGGTGATCTCTGGGCCGAACTGGACTCCATCTACCGATCCTGAAAAAGCATGCCTTTTCTGGTTGTACATTGATAAAAAGAGGATTATTTTATGACCGAGATGCTTCCTATTGTTGATGCGCACGTGCATCTATGGAATCCCGAACAGTTCAGCATGCCCTGGCTGGCGGACACCCCCCGGTTAAATCGGCCCTACGGCTTGCAAGACTACCGCGAGCAGACGCAGGGCCTCCCCATCATAGGAATGGTCTACATCGAGGTAGGAGTTGAGCCGCAGGAGGCACTGCGTGAAGCGCGCCACGTCGCGGACCTGGCCCGGAGTGAGCCGCGTTTGCAAGCCATCATCGTTGCGGCTCCGGTCGAGCGTGGCGACGCCGTTCGCGGGCACCTGGAATCCCTGGTAACCATCTCACCTCTCATCAAAGGAGTCCGGCGCAACCTCCAGGACGAGACGGCGCCAGACTTCTGCCTGCAACCCGATTTTGTCGCCGGAGTGCGCCTGCTTGCGGAGTATGACCTTTCGTTCGATCTCTGCATCAAGCACTGGCAGTTGCCGGGCGTCATCGAACTGGTGCACCTCTGCCCGGGCACAGCCTTTATCCTGGATCACCTGGGGAAGCCAGACATCAAACAGCAGCAGCTCGACTCCTGGCAAGCAGACCTGCGCAAACTCGCTGAGCTGCCCAACGTCGTCTGTAAAATCAGTGGCATGGTGACCGAGGCCAATCACGAAAGCTGGCAGCCTGCCGACCTGGAGCCATTCATCAATGTCGTGTTAGAGGCCTTTGGGGAAGAGCGGGTCCTCTTCGGCAGCGACTGGCCCGTCGTCTTGCTCGCGTCCCCGTACCGCCGCTGGTACGAGACTCTGGAGGCTATCACCGCGAGTCTGCCGCTCCCGGTCAGGCGCAAACTCTGGTCGGAGAATGCGCAGCGCTTCTATCGCATGCATAGGTAAAAAAATCAGAGCACGCCTGACAAGTCTGGAGAACCATAAGGTTTGACTATCCTTAAAAGGCAATGTAACAAAACAGCTGATGTGTTTGCTATGATCGTCTTGAACTTGAATCCTGGCTAGGGAGCTTCCTTGGTTCTATCACCTCTGGAAAGGGCGAGGCTGCGAGAAGTCCTGAAGAGTTACAAAATTTCTGTATTGGACAAATGAATACCCCCTGAGTTATAATACATGCCAGGTACATAAAAGTGCTCCTGGCTTGCATTGATGAAGGAAACGGCAGAAGAAAAATGAAGACTTTCCACTGGACCTCCCAAGACTTAGAAATATTGCCGGATGATGGCAAGCGGTATGAGATTATTGATGGAGAGTTGTACTTGTCAAAACAGCCGCATTTAGATCACCAGCTTATTTGTACCAGAGTATGGGAGTTATTACAGCTCTGGAGCCGTCAAACGAAGTCGGGAATAGCAATCGCCGCACCAGGCCTGATCTTTGCTGATGATGATGACGTGGCACCAGATGTAGTCTGGATTAGTCGAGAACGCTACGCTCTAGCACGTCAGCCAGACGGAAAGCTACATTCTGCTCCAGAATTGGTGGTCGAAGTTCTCTCACCTGGCACAACAAACGAACGTCGAGACCGTGAGTTCAAACTCTGGCTCTACTCACGACGCGGGGTTTTAGAATACTGGATTGTTAGCTGGATAGAACAGCGCCTTGAACTGTATCGCCGTGATGAAGCCATGCTCAAACTCCATAGCACGCTCTACAAAACCGACCTTTTACAGTCACCACACATGCTAGGCTTTACCTGTCAAGTAAGCCAATTTTTTGAAGATATCCTCTGAGGAACTGCTCTTCTTTTTCGTATTCACCTCATTTTTCGTTCGATTATGCCACCTTAATTAGTTCACCGAAGTCTCGGCACTTACTACGGTCGTCTCCACAGAAACCATGGAAATCTCGGTCTTGCCCATCGCCACATCGGCGATATAGCGCATATCCATCTCCTCCAGCACCTTCTTCTTGCCCAGGAGGAGCTTGGCCATATCAAACGCCTGGTGCAACTGCTCTTTCTCCAGTTCATAGCCTAGTTCGCGCATCTGGGCGGCGAGGGCGGCACGACCCGACAGCTTGCCCATATGCATACGGCGGTCGGCCGCCGTCAGTCCAATGGATTCAGGCGTCATGATCTCGTAAGTACGGGCATCCTTGAGCACGCCGTCCTGGTGGATGCCCCCGCCGTGAGCAAAGGCGTTGGCACCAACGACCGACTTGGTCCACTGCGGCTGCATACCGGAATACTTTGCTACGAGACGGCTGGTTGGGATAATCTTCGTGGTATCTACTCTGACGTCCATGCCTAGATCAGCCGAACGGGTGCGAATAGCCATGACGATGTCTTCGGTCGCGGCATTGCCTGCGCGTTCCCCGAGACCGTTGATACAGGTATCTACACGCTCTGCGCCGTTGCGCAGTCCTTCCAACGCATTGGCCACGGCCATGCCCAGGTCGTCATGACAGTGGGCGGAAATGCGTATACCCGGGAACTCACGCCGTACATCGGCGACCAGCTGACCAAACTCCCAGGGGAGCGCAAACCCAACGGTATCGCAGAGGGTGACAAAACGGACGCCTTCTTTAAAGATCGCTGCACATACCTCTAGAATAAAATCGTGTTCGGTGCGCGTTGTATCTTCCAGAGCAAAATCAACGTTTTCGGTATAAGTGCGGGCATGGGCAACGGCTGTCCGTGCCATTTCAAGCACCTCTTCGCGCGTCTTACCTAGCTTGACCTTACGGTGCAAAGGAGATACGCTGACAAACGGCTGGATCGCAGAACGGTTGGCAATTTTCACAGCCTCCCACGCTCTGTCAATGTCAGCCAGGTGTGTACGCGCAATAGCGCAGATCTCGGCATTGTCCACCTGCGAGGCGATCAAGCGTACTGCTTCAAATTCTCCCGGCGAGGAGATAGGAAAACCGCAGTCTAATGTATCAAAGCCCATATCTGCCAGGGCCCTGGCAATTGCCAGTTTCTCCTCTGGAAAATAGTTAACCCCTGGCGTCTGTTCACCATCACGCAGCGTGGTTTCATAAAACTTGATGATTCGTGGTTCCGTCGCCATCGTAAATCACTCCTTCCGAAACTCCTTTGTTTCGAATTTCCTTGGAATATGACCCATTCACTACGAAGATTATACGCAACTTACGGAAAGAAGCGCAAGCACCTGTATTTAAAATGTTACCGAGTGAGGCGTAGCATGCCGACCGAAGATGAAACGATAGCGAGTTAACGCCGCGAGTATTCAGGCTGTGTTGCCCAAAGAAAGCTGATCTGTTAAAGTGAGCGAAAAAGAGCACAAGAGGATCCGTGATGGTAGAGCAGCAACGACTTGCGCATTTCAGACACATTCCAATCAATTTCAGCCATCGCTCATCCTTATTCTCATGCTATCATTGTCTCAGAAGCAATGATGCCTATTCACATTTTCACCCAGCACTGTGGCAGCTCGATGATAATTATCATCGAGCTGCCATCTTTTACTTTGTTCAAGCTTTAGGCTTGAGCAGCCGCGACTGCAAGAGCCGCACTTACAAGAGTATCGTAAACATTTTATGTAAATTCTATACATCTTCTATTGAAAGAAGCTAGAAATAATTGGCTATTCTTCATGGCATCTCCTCTTTCTTCAGTACGGCGCCAAATTACTTTACCTGTCTCATTGCATCCCTTGAGAGAGAAAAACTTTGGTTTCTTCTGGTTGGGCTCAATTCTCTCAAGCATCGGCTTCTGGGTCCAGTCGGTAGGGCAAAGCTGGCAGGTCTTGCAATTGACGAACTCTGCATTTCTCCTTGGCCTGGTTGTTTTTGCCGCCACGCTACCGAACATTGTCTTGTCTCTCTTCGGCGGCGTCATTGCTGACAGGGTGAATCGGCGTCCCCTGCTGATAGGGACGCAGAGCATCTTCATGTGTACGGCGGCATTACTGGGCATCTTTACCACATTGCATCGTATCAGCGTTTGGCAGATCATCCTGATGGCACTCATCAATGGCACATTTAATGCCGTAGGCATCCCTGCCTGGCAAGCCTTTATTGGTGATCTCTTAGAGCCAGAGCAACTCAAACAGGGTATTGCTTTAAACTCCATGCAATTCAATCTCTCGCGGATCATCGGTCCAGCACTCGGAGGCATCTCCATCGGCATATTTGGCATCGCAGGTTCCTACTACCTCAATGCCGTCAGCTACTTAGCTGTGATTATCCCACTGTTGCTGATACACCCCGCTCGAAAGCTCCGCTTAAGCCATCAGCAAGGTATATGGCAGGATCTACGTGAGGGACTCAACTATGCCAGGAAGCGTCCATCATTACAGGTGCTCTTGCTGCTCCAATTCCTGATTGCATTTCTCGTCTTTCCGTATGCGATCCTCCTACCTGTCTTCGCCCGTGACATTTTTCATATAGGGGCACCAGGACTGGGTTTACTGAACTCGGCATCTGGTGTCGGTGCGTTGCTGGGGGCCGTCCTCCTGGTCCTTCTGAGTCAACGTCTCGAGCCAGGAAGACTCCTGCTGGTCATCCTGGGTGTTCTCGGCGGCTTTGCCAGTCTGGCCTTCGCTTTGGTAAACACATTGGACATTGCGCTGGTGATCCTGATCGCATTAGGTGCCTGCACGGTGATGTCGTCGATCTCCACCAACACGGCGTTGCAACTCCTGACACCAGAGAAGATGCGAGGGAGAGTCTTGAGCATCTGGGTGATGACGGCATTGGGTCTAGCCCCCTTTGGAAATCTTCTCGCTGGTTGGGTTGCGCAATCTCTTGGAGCACCTTTCACTCTGATGATTGGTGGTAGCTTATGTGCTAGTGGGGCATTGTTCGTAGCGATAACCTCGAAGGGAGGAAAGGTGGGTACGATGCATCCGTGTTCGTCTGCTTGCAGCAGGCGATGATACCTATCTCACCGGCACTACCATGCTTGCAGCCGCACTTCTAAAGGAGAAAGCCCCGTCGCTTGTCGCACTCGCCGCGAGAAATGGTAGCTCGTCTGAAAGCCGCAGCGTTTTGCAATCTCGCCCACGCTCAGGCCGGTTTGTCTTAGGAGATCGATGCCTTGTCCCACACGCCGCTCCCAGAGGTAGGCCATGGGCGTTGTATTCAACTGTTGCCGGAACAAACGAATGAGATGTGACGGACTGACTGCCGCCGCCATGGCAATCATATCAAGCGTCAGCGGCTCGGCTATATGCGCATGAATGAAGTGGCGTGCATTCTCAATGGCTGGATCGGGCGCCATTGTGGCACCGTTCATAAGGAGTTCGCCCTCGCCGATGTAGCGCCAGATCATCTGGACAGCCAGAGCTTTCTGCAGCACGGGAGCCGTTGAAAGCGGAGAGTTCTTCAGCGCCAGTGCTTCATGTATAAGGTCGGCCATCGTTGAAGAGAGTGACAGAGGCCAGGGCAACCGAGCCATGCGGGCAACGAGCGTCTCTGGAAGCTGCGGGAGAAAGAAGTGCAGCCAGCTATGCCAGGTCTCGTTTTCCTCCGCAAACGCGAAGTACTCTTTGTGTCCAGGGAAAAGCACACAGACAGTCTCGGCATGTGCGGTGTGCGGCACATCGTCAATCCAGACCGTCATCTGTCCAGAGTGAAGTATAATGAGTTGGAGGTTGCGTTGCAGGCGCGGACCAAAAGCTCCGCCCGGTGGGTAGATTACCTCGCCGACGCTCACCTCTTCAGGCCAAAAGTATTTGTCATTGACCATTGAGCCAGTCCTTCCGCTCACTTACTTCGTGCACTTAGTAGGAAATAACTATGAACACTTCACAGCATGTGCTGTATATTGGCAGTTATGCCACTGCCGATCAACCAGGCATTCATGCCTGTACCTTCGACAACACCACTGGCGAGCTGAACTTGCACGCCTCGTTTGCCGGCGTTGCCAACCCATCCTTTGTGGTCGTCCACCCGAACGGGCACTGGCTGTACGCGGTGAGCGAGACGAACCAGCAGCAGGAAGGCGTGTCCGGCGCGGTCTGGGCGTTTCGCTGCAGGCACGAGCCGTGGAGCATAGAGCCGATCAACCACCAGATGAGCGGCGGGGACTCGCCTTGCCATCTCGAGATCGACTCGAACGGACGATGGCTGCTGGTCTCCAACTATGGCTCCGGCACCGTGGGCGTGCTGCCAATCCTGGCAGATGGCGCGCTGGGGGAGATGACCAACCTGATCCAGCACCATGGCCGCGGACCGCACTCCGAGCGTCAGGAGGGTCCGCACGCACACTCGGCGACCTTCGTACCGGACCACCGCTTCGTGATCGTAGCCGACTTGGGGATAGATGCGCTGCTAGTGTACGAGTTCGACCCATCGGCCGGTCGGCTGCATGCACACACCCACACCATCACACGTCCAGGTGCCGGTCCGCGGCACCTCGCCTTCCATCCAAATGGCCAGCTCGTGTATGTCGCCAACGAACTCGACAACACCGTCGCGGTGTACGACTACGATGCAGCAAACGGTAGACTGCGGGAGCGGCAGGTCGTCGAGACGCTGCCGTCGACTGCATCGGAGAGTACAGTTGCCGACATCCACATCTCGCCATTGGGAGATCGTGTCTACGTCTCCAATCGGGGACATGACAGCGTCGCCATCTTTGCAGTCGAGATGGACGGGCGGCTGGCCCGCGTCGCTATCCGGTCGTGCGGCGGTCGATGGCCGCGTAATTTCGCAATCGCGCCGGGCAACCGTTTCCTACTGGTGGCCAATCAGCACAGCGACGAGGTCGTGGTGTTGCCTGTGCTGAGTGGTTCCGAAGCACTTGGAGCACCGACTGCAAGCGTCGCCCTTACGGGAGTATCGTGCGTGCACTTCGTAGCCACTACCCAGGTCTAAAGACAAGCTATATTGCACGAGGATGTCAAAGAGTGTACTTCACTTCCTCGCCCAGTATCTCATCGATTTGATGAAGTACATCGTCGGTGAGCGTTATCTCACTTGCTTTGGCGTTTTCTTCTACCTGCTGGGGGCGTGTCGCGCCGATGATCGCCGCACTGACAATTTGCTTGCGCAGCACCCAAGCTAGAGCCATCTGTGGAAGTGAGTAGCCGCTCTCTTGTGCTAGCGTTTGCAGGCTTTGTACGGCGGTCAGTGTCTTCTCATTCATCAAATCTTGCATGAAGGCATTTACCGTAGGATCGGCTGCACGCGTACCTTGTTGCGGCTGCTGACCGGGCTTGTACTTGCCTGTGAGGATACCCTGGGAGAGCGGTGAGAAGACAACCTGGCCGATCCCCTCACGCTCGCACAGTGGCAGCACATCACGCTCGATATAGCGCTGGAGCATATTGTAGATGGGTTGGTTTGATGCGATTCTGTCCAGGTTCAACTCGCGTGCCGTGTAGACCGCGTCGGCAATTTGTGTTGCCGACCACTCAGAGACGCCAACATACAACACTTTACCTTGCGTGACGAGATCATCAAGGGCACGCAGGACCTCTTCTAAAGGAACCTCGGGATCGTAGCGGTGACATTGGTACAAATCGATGTAGTCCGTTCCAAGGCGGCGCAAGCTGGCATGGCACTGTTCCATAATATGTTTGCGAGAAAGCCCGCGATCGTTTGGCCCATTTCCCATCGGAAAATAGACTTTCGTTGCTAACACAAAGGAGTCACGTGAGAAATCTTTTAAGGCATGCCCTACTACCTTCTCGGCCCCGCCCTGGTTATACACGTTGGCAGTATCAAAGAAGTTGATGCCAAGTTCGTAGGCTTTGTGTATGCATTGAATGGCGGCTTCTTCTGCTACCGAGCCGCCATAGGTCAACCAACTGCCCAAAGCAATCGTGCTGACACGCACGCCTGCGCGTCCCAATCGTCTGTATTGCATAGATGATATTTTCTCCTTCTTGTGATGTGTTCTTTTGGAAAATAGTTCATCGCAAAGGCCTCATGCATCGAGGAGCGCACGGGCAAGCGGCACGGCATCCTCCCCTCGGTCGATCGTAATGACAGGTACTAAGCCAATCTGTCCCAGTGCCTCAAATATCTTCGTCATGGTCTTTCTCCTTCCATTCCACTACCTCGGCTCTATGCCTATTGAACCAGTACGTCACCTGGTTTGGGGGCGGTAGCCATGATACATTATACACGAACCCGGCGATCAAGCAAGCCTACAAGAATTACCCGAAACAAGTTTGGCAGCTGCCTCGTATCAAGAGAAAGATGAAGGATTATCATATGGCTTGTAGCCAGAAAGGAGCACGACCTATGATCACAGGTATTGGACACGTCGCGTTTCGTGTGACAAGCTTACAGCGAGCACTGGACTTCTACTGCAACAAGCTCGGATTCTCTGAGGCCTTCCGCCTGGAGCGGGAGGGAGAGCCTTCGCCCTGGATTGTGTATATCCAGATTGCTCCGGGCTCTTTTCTCGAGTTGTTTCCTGATCCGCAGGATGCCCCAGGAACGATTTCAGCACGGGATCCTCAAGCGAGTTACAAACATGTGTGCCTCCTGGTTGATGATCTGCCAGCAACCCTCCGCCAGTTAGCAGCAGGAGGCCTTGAGATCAGTGGAACCCCTACTCAGGGGTTAGATTTCAATCTGCAATACTGGCTCAACGATCCCGATGGGAATCCTATCGAATTGATGCAGATTATGCCCAATTCTCCCCAGGCAGCTTCCGATGCAAGGATGCAAACCACGGGCAGATAGTTAAAAGTATATCGAGAATATCCTGGCCGTGAGTTATTGTCCGTGCCTCAGCCTGAGTGTCAATCGTAAAATTAAACTCTACGATTTATGGACATCAGCGCGGAGGGCAGGTGAACTCACGCCGTCTCCGCTGTTTCGTCCAGAGCAGGGACCGGTGCCATGAATCCTTCGTAGATGAAATCACGGCAGTAGCGTTCGACGAGCTGTGCATCGACACGCAGGCGAGCGACGCCACTGTCCATCGCCGCCTGCGCTACGGCAGCCGCCAGAGCAGGAGCAACCTCGTAGCTCATGGCAGGCGGAATAATCTGGCCTTCCTGCAACTCACGATCACCGACCAGTGCCGCTAAGCGTTCGGCAGCTGCAATCTTCATAGCCTCATTGACATGGCGTGCTCTCACATCTAAGGCTCCGCGAAAGAGTCCTGGAAAGACCAGGGAGTTGTTCACCTGGTTGGGAAAGTCCGAGCGACCCGTCGCCACCACTCGCGCACCTGAAGCGAGCGCCTCCTCGGGCAGAATCTCTGGATCGGGATTGGCCAGGGCAAAGACAATGGCATGCGGGGCCATCGTTCGCACCATGTCCGGTGAGAGAATGCCCGGAGCGGATACGCCGATAAAAATGTCGGCCCCCACAACCGCCTCGGCCAGTTCACCGCTTCTGCGCTCAGGATTGGTACACGCCGCTAATTCTTCCTGGATGGCAGTCATGCCAGCCAGACCCGGTCGCAAGATGCCAACCCGATCCACCAGCAGGAGCTTGCCTATTCCCCACTCCAGAAGCAATTTGGCGGTCGCGATGCCCGCGGCACCCGCCCCCACAAGGACAGCGGTCACTTCCTGCTTCTCTTTGTTCACCAGGCGCAGGGCGTTCATGATGCCGGCCAGAATCACAATCGCTGTTCCATGCTGATCATCATGGACGACAGGGATATCGAGCGAGTTACTCAGCCGCTCTTCAACCTCAAAGCAGCGCGGTGCAGAAATATCTTCCAGGTTGATCCCACCAAAGGCCGGGGCAATACGCTCTACAGCCATAACAATCTCATCCACATCCTGGGTTGCTAAGCAAATGGGATACGCTTCAATCCCGGCAAAAGTTTGAAACAGGATCGCCTTCCCTTCCATTACCGGGAGTCCTGCACGCGGGCCAATGTTTCCCAACCCCAGCACTGCGCTTCCATCTGTAATCACTGCCACACGGTTGCTCTTGCCGGTATAGTCAAAGACGGCATCTGGCCGGGAGATGATCTGTCGTGTGGCCTCAGGCAGGCCGGGGTGTAGATACAGGGAGCTGAGCGTGAGGGAATCGCGAATGGAGATCTTGGGCTGAATTTCCAGCACGCCTTGATAGCGCTTGTGCAGTTCGAGCGCCTGCTCCTGCAGGTTGGCATACTGATGCGATGGTGGCGGCACGGGTCGATGTCCTTCATAGATGGTGGCCCACACCTCCATTTCGATCTCCGCCGGGTCTTTCTCGCCACGACCAACTCCGCTTCGCCGCGCCGCCTCGGCTACGGTCCGCGCGACGCAAGGAGCCACTGCATATTCCATGACTGACGGCACCAGGTGCTGAGGGGAGAGTTGCTCTGGCGGCACAAGGTTAGCAATAGCATCTGCAGCCGCGAGCAGCATCTCCTGAGTGATGGCCGTGGCGCGAACATCCAGCGCTCCACGGAA
>WNGG01009547.1_pt1 | contig 10594 bp, 8 predicted proteins | sample 5400661 | NCBI WGS metagenome assembly WNGG01 (sample SAMN13153372, study PRJNA577476) | soil metagenome | isolation source: 100 cm soil or saprolite under Garry oak tree replicate 1 | place: USA:California | collected 2016-06-15
TGTTCGCGGTCGGCAACGTGGACGGCGACGCCGACCTGGACCACTGGTCGATCTCGACCGGGTCGCGCAGCTTCCCCGCTGCCGCGACGGCCACCTGCATGCAGACCGGCCCGATCGCGGGCGGCGAGCCGGCGAACGATCACAACGACGTGTAACCAGTTTCGTCCGGACGACGCACTTCCCGAGGGGCGGCCCCTGACGGCCGCCCCTCTCCGGCAGTCTGCGGGTGGGCGGATGTGCGATCCAGGCGCCCGGCGAATGCCGGAGTGACACGCCTTGTCACTGCGGCGACATTCTTCGACTCCATGGTCACTGGATCGGCGGCGCAGTCCCGCGGAAATCCTCGGTTCTCGCGACCGGCCCGCGCCTTGCTTTCGAGCACCCCAGACGTTCCATCCCACAGGGAGAGGTCCATGAAGAAGCTTCAAAAGGGCTTTACGCTCATCGAGCTGATGATCGTGGTTGCGATCATCGGCATCCTGGCGGCGATCGCGATCCCGAACTTCATCAAGTTCCAGGCGCGGTCGAAGCAGAGCGAGGCGAAGGCGAACCTCAAAGCCTCGTTCACCGCCATGAAGGCGTACTACCAGGAGAAGGACAAGTACTCGTCGCTCGTGCAGGAGATCGGCTTCGTGCCCGAGCGCAACAACCGCTACGCGTACTTCCTCAACGGCGCCGCTCCGGTGCTCTCGGACCGCACCGCTGGGGTGGAGACCTACCCGGCCGGCTCCAACGGCATCGGCGTCGACCTGTTCAAGGGCTACGTCGCGATCGCCTACCAGCAGAGCGCGTGCGCCGGCACCGGCATCCCGGACGCGGCGACGTGGAACGACACGGCCGGCGCTCCGCAGTGGACGGTGTTCGCGGTCGGCAACGTGGACGGCGACCTCGACCTGGATCACTGGTCGATCTCGACCGGGTCGCGCAGCTTCCCCGCGGCGGCCACCGCCACCTGCATGCAGACCGGCCCGATCGCGGGCGGCGAGCCGGCGAACGACCACAACGACGTGTAATGAATTCGATCGGTGTAATGACTTCGATCGGTTCCGGAGGGGCGGCCTGAAGGCCGCCCCTCCACCCTTTTCGGAACGAGCCCATGGCGGCGGTTGCTGACGCAAGGTTGAACGCAGCATCCGCCCGGGTCCGATCCCTCGCGCCCTTCGTGGCGCTGGCCGCCCTCGCCGCTTGCTGCGCGCTGTTCCGCGCGCGCGCCGAGCGCCTCGCGCCCGCCGCGGTCGAGGCCGGCTTCGACATCCCCCCCTTCCCCGCCGAGGTGGTGTGGCCGTTCTCCTTCGGGCTGCGGTCGGCCGTGTCCGACCTGATGTTCCTGCAAGCCATCCAGGTCCACGGCGGGCGCGGCACCAAGATGATCACGGCCCAGGAGGGCGCGCGCGACGACCGCGCGTTGAACCGGCTGCTCACCTACGCGACCGATCTCGACCCGCAGTTCGCCGGCGCGTACCGCTTCGCCGGAAACGCGATGCCGCGGCAGACGCTCGACGGCAAGGTGACCAACGTGCTCCAGACGGAGGCCCTGCTGGCGAAGGGCGTGCGCGAGCGCGGCGACGAATGGCACATCTCCTTCGCCCTCGGCTTCCTCCAGTCCTACTACCTCGCCCGCTTCGAGGAGGCGGGCCGGAGCTTCGCCACCGCGGCCCGGCTCCCGGGCGCGCCGGCGTACGTCGGCCTGCTCGCGACGCGCACCTTGAGCGAGGGCGGCGATCTGGCCCTGGCCGAGCAGCTCGCCGCGGCGATGGCCGACCAGGCCACCGAGGAATCGGCGCAGCGCGAATGGGAGGAGCGCCTGCTCGACCTGCGGATGGAGCGCGACCTGCGCGAGATCGAGACCGCGGCGGTGCGCTACGCGGCCCGCACGGGCCAGCACGCTCCCTCGGTCGCCGCGCTGGTCAGGGCGGGCGAGCTGCCCGGATTACCGCGAGAGCCACACGGCGGCCACTACCTGCTCGACGAGGGCGGCCAGGCCCGGTCGACCGCGAAAGCGCGCCTGCGCATCCGCGGCCGACGGGGGACCCTCGCCTCCCTGGAGCTGCAATGATCGGTTTTCTGCGGATCCCTTGGCTGATCGCCGGGAACACGGTGCGCGAGCTGGTGCGGAGCAAGCTGCTCCACAACCTGCTGCTCTTCGCGGTGCTCCTCATCGCCGGGTCGATGTTCGTGGCCCAGCTCACCATCGGCCAGTGGGACCGCGTCATCCTCGACATCGGCCTCGCGGCCATCGAGCTGTCGGGGGTGCTGGTGGCGGTGCTGATCGGCGTCGGCCTGGTGGCGGGCGAGATCGAGCGGCGGACCGTCTATCCCACCCTGGCCCGACCGGTGACCCGCGGCGCGTTCCTGCTCGGCCGCTTCCTCGGCCTGTGCGCGATGCTGGCCGTGAGCGTGGTCCTGATGCTGGGCGTCCTGGCCGGCGTCCTGCGCCTGGCCGGCTACGGGGTCAGCTCCTCGGCGGTGATCGCCGCCCTGCTGATCCTGCTGGAGCTCTCGCTGATGGCCGCCGCCGCGCTCCTCTTCGGCAGCTTCACCAAGCCGATCTTGGCGAGCGCGTTCTCGCTCTCGCTGTTCCTCATCGGACATCTCTTGACCGACCTGAAGGCGTTCCAGCAGCGCAGCCACAGCGGGCTGGCGAAGGCGCTGACCGGCGCCGCGTACCGGCTGCTGCCCGACCTCGAGCTGCTCAACGTGAAGTCGCTCGCCTCGAACGAGCTGCCCATCCCGCACGGGCTCGCCCCGGCGGCGGCCCTGTACGGCGCCGCCTATGCAACCGCGTTGCTCCTGGTCGCGGTGTCGATCTTCTCCCGGCGCGACCTCAAGTAGGCTCGAATTCCGCGCCCTCCGGGTCGTTCCCGTTCTCCTCGCCGGAGAGCTTCTTCAAGCGGTGCCGGAACTGGCGGAAGGTGAGGCCCAGCTTCGCCGCCGCGTCCTTCTTGACGCCGCGCGCCTCGGCCAGGGCGCGGTCGATCAGCTCGCGCTCGATGCCGGCGAGGTGCGCCTCGAGCGAGAAGCCCGGCGGCAAGGGTCCGTCGGGAGCCAGCGAGGGCGCGCCGCGCAGCGGCGCGGGGAGCGCGTCCAGCGTCACCTCGTCGCCGTCGGAGAGCGCAACCGCGCGCTCGATGAGGTTCTCCAGCTCGCGCACGTTGCCGGGAAAGCCGTATTCGTCCAGCCGGCGCCGTGCCTCCCGCGAGAGCCGCAGCTCCGGACGACGGTGCTCGGCGCCGAAGCGGCGCAGGAAGTGGTCGGCCAAGAGCAGGATGTCCTCGCGGCGGTCGCGCAGCGGAGGCACCCGGATCTGCACCACGTTGAGCCGGTAGTAGAGGTCCTCGCGGAACCGGCCGGCGCGCACCTCGGCGGGAAGGTCGCGGTTGGTGGCGGCCACGATGCGCACGTCGGCCTCGACGTCCTCGGTGCCGCCGACCTGGCGGATGCGGCGGTCCTGGATGGCGCGCAGGAGCTTGACTTGAAGGGGGGTGGGCAGCTCGGCGATCTCGTCGAGGAACAGGGTGCCGCCCTCGGCGGTCTGGAAGAGGCCCGCCTTGTCGGACTGCGCGCCGGTGAAGGCGCCCTTGACGTGGCCGAACAGCTCGCTCTCGATCAGCCCTTCCGGGATGGCGCCGCAGTTCACCGGAACGAAAGGCTGCTGGGCGCGCGGGCTCCGGGCGTGCACCGCGCGGGCGACCAGCTCCTTGCCCACGCCGCTCTCGCCGGTGATCAGCACCGTGGTGCGCGGGGCGGCGACCTTGTCGACCAGCTCGAAGACGCCCTGCATGGCGGCGCTGCGGCCCACCATGTCGCCCAGCCGGGCGCGCCTCTCGAGCTGCTCGCGCAGCAGCTGGTTGTCCTCGGCGAGCGACCTGCCCCGCGCCGCCAGATCGCGCTTCTCCAGCGCGCGCTTGACCAGCGGCACCACCTCGGAGGCGAGGCGCGGCGACTTCTCCAGGTAGCAGAGCGCGCCCAGCTCCAGGGCCCGCTCGCGCACCTCGTCGCTGCCGAAGGCGGTCATGACGATCACCTCCGTCTGCGCCTGCCGCTCCTTCACCTTGCGCAGGACGTCCAGCCCGTCGCCGCCCTTCCCCATCCGCAGGTCGGTGATCACCACGTCGAAGTCGCCGCCCGAGAGGGCGCGGTCGGCGCTGGCCAGGTTCTCCGCCTGCTCCACCGCATGCCCCTCGGCGGTGAGGCGCATGTCGAGCATCGTGCGGATGCTGTCCTTGTCGTCGACGACGAGGAGCCGCGCCATGGCTTCACTCTACCCCGCGCTCGCGGCGCGCACCGGTTCCTGGTCCGCGGCCAGCGGGAGGGCGACCGAGAAGGTGCTGCCCCGGCCCGGCTCGCTCCGCACCGCGATGCGGCCTCCGTGTCCCTCGACCACCCGGTGGACGATGGCGAGGCCCAGGCCGGTGCCCGCGGCCTTGGTGGTGAAGAACGGGTCGAAGATGCGCGGCAGGTCCTCGGCGGAGATCCCCTGGCCGGAATCCTCCACCTCGAGCAGCGCCTGGCCTGCCTGCCGGCGCAGCTTGACGGCGATGCGGCCGCCGGCGTCGGTGGCATCGCGCGCGTTGCCGAGCAGGTTCCAGAGGACCGACTTGATCTGGTTCGCGTCCACCGACAGCCAGACCGCCGGGTCGACGTCCACCGAGACCGAGATTCCCTTCAGAGCGGCCTCGCGGCGGAACACGTCGGCGGTCTCCTCCACCAGCGGCCCCGCCTCGAGCGCGGCGAGCTGCGGCGAGGCCGGCTTGGCGAAGGCGAGGAAATCCTTGAGCAGCGCCTCGAGGCGCTCTCCCTCTCCTCCCACCACCTCCATCAGGCGCTTCTCCTGCGCTCCCAGCTTCGGCGAGAGGCGGAGCAGCTCGATCGACCCGCACATGGCCGCGAGCGGGTTGCGGATCTCGTGCGCCAGGCCGGCCGCGAGCACGCCGACCACCGCCAGCCGGTCGGCGCGCCGCATCGCCTCCTCCATGCGGCGGAAGTCGGTGAGGTCCTGGAAGACGATCACGTTCCCGTGCGCGCCCTCGGCCAGCCTCGCCGCCGCCCAACCCAGGACGCGCTCGCGCCCGTCGGCGCCGCACACGATCGCCTCGTTGCGCTGCCGGCCGGTCCAGTTGCTGCGCGTCAGCGCCTCGCCCAGCGCGGGGACCATCTCGTGCAGGCTCTGCCCGAGCGCGCGCTCCTCGGTGAGGCCGGTGATCTCCAGCCCCGCGCGGTTCAGGTAGGTGACGCGCCCCTGCTCGTCGACGGCCACGATGCCGCTGGAGATCGATTTCACGATCGCCGAGTAGAGCGCCTCCAGCTCGTCCAGCCGCGTCTGGCGCTCCTCCAACTGGGCCCGCGCGCCCTGCACCTGCTCGGCGAGGAACGAAGCCAGCGCGCCGGCGAGCAGGAAGGCGGACAGGTTCAGGACCACCGTGAGCGCCACCCGCGCCGCGGGCAGCGGCGGGTGCGCGAGGTACGCCGCCGCCGGCTGGATGAGCCCGTTCTCCATCCCGAAGACGAGCGCGCAGAACGCCAGCGAGGCGGCCGCCGCGCCGAGCACCGCGCCGCGGCGGCCCAGGCCCATGGCGCCGTTCACGATCGCGACCGGGTAGAGGATGGTGAAGATGCTCTCCGGACCGCCCGTCAGGTAGACGAGCCCGGTGGCCGCGAGCACGTCGGCGGCGACGTGCGCGTACACCAGGCCGTGCAGGAACCGGCGGCGGCGCAGCAGCACCATGGAGACCAGCGAGGCGACGTAGAGCCCCCCGATGATCGCGTACAGGCGCGCCTCGATGCCGCCCGGAAACCCCTCGGAGGCGAGCGAGAGCCCGGCGGTGGCCACCAGCAGCGCGGTGCCCACCAGCAGGCGGATGCCGGTGAGCAGGACCAGCTTCCGGTACAGATCCGGCGGCGAGGCCCGCCCGGACTCGGGAGCGTCGCCGGCCACTTGGCTACTTGACCGCGCCGGCGATGGAGAAGATGGGCAGGTACATGGCGATGAGGAAGCCGCCGACGATGCCGCCGAGGAACACCATCATGATCGGCTCGATCATGCTGGTGAGGGCGGCCACCGCCGCGTCTACCTCGTCGTCGTAGAAGTCGGCGATCTTGCTGAGCATCTGATCCATCGCGCCGGTCGCCTCGCCGACGCCGATCATCTGCACCACCATGCTGGGGAACACCTTCGTCTCCGACAGCGGCTGCACGATCGTCTTGCCTTCGGAGATCTTCTCCTTGGTGTAGCGGATCGCCTTCTCCACCACCGAGTTGCCCGCCGACTTCGCCACCACCTCGAGCGCGTCGAGGATCGGCACGCCGGAGCTGATCATCGTGCCCAGGGTGCGGGTGAAGCGCGCCACCGCCACCTTGCGGATGAGCTGGCCAAAAATCGGCGTCTGGATGGTGAAACGGTCCCACTGCTCGCGGCCCTTCTTGGTGTTCTTCCAGGTCTTGAAGGCCACGGCCGCCGCGATGGTCACGCCGATCATCAGCAGGATGTACCTCTGCATGAACTTGGAGAGGTCGATGACGATCTGGGTGGGCGCCGGCATCGCGCCGCCGAAGTCCTTGAACATCTTCTCGAAGGTGGGCGTGACGAAGAGCAGGAGGACCACGATGACGCCGATGGCGACGGTGAGCACGATGGAGGGGTAGACCATCGCGCCCTTGACCTTGCTCTTCAGCTTCTCGTTCTTCTCGATGTACGCCGCCAGGCGGTTCAGGATCGTGTCGAGGATGCCGCCGATCTCGCCCGCCGCGACCAGCTGCACGAACAGGGTGTCGAAGACCTTCGGGTGGTCCTTGAGCGCGTCGGCCAGGGTGGAGCCCGACTCGACCTTCACCTTCACCTTGGTGAGCACCTCGCGAAAGGCGAGGTTGTCCAGCTGGCTGGCGAGGATGTCGAGGCACTGCACCAGCGGAAGGCCGGCGTCGATCATCGTCGCGAACTGCCGGGTGAAGATGACGATGTCCTTCTGCGAGATGCCGCCGATGCCGGGCAGCTTGAAGCTGAGCTGCATCCCCTTCTTGCGGATCTTGACGTTCTGCAGCGCCATCGCGCGCAGGCGCTGCTGGACGGAGGCCGCGTCGGCCGCCTCCATCTGGCCCTTCTTCACCTCGCCCGTCTTGGTCTTGCCCTCCCAGGTCCAGATCGGGAGCTGCTGGGCGGGCTGGACCTTGGCGGCTGCTGCGGGGGCTGCCATGCGGTCTCCTTACGGGCGCTGCGCCTGCACCGGGCGGTTCACGCCCGGGCGGGCAGCGGAGGTGAGGACGTTGCGCAGCTCGTCGGGATCGGAGCTGCGCGCCACCGCCTCCTCGAGGGTGATCAGGCCGCGCTGCACGAGCGACGCCAGCGACTGGTTGAAGGTCTGCATGCCGAACTTCGACTGGCCGACCTGCATCGCGGAGTAGATCTGGTGGACCTTGTCCTCGCGGATCAGGTTCCGGATGGCGGCGTTGGGCACCATCACCTCGATGGCGAGCACGCGTCCGGGGCCCGTCGCCTTCGAGATCAGGTTCTGCGTCACCACGCCTTCCAACACGAAGGAGAGCTGCGCGCGGATCTGCGGCTGCTGGTAGGGCGGGAAGACGTCGAGGATGCGGTTGATGGTCTGCACGCAGCTGTTGGTGTGCAGGGTGCCGAAGGCGAGGTGGCCGGTCTCCGAGATCACCAGCGCGGCCTCGATGGTCTCCAGGTCGCGCATCTCGCCCACCAGCACCACGTCGGGATCCTGGCGGAGGATGTACTTGAGCGCCTTCTTGAAGCTGTGCGTGTCGGCCCCTACCTCGCGCTGGTTCACCACGCAGTTCTTGTGCGGGTGCAGGTACTCGATCGGGTCCTCGATGGTGACGATGTGCTCGTGCCGCTCGGTGTTGATCTTGTCGATGATCGACGCCAGCGTGGTCGACTTGCCGGAGCCGGTGGGCCCGGTCACCAGCACCAGGCCGCGCGGCTTCTTCGCCAGCTCGCTGATGATGGGTGGGAGCCCCAGCTCCTGGAAGGTGAGGATCTTGAAGGGGATGGTGCGGAACGCCGCCCCCACCGCGCCGCGCTGCATGAAGAGGTTGGCGCGGAAGCGCGACAGTCCCTTCACGCCAAAGGACAGGTCCAGCTCGTTCTCCTCCTCGAACTTGTGCTTCTGCGCGTCGGCGAGGATCGAGTAGCAGAGCTGCTTCGTCTCCACCGGGGTGAGCGGCGGGGTCTTGAGCGGCACCAGCCGCCCGTCGATGCGGAGCTGCGGGGGCGAGCCGGTGGTGATGTGGAGGTCGGAGGCCCCCTTCTCGACCATCGCCTTGAGCAGCTGGTGCAAGTTGGGCACGTAGGTTCCTTTACCGGCTGGTGTCGGGGGCGGTGTTGCCCACGACCTCCTCGATCGAGGTCATGCCCGACTTGAGCTTGCCGATGCCCGCCATGCGCAGCGTCTGCATGCCGAGCCGGATCGCCTCGTTCTTCAGCTCCGCGGTCGAGGCGCCGTTGATGACCAGCTCCTTCACGCTGTCGAACATCGGCATCACCTCGTACAGCGCGACGCGGCCCTTGTAGCCGCGGTCGTTGCACGTGCGGCAGCCGGCCGGCTCGAACACCTGGAAGCTTCCGATCTCGTCGGGCTGCACGCCGATGTCGGTGAGCGCCTGCGCAGGCACGTCGACCGCCTTCTTGCACTCCTGGCAGAGCTTGCGGGCGAGCCGCTGCGCCAGGATGAGGTTCACCGCGCTGGTCACCAGGAACGGCTCGATGCCCATGTTGAGGAGGCGCGAGACGGTGCCGGGCGCGTCGTTGGTGTGGAGCGTCGAGAGCACCAGGTGGCCGGTGAGCGCGGCCTTGATGCCGATCTCCGCCGTCTCGAAGTCGCGGATCTCGCCGACCATGATGATGTCGGGGTCCTGGCGGAGGAAGCTGCGCAGCGCGGCCGCGAAGTTGAGGCCGATGTCCTCGTGCATCTGCACCTGGTTGATGCCGGCGAAGTTGAACTCGACCGGGTCCTCGGCGGTGCTGATGTTGTCGCTGGTCTTGTTCAGCTCGGAGAGCGCCGAGTAGAGCGTGGTGGTCTTGCCCGAGCCGGTGGGGCCGGTGACCAGCACCATCCCGTAGGGCCGGTCGATGGCCTCCTTGAACATGCGCAGCGGCTCGACGTCGAAGCCGAGCTTGGTCATGTCGAGCTGCAGGTTGCTCTTGTCGAGGAGGCGCATGACGACCTTCTCGCCGAACAGCGTGGGGCATACGGAAACGCGGAAGTCCATCTCGCGCCCCTTCCCCAGCTTCAGTTTGATTCTTCCGTCCTGGGGAAGCCGGCGCTCCGCGATGTCCAGCTCGGCCATGATCTTGAGGCGGGAGGTGATGGCCGCCTTCAGCTTGAAGGGCGGCTTCATCACCTCGTAGAGCACGCCGTCCACGCGGTAGCGGACGCGGAAGTCCCTCTCGTACGGCTCGACGTGGATGTCGGAAGCGCCCTTCTTGATCGCGTCGAGCAGGACGAGGTTGACGAGCTTCACCACCGGCGCGTCGGTCGCGCTCTTCTCCAGGTCGACGACGTTGATCCCTTCTTCGGAATCGTGCTCGAAGTTGATCTCGTTCTCGTCGAAACCCTCCATCACCTCTTCGTAGGAAGGGGCCTTCTCCGTGTAGTACTTCTCCAGCGCCTCCTTGATGGCCTGCTCGCTGGCGACGACGACCTCGATGTTGTAGCCGGTGAGGAACTTGATGTCGTCGATGGCGTAGATGTTCGACGGGTCGCTCATCGCCAGGATGAGCGAGGCGCCGGCGCGGTTGACGGGGATGCACTGGTGCTTCTCCGCCACGTCCTTCGGCACCAGCCGCACCACCTCGGCGTCGATGTCGAATTCCTTCAGGTTGATGGAGGGGACGCCGTACTGCTTGGAGAGGAAGTTGGTGAGCTCGGACTCCTCGATGAAGCCGAGCTTGGTGAGGTGGTAGCCGATGCGGCCGCCCGCCTTCTTCTGCTCCTCCTGGGCCTTCTGCAGCTGCTGGAGGGAGATCAGGTTTTCGCGGACGAGCAGCTCGCCAAGCCGACCAGCCATCGAGGCACCTCTCGGAGAGGCACCGAAGATAACAGACCGCTCGTTGAGCTAGCGAGAAAGCTACCGGAGTTTCGGGAGGATTTCAGGCGAGCGAGGGGTCGGACCTGCCCCCAGGTGTGCCGCTTTCTTACAGCAGCAGTGCGCGCATTTCCCTACCCCAGCCGCCGCCGTATTCGGGGGCGCTGCGCCTTTCATGGCGCGGACCTCACGGCACCCGATCGAGGAGCCCCCGTGCGGCGGCGACATCGCGGGCGATTTGCTCTTTCAGCGCCTCGACGTTCGGGAACCGCCGCTCGTCGCGCAGCCGGTGGACGAACTCCACCCGGAGCAAGCGGCCGTAGAGGTCCTGGTCGAGGTCGAGGAGGTGCACTTCGAGCATGAGCGGCTCGCGCCGGCTGCCGGCGTGGGCGTCGTTGCGAAAAGTGGGATTGAGGCCGAGGTTGGCCGCCCCGGGCATCGGCGGGCCGAGAGTTGGCGGAACATAGGTCGTGGTCGTGGTCGTGGTCGTGGTCGGGTTCGAGGTCGAGGTCGTGGTCGGGTTCGAGGTCGAGGTCGGGGTCGGGGTCGA
>WNGG01009548.1_pt1 | contig 10593 bp, 8 predicted proteins | sample 5400661 | NCBI WGS metagenome assembly WNGG01 (sample SAMN13153372, study PRJNA577476) | soil metagenome | isolation source: 100 cm soil or saprolite under Garry oak tree replicate 1 | place: USA:California | collected 2016-06-15
AAGATTTTCGTCGCTGGTCACAGAGGATTGGTGGGTTCGGCCGTGCTGCGCCAGCTGCAATCGGGTGGATACACGAACCTTGTGACTCGGACGCACAACGAGCTCGACCTCATGGACGCCGCGGAAGTCGAAAAATTTTTCGCGGACGAGAAGCCGATGCACGTGGTGCTTGCCGCGGCCCGCGTAGGCGGAATTCTGGCCAATGCCACCTGCTCCGCGGAGTTTATCCGGGAAAATATCCTCATCCAGACTAACGTGATCCACCAGGCTTACCTTCACAGAGTCGAGCAGTTGTTGTTTCTGGGCTCTTCCTGCATCTATCCGCGCGACTGCCTACAGCCGATTCGCGAGGAATATTTTATGACCGGCCCGCTGGAGAAGACCAACTCCGCCTATGCAGTGGCCAAAATTGCTGGTGTGGAAATGTGCCATGCCTATAACCGGCAACATGGGACGAAGTATTTCTGTCTGATGCCAAGCAATCTCTATGGATCGGCCGACAATTTTGATCTTGAGACTTCCCATGTGCTGCCGTCAATGATCCGCAAATTTCATGAAGGGAAAATCAACCGGAAGCCCGTAGTACTGTGGGGCACCGGTACACCGCGGCGCGAGTTTCTCCACGCTGACGATATGGCGGACGCCTGCGTCCATATCCTGGCGCAGCCTGCCGATCGCATGGCCGACCTGTTCCGGCCTGACGTGCCTCCGTTAATCAACATTGGTTGTGGGAACGACCAGACGATCCGGGAGCTCGCAGAGCTGGTTGCCGATGTGGTGGGTTACCAGGAACCCCCGGAGTGGGACCGATCAAAGCCGGATGGAACCATGCGCAAGCTGCTGGACACTTCACGGCTGGCGGCGCTGGGCTGGCAGCCGCGCATTGCCCTGCGTGAAGGCATTCAGAAGGTTTACTCCCAATATGAAGTACCGGCCGCCGCAAGACCATGAAATTACACCTTGGTTGCGGGAAAAAACATATACCCGGCTTCGTTCACGTCGATCTTGAAGATCATCCACACGTGAATTTCCGGGTCCCGGTAAATCATTTGGATTTTGCTCAGGACAATACTGTGGACCTGATTTATGCCTCTCACGTGCTTGAACATTTTGGGCGGCACGAGATAGACCAGGTGCTGGGTGAATGGTTTCGCGTCCTCCGCCCAGGAGGGATTTTGCGTCTGGCAGTCCCCGATTTTGCAGCGGTCGCCCAGCGCTACCAGGAAACCGGCGAGCTCCCCGAATTGATCGGCCTGCTGAGTGGCGGGCAGCGTAATGAGTATGACTTCCACAAAATGGTGTTTGATGAAAAGCTCTTGCACGAACGATTAATGCAAGCCGGCTTTACCTCGGTCAAGAGATATGACTGGCGCCATTCCGAACATGCCTGGCTGGACGACTACTCGCAAGCCTATTTGCCTCATATGGACAAAGAGAAAGGACAGCTGATGAGCCTGAACCTTGAGGCCGTGAAATAATGGCGGGCGAGTCCAACCGCCGATGAAGAAAGTCTGCATTTTCGGTTTTCCGCGCATGGAAAACTTCCACGGCTATTCCATCGATAGCCTCGACCCCGCTCCTTACTTCCCGTCCGTGAGCCGGCAAATGCTTTTTCAAAAGCTGTCCGAGGCAAAATCACTCGACCAGATGTACCGCGACAAAGATTCCTCTTACATGCGTTTCCTCGGCGACTTTGTCGATAAATTCTGCGACGCTGACCTGTTGGTGGCGTATATATACAATCCAGTACATCCTGAAGTTTTGTGCAAAAAACTCTCAAAGCCAATCAAAATATTGGGGTTCATTGACGATCCCTTTTCCACCTACGTCCGCGGCGTCCCGTACCTGTGGGCGTTTGATGGGGCCTTCCATATTTCGCCAAGCTACAACGATCAACTCCTCTTTCAAGATGCGCTGGCCCAATGGGGGTGCGAGCAAAGCTACTGGTGGCCGTTGGTTATTCCCCGCGCCAACGGCGTTGGCGAACGCGATATCTGGCCCCTGGTCCCGCCGCGAGCGGAAGCACAAAGGCGCGGTGACACTTTTTTTCGCGAGCGGGACCTGGACCTAATCTATGTGGGAGCGCCGTACAGTTCCAAGATGGACAGGCTGGCCGTCTTAAAGAAGCGATTCGGCTCGCGTATGCGAATCCATGGCCGGTGGCCTTACGCTGGATATGTTGGCATGCTTCGCAGACTTCGGGGAAAACCCGCCATGTGGACGAGGATCGCCGGAATCTCTGAAGCTGAACGCACCCACCTTTACTATAGGACCAAAATTGGAATCAACGTGCATCTCTCAGACAGGCGAGCGGAGACCGGCAACATGCGCATGTATGAGGTTCCCGCGCACGGGATGATGTTGCTGTGTGACAAGGCAGGAATGGATGCACACGAGCGTATTTTTGCTCCAGACAAGGAGGCGGTTTATTACGATTCCACTGACGATGCGATTGCGAAAATTGAGTATTACCTCAAGCACGATGAAGAGCGGGAAAAAATCGCGCGAGCCGGATTCGCCCGGGTGCACCTTGACTACGACGGCGAAACGAACATGAAGAAGTTTCTTGACTGGGCGATTGGTCTTCCCAAAAGAAGTCCTAAAAAATAGGGCCGGGCGCTCCCGCCCAGCCCATCAACATTCAAGTCTTTACGGCTACTGCTGAGGAATCGGTGTGATGGTTCCGCAGAAGCCGGTGCCGGTCAACCGGTTGTTCCCAAAAGTAAAGAAGCTGGAAGCGCCTGCGTTGTTGAGGCCGCAGGTGGTATTAAGGCCGATGTTGGAGAATGCAACGTTGGCAGTTCCTCCGGCCGTGGCGGTGACGCCATTGGTATTGAGGTTGCTGTCCGAGAAGGACACGGTTAACTGCGCATCCGAGGTTGTAGCGTCGTCAGACTTCATACCGTCCGCAGTATTTTTTGAGGCTAAGGAACGCGAAACGGTTACGTGGGCATGTTGAGCAGCCTCAACGCCGATGTTGTTGAGGATCATATGTGATTCGTCGACGATTACCCCGACCGCGGGAGTGACGGCATTGGTGGCCCTGACTCCCACCCCGCCGTTGTTTTTGATTATTGTGTTGATGATATGCGCTGAGGCCGCAAAGGCCTGATTGAGCGCAATGTCGACGCCGTTCTGGGTGAAGCCGAAAATGAAGCAATTCTCAACATTCAGGTCTTTACCAGAAAGGAAGCGGATGCCGTTCAGTCCGGAGCCGATGCCGTTAATTCTGAGGTTGCGCAGGATGACAACATCGGTTTGTGCGTTAGCCTGGACCACGATCCCGTTGGTGCCGCTGACCAGGACTGAAGCCACTTGGCCTCCGCCACCGTCAATGGTGATGGCTTTGGTGATGGTGACCGCGCCGAATCCGCCTGGATCCAGAGCATCAATCTCGCCTCCGGGAGCGGTTTTGGAAATTGCGCCGGCAAAAGTCTTGCAAGGGGCAGTCCGGCTGCAGGGGTTCGCGTCGTCCCCCACGCCTGAAACCCAGGTACGGCTGGCCTGGCCATACATCACGGTCGTTCCCAGCACCGTAATTGCCAGTAGGTTGAAAAATGTGATTTTCCTCATTTAGTGAATCTCTCCTTTCCATTTTGAAAAAGCTTAAGTAACACGGCCCGGCGAGTTGGCTGACGATCTGATTCCCGCGACGGGCCCGATAAGATAAGCTTGGTCTGTATCTTGCAGTGTGTAGTGTTGATGGTTGAGACACCGTATCATGGATCAGGGCGGAAATCTCTCCCAAAATGGGAAAAAAGAGGCGTCTCCCAGCTGAGAATTCGTCAATCTATTTTTTGGTTCCTTTTGGCGGCGATTGCCTTAGAACTCGCTAGCGCAAACGTGGATACGGGATCAAACAAACCCGGAGGGCGGTTGGCTGTTCCAATTCCAAGAAATAAAGCTGGGTGCCCGGATGAGCCAGCAGAGCCAGATGCAGGCCCAGCAGTCCGCTTTGCCTTTGGGAAAAACTGGACAAATTTCCTCTCCGTGGTCAACGAGGACCGTATTGCCGAAGCCACGGCCAGGTTATCGGAAGCGATGGGAGACCTGCAAGGCAAGTCTTTTCTTGACGTTGGAAGCGGCAGCGGCATTCATTCATTGGCCGCTCTCCGTCTGGGCGCTTCTCGTGTTCATTCATTTGACTATGATCTGCAAAGTGTTGCATGTACCGGGGAAATGAAGAAAAGGTTCGCTCCCGGCACGAACTGGAGCGTGGAGCAGGGCTCGGTTCTGGACGAAGATTATGTCCGTTCACTGGGCCAGTTTGACATTGTTTATTCATGGGGAGTGCTTCATCACACCGGCAATATGTGGAACGCGCTCGATCTTGTGTCCATTCCAGCCATTGAAAAGCTGATGGTGGCCATTTACCACGATCAAGGCTGGAAGAGCAGGTTCTGGCAATTCTATAAACGCGCCTACAATCGCCGCCGCAGGCCGGCGAAATGGCTGATGGAAGTTCTGGTCCTGTGCTGGGCCTGGGGCAAACCGTTTGTCCGCCGCCCTAGACATACCATTTCGCGCTGGAGGAATTACATTAGGGACCGCGGTATGTCTCCCTGGTATGACGCAGTCGATTGGGCCGGTGGATATCCTTTTGAAGTTGCGGCGCCGGAAAAGCTGGTCTCCTTTTTTATCCAGCGGGGCTTTACGCTGGAACATAGTGAAATCAGAGGCGGTGGGAATTGCAATGACTTTGTTTTCTACCGAAAATGAACCCTACCCCCGGCTGGTGCCAGCTCCGATTAAATAAGAATTTGCGACAAAGATGAGAATACCTTTGCCCGGTAAGGAATAACCCGCGATGACCCCGAGCCGAAAAAAAGTTCTATTCTTGGTTCCTTCCTTTGCCGCGGGTGTAGGCGGCGCTGAACGCGTTATCACCATACTGCTGCGTCATCTGGATCATTCTCGCTTTGAATGTCACCTGGCGCTGGTGGGAGAGGGAAGAGCATTCCTGGAGGATGTCCCGCGCGAGGTTACGGTGCATCACCTGGGTGTTTCCAGAATGCGGTATTGTGTACCTGCCGTAGTTGGACTGATCAGGCAACTCAGGCCTGACACCATTCTATCGACCGTCATTTATCTAAACGCGATGCTGATGCTGGCCAGACCATTTTTGTCCGGCTGGCCAAGGATCCTGCTGCGGGAAGCCTCGCTTCCGAGCGCGTTTCTAGCGCAAGGCGCCGGGTATCCACGCATCTTGAAATGGATGTACCGCCGGCTGTACCCCAGGGCCGATCAAATCATTTGCCTGTGCGATGCGGCGATCAATGACATGGTTGAGCACCTGGGGATTAACAGAGACAAGCTGGTGCGAATCTATAATCCAGTTGACGTTGAGATGTTGCGGCGGCTGGCGGAAGACGCTGAGTCGCCTTACACCGGTTCGGGGCCACACGTGATGGCTATGGGCCGGCTTCAGCGGGAAAAAGCCTATGACGTGCTTCTGCGCGCATTTTCCAGCGTGCTCAAGGCATTTCCGCTGGCGCAACTGGCAATCCTGGGTGAGGGACCGCTCGAAACACAACTCAAAGAACAAGCCGTGGGGCTGGGTATTGGTCACGCAGTGACGTTTTTCGGCTTTCAAAAAAATCCGTGGCCTTACGTGAAGCATGCGGACCTTTTTGTTCTGGCCTCGCGCTTTGAGGGATTACCCAATGCGCTGCTTGAAGTCCTGGCGTTGGGAGTGCCGGTAGTCGCCGCCGATTGTCCAGGCGGAGTGCGTGAGATCCAGAAGTCGGCACGGGAAATTGTTCTTGTGCCTCCGGAGGACCATGTCGCACTCGCGGCTCGAATCGTTGCCATGCTCAGCAAGCCGAAAAGTGAACGCCCTTCTTCGCAGCAAGTGGCAGAGAGCCTAAGTGATTTCGATCTGCAGCATATCGTCAGAGAATATAGCCAATTGTTTTAACGTCATTTATCTCTGACAACATGAAAAAAAAGATTAGCGCTCGACCCGTAGATCCCCACCAATCCGAATGCCCGTCGTGCTGACCAGAGAAGTTTGCCTTTCCATCCTCCCTGTCTCCATTGAGCGAAATAAACCGGTTTGACGCTGTGGAGACAAAATTCCTGCCCCAATAGCGCGCGCATCTTGGCTTCATCGAAAGACTGATGATGTCCCCATCGGTGAAATACCCTGTTACAGTGCGGGCAGAACACTTCATTGTCAGACAGGTTTTCACGGTAGGGCACAGTGCCGATGAGTATTCCCCCGGGAACCAGAACGCGTTTTATCTCTTTCAGGCCAAGTTCGAGTGTGTCCTGAGTAAGGTGCTCAAACACCTCGGTACAAATCACCACATCCATGCTCTCTGCCGGCACGGGAAGGGACGCGATGCTTGCGCACCGGGCATCGATTCCCATGGAGGAAAGCCGGTTCACCGATTTTGGATCGGGGTCCACTGAGACAACGTGCCATTGCCTGCTCTGGGCTCTCGCTTCCAAATACCCATTGCCGCATCCAATGTTTAAAAGATTTCGTCCCCTGGTCAGCTTTTCAGCGCGGCGGATCAGCGAGTCAAGACGACCCTTAGAGCCTTCGAAAGCGTCAAGTCGTTCGGTCTGAATATGCGACCATAGTTCGATCTGGGGTGCATCTTGAGGCATAAGAAGATCTCAATCCATTCCGGTCGACAAAGTCCGTGATGCTCAATTGATTTCAACGCTCAATTATAATCACGCCAATGTCTCGCAATCTGGTCTTGGGCTTTGAACCCGCAGGTTCAGCCCTTATTCTCGAACTGAATGAAATCTTAAGAGGGTGGTTCTTGTCCGCTTCCGGCAAAGGGAGGCCGTTTCCATGTGCGGCATAGCTGGGTTCTGGCTTCGCAAAGAGATAGGCCATGAGCCCACCGAACTCTTGCGTTGCATGGGAAACACACTGGCCCATCGTGGACCGGACGATTCCGGCATCTTCTTTGATAAAAACGCCGGCTTGGGCCTTTCCTTCCGACGACTTTCCATCATCGACCTCACGGCAGAAGGGCATCAGCCAATGGTCTCGGCCTCCGGTCGCTATACGATCATCTTTAACGGCGAGGTATACAACTACGAAGCCATTCGTGCGGAGCTTGGCCCGCAACAGTGGCGAGGCCACTCCGATACTGAGGTCATGCTGGCGGCGATAGAGTGCTGGGGGCTGGAAGCAGCCGTTTGTCGCTTCGTCGGGATGTTTGCGTTCGCGTTGTGGGATGGTTTCGAGCGGCGGCTCCATCTAGTGCGGGACCGTGTAGGAATCAAGCCACTTTATTACGGCCATGTTGAAGGTAGTTTCGTCTTCGCCTCAGAACTCAAGGCCTTCAAAGCTTTTCCCGGATTCCAGGCAGCAATCGATCGTGACTCTCTCGCGGCTTACATGCGGTGTGCGTACGTGCCCGCGCCGCATTCGATATATGAAGGCATTCATAAGGTCCCTCCCGGTCACATTTTGACGTTAAGCTCCATTGAAGCATCTCCGGTCCTCAGCGCATATTGGTCCGCAGCAGAGGTGGCCCGCAATGGCGTGGAATCGCGGCTGCGAGGTGGCGACGAGGAGATCATTGAGCAGCTGCATGAGAAGCTGGCCGATGCAGTTCGGCTGCGCATGATTGCCGACGTCCCTCTCGGCGCCTTCCTTTCTGGCGGTATCGATTCCTCCACAGTGGTCGCCTTGATGCAGACGCAAAGCTCCCGGCCGGTCAAGACATTCACCATTGGTTTCCATGAAGACCAATACAACGAAGCTACTCATGCTCGTAAAATCGCTGAGCATCTGGGGACCGATCACACGGAGTTCTTTGTGACTCCACAGGATGCATTGGATGTCGTTCCCTTGCTGCCATCCATGTATGACGAGCCCTTTGCTGATTCGTCGCAGATCCCTACGCATCTGGTATCAAAGCTCGCCCGCCGATACGTAACGGTCGCCCTTTCGGGCGACGGCGGCGACGAATTGTTTTGCGGTTACCCTCGCTATGACTTCGTCTGCTCGCTTTGGAATGCCTTAAGGAAAATTCCTGGACCGATTGCACGTAGCACGGCGAAGCTGATGCACCTGTTCCCTGCTGCGCTCATTGATAGAACGGTGGGCGCGATCCCACTGCCTCAAAGGCTGAGAAAGGGAACCGGAGAGAAAGCGCACAGACTGGCGGACCATCTTTCAGCTCAGGACCCCGCCGAAATGTATCTGCGTGCTATCACGATGTGGCCCGATCCATCGGCGGTAGTGGTGAATTCGCATGAATACCAAGCGGTGCCCCAGGCGATCCGCAGGTTTGCCGATATGCCGGACATCAGGGAAATGGCAATGCTGACGGACCTTGCCAATTACCTGCCTGACGACATTCTCACCAAAGTGGATCGGGCCAGCATGGCCATTGGCCTTGAAGCCCGTGTCCCCTTGCTGGACCATCATGTAGTGGAATTTGCCTGGCGCCTGCCGTTGCACTTCAAGGTCCGCAATGGGAAAACCAAGTGGGCGCTTCGGCAAGTGCTTTACCAGCATGTTCCTGCTGAACTCGTGGAACGGCCGAAGATGGGTTTTGGAGTGCCGATTGATCTCTGGCTGCGCGGGCCGCTGCGCGAATGGGCGGAAGACTTGCTGGCTCCGGAAACGCTGGGGCGGCATGGCTTGTTTTCGGTCGAGCCCATCGGCAAAAAATGGAAAGAGCATGTTTCAGGCGCCAGAGACTGGCATTATCTGTTATGGCCTGTGCTGATGTTTCAGGCATGGATGGCCGAGGCTTCCTCGGCAAGGCAGCCATCCCAAAGCCAGACTATGCCGGCCAAGCAGCGCATGACGATCCAGCCGACATGAAAATCCTCATGCTCCATAATAGGTATCTGCTTCCTGGCGGCGAAGACCACGCCACCATGGCTGATGCCGCTCTACTTCGCGACCAGGGGCACGATGTGGACCTTCTGGTGGAAGACAATCGCCGTGTGGAGCAATTGGGTAAGGTCCGGACGGGCATGCGCACCGTGTGGTCGCGAGAAGCATATCGCCGCATCGATGAGAAGCTTCGGACCGGCAGCTTTGACATTTTGCACGTACAGAATTTCTTCCCTCTCTGGTCTCCTTCGGTCTACTATGCGGCTTCCCGCAACGGCATTCCTGTGGTGCAGACCCTGCATAACTACCGCCTGATGTGTGCCAACTCACTTCTGTTTCGCGACCAGCATGTGTGCGAAGAATGTATGGGTCGTATCTTTCCCTGGCCGGCAATATTGCATGCCTGCTATCGCAACAATCGAGCGGCGAGTGCCGCAGTTGCCGGGATGATTAGCGTACACAAGCTGGCCGGAACGTGGAGCAGGCGGGTCGCAATCTATATTGCCGTCTCCGAATTTACGCGGGACAAGTTCATCGCCGGCGGTATGGCAGCAGACAGAATCGTGGTGAAGCCCAACTTTATCCATCCAACCCCCTTCCCTGGCAGCGGAGGAGGCGGGTATGCGCTCTACGTCGGTCGCTTAAGTCCGGAAAAGGGAATCGCAACCATGCTGGACGCGTGGAAAAGCGCATGCAACCCGATCCCATTGAAGATCGTGGGCGAGGGGCCGCTCGCGGAACTCGTCATCTCTGCGGCGCAAGCAGAGAGTGGGATCGAATACCTCGGTCCCCGGTTGCTGCCGGAAGTTTTGGACCTGATGCGGAGCGCAGAGTTTCTGGTCTTTCCCTCGGAGTGGTATGAAACCATGGGGCGGACCATCATGGAGTCGTTTGCGGTTGGGACGCCAGTGGTAGCCTCAAGGATCGGGCCGCCTGCTTCAATGATAGTTCCGGGCGAAACAGGATTTCATTTTCAACCGGGAAACGCGGGGGAATTGCGGGAAAGAATTGAGTGGTGCTCAAGCCACCTTGCGGAGCTGCGCGCAATGCGAAGCAAGGCTAGGCAAGCTTTTGAGGCGAACTACACCGGGGCCGCGAACGCCAAGATATTGCTGGCTGCCTATGGACTGGCGAAACGCGCGGTGGCCGGCCGCAAAGCGTCACATGGGCACCAATAAAACCTGCACCGCTGGTTACCAGAACATCCATCGTCCGAGAATTGTAGCAGTGCTGAGTGCATCGCTTTCTGCTGGGCTTGAGTGGCGCTGAGAACAGCATTCAAGGCCGGTCTGAGTTGCGGAAAATCGTTCGATCTATGGTATTCTCGACCCAGCATCTATATCAAAACGGGCATTTCCAGCCAAAAGGATCTGGTTCAATTGCTCAGGGCAGTGGAGTTAGGTTTCTGTCATTCTGACAAATCGACGAAGAAGAATTGGACCAGACAGAACGGCAGCCGGTTGAGCTCTGGCACGCCGCCGCAAGTTGTTCTTACCACATTGGAGGGACACGCATGAGCATCGCGCTGATCACTGGCTCTGCCGGGCTCATTGGATCAGAGGCTGTTCGTTATTTCGCCGCCAAGGGTATGCATGTTGTGGGAATTGATAATGACATGCGGAAGTATTTTTTTGGCCCGGAAGCGTCTACCGAATGGATGCGAAAGCAACTTGAGGCGACCATCCCGAACTACCAGCATTACAGTATTGATATTCGTGATCAGGCGGCGATTTTTGAGGTTTTCCGGCATTGCGGCCGGGACATTTCGCTGGTGA